>Ga0123355_10020305_pt1 | contig 10603 bp, 8 predicted proteins | sample TergutEmb28metaG_3_FD_89872 | JGI IMG/M metagenome (GOLD analysis project Ga0123355, IMG submission 89872) | Embiratermes neotenicus P1 segment gut microbial communities from Petit-Saut dam, French Guiana - Emb289 P1 | ecosystem: Host-associated > Arthropoda: Insects > Digestive system > Gut ... | reverse complement strand
TGTTACATACTTTTTTGTACAGTGCACTGTTGTCAAGGTAATGAGTGTCACATGTGGAATTTGACTTACTGAATGTACATACAGAAAGCACAGCTGTTTCTGATTTGCTGTAAACCTTTTTGAACCTAGCTTTTTTGAGCCACCCATGTAGATGCCAGAGCAGTGCTGTAAGTAAGGCCACAAATAATTGCTTGCCAGTGTTCAGGATTTGTTCCTGTCGTTATTCTTTGCTTCTGCAAGACATCTCAGAGATCAGCGGATTTGATTTTAATTAATTTGTAAATATTTGTGCAGGTTCATTTTCCTGTGAAGTTGAATCAGCCTTTGTGCATGACCAAAGTCTCCTGATCCTTGAAGAAGAGCATAGTGCAGTTCAAGTGCGGACATTCCAGGGCACAATAAAACAGATGCTTCCGACTAGTGATATCGAGGGCCGACCAATTGGCATGGGGCTCTGTGGGTCATTCCTTACTGTGGCTACTGCTGCAGGCTGGATCAAGATATGGGACCTCTCGCGCAGGTATAGTAAACAGAAGTGTTGAAAGAGGGACAACTGCAGTTCTCAGAGTTTTGACATTTTCCCATGTTGTATTCATGGTTTAGGATCAAAACCATAGCTTAAAAACAAGAATCTTTAAAACAAGCCCCCCCCCCCTTCCCATCAGATCCTTTGCCCCACAATTCATTAGTTGCTATTTCTTTTCCTTTATTCTTCATGCTAACCTGTAAGGGGCATCAGTGTGTGTCTGCCAGTATGGATGTTTATGTGGTACCCAAGGGAACATTCCAGTCACTGAGAGAAAGGCCCAAGTGCCCTGAGCCAAGTACTAGTGACTGACACAGGTCTCTAGTGTACTCCACCTGACTGTGCATGATATTCACCTTCTTACATTCTTTGGAATCCAGTATCAAAATTTTTAAGTCACTGGCTGTAAACAGGACTTGTAGATGTACATACGTGTAATTAAGACAGTAATGCAGTAACACATTTGTGGCATGTCTGTAACGTGTGGCATACATGGAGTATTAAATTCTCTCAGGATATCATTTTTAATTTTACCTGAGTTTTGAAAATTGAGGACAGTTAACATATGTAACTGCATGCAAAAGTCTATGTTACTTGTACAAACAAACTCAGTTATAACATCATGAAAGGGGCTGAATGTTCTGTGTCGTGATAGATAAGTGTTGTTATGGTTAAAATTGGGGAATTCACTGGTAGCACAGAATATCTGACCCAATAGGTGAGGTGCTGCATAAACCAATGTTGTTTGACTGCATTTCTCTTTCCTGTAAAACCAATGATACCATGATAATTTAGCACTGCCAAATGTGTACTTGACTTTTGACTGGTTGAACTAAGTTGCTTGTGATAGGTCAGCAAACTTTGGGGATGTAGTTTGTTGTAAACTTTAGTTGTCGCCTCTACAATTGTATGATCTTCTAGCTGATGGTCATATAAGCCTGAAACATGTAGGTGAAAAAATAAATTGGTTTTTGGCCATATTTATTTGTGTAGTGTGAGTGTTAATCATTGAGGGTATGCTTGTATATTAAGAACATGGTTAATGATGCAGCTGTATAAAATTTATTTCACTCTGCACAGACCTACTGATGAGTATAATCTAGGCAATTTCTGTGGTTTCAGGGAAGCTAAACTTTTCTCAAATCCAAAAAATCTTGAAGAAACTATAGATGATTTTGGGGAGATCATTATGGCAACTTGCAACAGCAGTGGAACCAAAGTCTCCATAACAATTGCCAAGGTACGTACTCGTACTATAATTATGGAACCTCAGTAGAGTGGCTGTGGACTATGTGGTCATTATCCAGTAGCTAGCAGAGGCATTGAGAATTTTATCTTCACTGTAAATGGCATTGAATAATTGGCCTTTACTGGAGACAGAGTGTAATTAATCTGTGGTTGAAATTAAATTATGTTTTTATCATGCATAGTTCCTTGTAATGATAATTTAACTTTGTATGCTTGTTTTTAACAAAGAGGGTGTGCAGTTTATCACAGTACCTACTTTCAGGTTTAGGTGCCTGGTGCAAGGCACTATTAAAATTGCAGAAGTTAATCTGCCAGATTTTGCCCAGAAAATGAAATTAATTAATGTTTAATGTGTTTTGGCTTTTTCTATAGTCAAACTTCTTACCTGACTCAAAACTGTTCGTGTGGGACATTGAGTCAGACAATCTGCAGTACTTCAATCTTGCAACAGGAAAGTTAAATGTTCATGATCATGAAGATGCAGAAGTCTCTCCAGTAGATCAAGAGCAGTTGACAGTCAATTCTGCACTTGAAAAGTAAGTTGTTATGCAAACTGCAAGGCCAGGATATCCATCATGCAGCCCTCTTGACCCTGGAATGCAGCCACCAAAGATTTTTCATAAACTAACTTTCACATAATTAGTTAACACATACAAACTAGTAGGCCAGTAAGACCTAATCGCCTGCCTGCTGCTACCATTGTGTAGCTCAGGTGTGCACAAGTCCTGGGTGCCAGGTCACTGTGGCAACTAAATTCTGTACAGTGGTGACTAATATTTGTGGATCTTTGGCACATAACTTGCTTCTTATCACACTCTGGCACCTGGAGTATTGAGATCGCTCCTAGATTTTTGTAAAATTTGTGCACCCCTGTTGTAACTGACTGCTGCCAGGTGTCACAGAATTACAATTTATACCACTGCATAAAGAAATTCACATTTTTGGGTTGATAATGGGTCATAGTTCACCATTGATATCAAGAAAAGTTTAATGCACCCAACACGAACAAGGATTTCTGATCATATGGCCTAAATTCAGCATACTTTTTTGGTCTAACCTGCACTCACATATCTGCATGTAGTCACCTTGTGAAGCATGTAACATGTTTCTGTGATGATAAAAACTGCTTTTCAGAAACACAACTGGGACATCGCAGGATGTGTCTGATCGGTTTGCATTGTCACACCAGTGGGACGAGGAGCAGCCCAGACTACTCGTGTGTGAGGCCAAGCTTTTACCAAAGTCAAGGAATCATAAAATGAGCATGCCCTTTTCTGAGCCCAGCCCTGGGACATCTTCATCCAGAAGAGGTTCATCTACCACCATGACAATGCTTGCACCATCTGGCTGTGATAAGAACAGCAAGGTCAGTGAAGAGGAAGATCTAGGGATGCCCAAGTACCCAAAATTTTAAACTGTGCTAGACCTGAACATGGCTATTTGAGTCTTTAACAAAATGTTTGTCTGGTTCAGATTTCCTGTTTTAAATAAATAGAGAAATATTCTTAACAATTAATTTTTATCACCAAATAAAGTGGCAGTTTTCCCTGGCTGATGTTTTTGAAAGTTCCTTTGTCTTTCTTGGAATTTCAGTGAGTGAAGTATCAACAATGAAGGAAGCCTTCCAGGAGGAATTATTTTTTTTGTCAAGAAGTGTGAATTGTTTTTCATTGTTGATCTCCCTTGCCCCACAGCCTATTCAGGAAATAGGCAGAAGTGTTACCATTATGATTTGTTTACTCATGAACTCAATGTTGTATTCTCTTTGTTAAGTAGGTAATTTGTTAGTACAGTCTGGTCATTGAATATGTACACTTGTCTTGGTAAATATAGATGCTAGGTCATAATTTATTGAAAGAGATGCAGGGCACAAGACGTCCAGAGAAATACTTATCCTCATATCAGAAAGACATTTTTTTCTTGTATTCTGATTCATCCCAATACCAATTCAATGGTATGTACATTCACAGGGAGCCGAGGTTGTGCTTGTCACTTTCTTTGCTGCACCAGACTCTGAACAGTTGTTGCTACAGGATGTGACGTCTGTACAGCCTGAAGAACATGTACGCTTTCTTGCTGTACATGCTCCATACTATCTAATACTACGCAAACACACTCGAAAGCAGGTGAGAAAATGCAGAAAGTAAAGCCAATGGTACTTGGATTTTATCCTATATGAGAAAGTAATTGTGTGTGTGTGTGTGTGGGGGGGGGGTTTGTGTGTGTGTGTGTGTGTGTGTGTGAAGAAATTCTCCCCTTTAATTAAACCTGATTTTTAATTGACATATTTGCAAGACTCTGTCACAAGTGTTACAGAACAGTGGAGCTTGAGTGATGTATGAAATATCTGTGAGCAATGGCTGTGCTTTGTGCTTTTATATAGCGTGATATTTTGAAAGACAGTATAGTGAGTCCTACAATTTTATGATCAACTCTTGTGTTTAATGTGTTCATAACAATAATAGAAATTATTAACCCTCCTAATTTTTCAGGGCTCCAAGACATCCCCTGCAACCGTGGAGAGGCTGATAATGAGAGATTTTGAAGGATTGCAGAACTGTGATAAAGCAACTTGTGATGCTGTCCTGGACTTCAGCTACAATTTAAGTATTGGCAATATGGACGAAGCATTCAGAGCCATTAAAACCATAAGCAGGTGAGTCTTAACCACTTAACTACCATAATTTGGGTCTAAAATGTAAAGACATTAGAATACAACTAATACCAGAGTTGTTCAAGATACTACTGGACACAGGAAAGGTCTGCAGAATGAACAGAGATTGTTTGTTTACTCCCATACTCTTATCTAGACACACATTAGCAGTTGATCCCATTTAAGTGCAATTTCAGGTTTCAACAAATACTTTTTATCAGACAAAATAAATGGCATAAAGTAGGACAGTAACTTCTAAGTACAATTTATATCTGATTATTATTCTGAATAATTCATGGCAGGAAGTTATATTGTTGGTAATGTGAAGGTTAATTTTTCACTCAAGTGAAAGATCCCATATTTATAACTGTCTAGTTCCAAGCAGCAACCAACCAAATTAACTTGCCTTCTTGAGAAACTAAGTATTCATGAAATTTGTACTTTTTACTGAACCTGATTGTTCATTGTGGTGTTCCAAATAAATCTGCCACTGGACTGTATTCTGAACAATTAAATCCAGCCTGCGCCCACTTACATGGTTACCTTAACATTGATTTTAATATTATCACATCTGTTTGTAGATCTCATAAGTGGCCCCTGCCTTCATGTTTTCTGACTAAATGTTTGTCCTCTTTTGTCATTTCTCCCATGTGCAGAACAAGTCCCACCCACTTTGTGTGTCTTGGTTCCATCACTCCAGTAATATTTGATGAATAGTACAAGCTGTAAAGCTTCTTATTCAGTTTTCTGCATTGCCCCATTTTTATCTTTTAGGTCTAAATATTCTCCTCAGTACCATCTCAAACATGGTCAGTGTTTTCTCCTTATAGAGATCAAGTTTCATTCCCATATAAAAGAGCAAGTAAAATTATGTATACTGTATTGACCAAGTTATGTAAAGTTAATTAGTGCCTTTTATTATAGTGAGGCAGTATGGGAAAGCCTAGCACGCATGTGTGTCAAGACTAAACGTTTGGATGTTGCATTTGTCTGTCTTGGACATATGAAGCATGCTCGGGGTGCTATGGCCGTGCGAGAAGCCATGAAGGAGCCGGAGTTGGAGGCAAGGGTTGCCATGCTTGCCATTCAGCTAGGACTGGTGGTGAGTTTCATAATAATGTACACAATAATGTATTCATTCTTGCAGAATCTTTAAAGTAGTTATTATTTTTACTGTTAATTTAATATAGCTAGAATTTCAGTTTTCATTTTGTTATTAAGCTGTCTACTTTATACATATGTGGCAGAAAAACAGTGTATTTTTAGACCTCAGGTACAACATACCAGTAATGTAAGGCACTGAGGATGACTGCATGTCACTAAGAATAAAAATGTGCATGTTGTTTGATGATTTATTTCATGGTCATTTTGTCAGTGACAAGTTTTATTAGCATTACAATCAGATACAGCTGTAACACAATGTTGATCATAATTTAAGCACTTTCTTCCTCTCATTCATTGTTTTTGAATTGTTGTTTGTTGCTATGATTGTATAGTGCTGATGGTAGGTGACTGAAGTACTCTGTGAGTATGGATGCTTACTAGAATGGACCTGATAGGAAAACTGAAATACTTGGAATAACCCTGTCCCAGTGTCACTATGTCCACGACAAATTCCACATGGGCTGCCTTGGGATTGAACCCATGCCTCTGCAGTGAGAGGCTAGAAACTAACTGCCTGAGCCATAGCATGGTATTTTCCTCATAAAAAATCCTACAGTTAAAATATGCAAAAGTGTATGTTGCTTGTTTCATATGGTTGTAATACTTTGTCTCTTGTTTGCATATCCAAGATGGGTGTTTGAGACCAGGGAAGTGAGAGATATTTGGACCTAAGAGAAAATAAGTAATATGAGAGTAGAAAAAATTACTTGCTGAAGAGTTACATAATCTGTATTATTTTCAGATATTATTAATATGAACAAATAAAGAACAGTGAGGTGTGTGGAACATGTGGCATGTAAAGGTATTTATGAAAATCACACTCTTTTAGTTGGGAAACCCAAAAGTTATGGCCACTTTGGAGACATAGGTATTGGTGAGATGATAATACTAAATGTGAGAATGTAGGTTTGATTCATATGGCTGAGAGTGGGTTCAGATGATGGACTATAATACAGTTTGTATAGTACTTGTGAGGTTCCTTAAAGGCCGAGCGTTTTGTGACCACCTGGGTGATTGCAGTATCTGAAGGGGTTTGTAATGAAGCTTCAGCATTATATATGAGACTATGTTAATTTAATGATGAAATTTGAGTGATTTGGATATGAATATGTTAATTTAGTGTTGAACTTTCAGCTGTATAAAAAAGAATATGTCAGTATGCAGCTAGTCAGTTATAGTATGTTTATAAACCTATACAGGAAGAGGCAGAGAGATTGTATGCATCCTGTGGACGCTGGGACTTGTTAAACCAAATGTACCAGGCTGGAGGGGAGTGGGACCGAGCCTTGACAATTGCAGAGGAGAAGGACCGCATACATCTTCGTACTACATACTTTAGCTATGCTTCACACTTGGAGGCGAAAGGTGATTTCATGGGTGCAGCACACATGTATGAAAAAGCAGATGCCCATCGTAGCCAGGTGCCACGTATGTTGCTAGATGACCAGCAGGCCCTTGAGCAGTATGTCCTCAAATCCAAAGACCCGTAAGTGTTACTTAATGTTTTGAAGTGTACAGTGATTGGAACAGCACTTATTTCAGGTTCCGAAGGGAATGTTGTTTCTAAGCCTGTAATAGTTGATGTATTCCAGCAGCGTCAACAATAATGAGTGAAAATATAATACAGCTTTAAATTTCATATAATGAGTAACAACATTATGGCAGACACATGAACTTGTGAAGTGGAAGTGATGCTGTCATCATTTAATTGAGCATCCTGCAGTGATTTAGTATGACAGGACTCTAAAAAATGTACAATTTTTATAATAATGTTTCTTTTTGCAGAGGATGTTAAGCAAATAATGGCTGCAGGCTTGTGGATTGAAAGTTGAATGTATGAACAGTTTGAAATTAGACAGTCATTGGTCAGCTTTAAGCCCACAAATATTTTGTGAAGTCTTTTTTATTGGTTCACGTCCAAGATCATAACCCCAATTAGGCCATGAACAGTTACACTGCCACCGGACACTGTATAGTCTGAATTACTGACTGCATTGTAAAATAAGTCTTGAAATACAGACATAAACAGAGGAGTGTGTAGAGGTGGAACCAAGCAGTAGCGCAGCAAGCTTTCTATTCATACTCAAAACTGTGTTTGTATCTGCAACAACATATGTTACCTATGTGGCAGAGTGTCAGTGGGCAGCATTGCATAGTTGGTATAGTGACCAGGCTATTGGCTGGATGATCTGGGGTTTGATTCCCATCCAGATCAGCCCTGGGTCCCACCTAGCCTCTTAATCAATGGGTGCCAGGGTCTCTTTTCTTGGGCGAAAAAATCTGGGGCATGAAATTAAAGACTCAGCTCCATCTAGTGGTGGGGTTAAGAATAAGTGGTAGTATACCTTTGCTTCACCTGCAAGCCTTCATTGCATGGACAGGGACAAGTTGACTGTACCTTTTAACTTACACTGTAAAAGGTCTTACTTATTTATATATTAAAACCAGATGGTGTTACAGGAGTTTAAAATGTGTATGCAGTGTCTGAACACAGCTAAGTGCATGTATTCTTGGCAGAACGAATTTTGATGTTCCTCAAAAATTAGATGTAAAACTATTTTCAATTTGACATTGGTTCCCAGTGTGAAGCTTCAGTTTTGAGTCTCATTTAAGTTAGTATTTCATTATTGCCAATATATTGTATAGTAAAAATAGAGGGAAATTTCATTCTGACCTGAGCAGTGTAATGTCTGATATTTAAAGTCTTGACTTTAAAAGAAAAGAAACATATTTTACATTGAACAAAATACGTATACTGATCAAGTCTAATAATATTCCAGAGAGGAGCAAGGACTAGTCCTTCCTTTCATAGGATGTGCCTTATAATAAGCCCTCATTTGATCAATATGTAACACAGAATGTGTTTGTTCTTCTTTGTAGGCAGTTAGTGAAATGGTGGGGCCAGTACATGGAAAGCATAGGTAACATGGACCAAGCTGTTCAGTATTATGAAGAAGCCAAAGACTACTTCTCACTAGTGCGGGTACTCTGCTTTAAAGAAGACCTGCCGCGGGCGTCAGAGATTGCTAGTGCTACTGGTGACAGAGCAGCATGTTATCACCTGGCTCGCCAGTATGAAGCAATGGGCAAGATCAATGAAGCCATCCACTTTTTTTCCAGAGCACAAGCTTATGGAAATGCTATCAGAATCTGCAAGGTATGACATGTGAAGAAATTCTATGCTTCATCTTCCCTTTACTTTTGTTGTATGTCTTTTAATGGGAATTAGATGGTAAAGGTGAACCCGACACATGGCACAAAGGCATATAGTGAGTGTGGAGACATGGCTGTTGTCATTCTGAACCATGGCACTGGATGGAGGTGAGTGGTCCTCCTCATAACTTGGCCTTATTATGCATGGAAAAAGAGCACCTGGTACCCACTGATTAGGAGGCTGGGTTAACCCCAGAGCAGGTCTGGACATTTTGGAGAAGAGAAAAATGCCTTTCCCCTGCTGGGATCTGAAACCCTGATCATCCAGCCGGCAGCCTAATTACTATACTGACCATGCTATCCCATATGCTCTTAATGTCAAGGACTTGTTTGAATTTTTGTCAGTAGTAGTTCAGATATGACAGCCTATTTAAAATTTAAAGGATACGTATTTAATACCTTGTACATATTTGACAGGAGCAAGGAATGGACATGCAGCTGTGGAACATGGCACTGCTTGCTGGTCCCCGAGAACAGCTCGAAGCAGCACAGTACTTTGAATCCTCTGACAAATCTCTACAAGACAAAGCTGTCATGCTCTACCATCGTGCTGGCATGCAGCACAAAGCTTTGGACCTGGCATTCAAGTATGTGTTTCACTGTGGTTGAATACCTTCAACCAAATGAATCACTGTTTGGTTGTTGCAAGTTGACATTTTTCAAGATGTTGTTTCTACATGCAAACCCAACTGTGAAGAAATTATGTGAACTACTCCTGTCTCCCATTCACCAAGCCATAGGATTTTTTTGCAGTTATGAGGTGATAGGTCTTTACCCTTGGAGAAAGAGTTGCCAGTACCTGTTACATGGGAGATTAGGTGGGCTCCGGAGCTGCTTAGGAGAAGAGATTAATCCTGTGGCTGTGTTTGGAATCCACAATTTCATAGACGTAAAGCCCGTACCCTAGTTACTTCTCTGCAATTGTAATATAGCTTTTAAAACTTAAGACACTCATCTTATCTAACTAACCTTGTCTTGTGAAGCTTTTAGTCATTCATGTAGTCAAAAAATTTGCTGAAGGTGCATTAATATGTTCCAAAGATCCTGCTGTTGGACGTTTGGCATTTTGAGCATCACACTGCATGACAGGTGTGTCTGTCTGTCTGAACTTAAATTCCAGAGGGTTACGTAAATCATCAATACCATCCATTGCCATGTTATTCTCGCATTTACACTATACCTCCTAAGTGGTCACTGCCATTTCCAATACTGTGCACTAAACATGTTCTTGATAAATGCTTGTTGAGAGTTAACACCTTCACATTTAGTTTACAGTGTAGTGAAGTTGCCATTGTGTGCTGTTGCAGAACTCAGCAGACCAGTGCTCTTCAGTATATTGCAGAGAATCTGGATGCTACGTCAGACCCTGCTGTAGTGCAAAAATGTGCACATTTCTTTGTGGAGAATGGTCAGTATGAGAAAGCTGTAAATCTGCTTGCTGTAGGAAAGCAGGTATGTACTTGGAGGAGAACATGGTCAAACTTAAAATACATACAGATTTACAGGAATAAGTACTTCCGGCATTGTTACGTATATTCAGTATTCAGATGATTTAATTCAGAGATGGAAAGTGTTTTTAAGCACCATGTGATGTTAAGGGGAAATGAAAATTAACCATAACCCTTGTTGTACCACTCCCCTTCCATCCTTTCTTCCTTCCCTTCTTCCTTCCTTCCTTCCTCCCCCCCCCCCCCCCCCCCCCCCCCCCCCCCCCCCCTCCCTTTCCTTTCTCCTTCCTTCCTCCTTTCCCCCCCTCCTCTTCTTTTTTTTTTTTTTCCTTTCCCTCCCCCCTGTTTTTT
>Ga0123355_10020304_pt1 | contig 10603 bp, 6 predicted proteins | sample TergutEmb28metaG_3_FD_89872 | JGI IMG/M metagenome (GOLD analysis project Ga0123355, IMG submission 89872) | Embiratermes neotenicus P1 segment gut microbial communities from Petit-Saut dam, French Guiana - Emb289 P1 | ecosystem: Host-associated > Arthropoda: Insects > Digestive system > Gut ... | reverse complement strand
CGCATTTCACGGAACCCGAAGGTTCATTACCGCACTCACAAGCATCCGCCACCTGTCTCTATCCTGGGCCAGCCCAATCCAGTCCATATACCCACATCCCACCTCCTGGAGATCCATCCTAATGTTATCCGCCCATCCACGCCTAGGTCTCCCCAGTGGTCTCCTTCCCTCCGGTTTCCCCACCAAGACCCTATAAACCCCCCTCTTCTCACCCATACGCGCCACATGCCCAGCCCGTCTCATTCTTCTTGATTTTATCACCCGCACAATATTGGGTGAGGAGTACAAGTCATTTAGCTCCTCGTTATGCAGTCTCCACCATTCCCCCGTTACCTCGTCCCTCCTCGGTATAAATATTCTCCTCAACACCACATTTTCAAAGACCCTCAGCTTCCTTTCCTCCCGCAATGTCAACGACCAAGTTTCACACCCATACAAAACAACAGACAAAACTATAGTTCTATATATCTTGATCTTTAAATTTTTGGATAGCAACATGGAAGACAATTGATACAGTACTGCAGCTTACATCACATGCTGCCTTTAAAAATTCAAATATTTTTTACACAGAAACTAGATCTCATGATAAAATACTGGTATCAGACATGAGCAATTGTAAGACATATAACAGGACCAAACTTCGTTTTTCGGAGCGAGATGTGACGCGCGTGCTGAATTTCTATCTCCCACGAGAATCCACTCTGAATATCACGTGGCACAGCCGAACACCCTATGGGGTGGGGGCTGTGGAAAACGTTAGGGAAATCATGGCACACACCTCACATCAAGGTGGTGGTGAAGGAATCCATACCGTGCCAATGAGGAAGTCCGCCTCCACGCCATACGGGACATTGACACCACTGCGTGGGTATGAAACGAAACTCGCAATCTGCGAGGGTTCTTACAGGGGCAGGAAATTGAACTCAGCTGTTTCCTCTCCCACCCTCCATAGGTAATATTAATTGACTTCTGTGAATTCCCATGACGTGTGTACGAACTATTTGTTTTTCGTTTCAGTGTTCATGTTCGATCCGCATTTCCGGGTAACGGACTTTTTGTTCCCAGATATTAACTAACCAGAATGGCTTGAAATTAAATGGTATATATCAGCTTCTAGCTTATGCTGATGATGTTAATATACTGGGAAGAAATTATGTACTCGCTAAACAGAAAACACAGAAGCTTTAATAGATGCTAGTAAGAAGAATGGAATAGAATAAGTGCTGATGAAACGAAGTACGTGGCATGTCTCGAGATCAAAATGTAGGATAAAGTCACAATACAAAGACTGATAATGGTTCCTTCGAAAGGGTGGAACAGTTCAAATATTTGGGAACAACTTTAAAAAATCAAAATTGAATTCAGTTTGTTATCCAAAAATATAAAGATTAATATATATAGGACTATAATTTTGCCTGTTGTTTTGTATGGGTGTGACACTTGGTCGTTCACAATGAGGGAGGAAAGTAGGTTGATGATGTTTGAGAATAGGGTGCTGAGGAAAATATTTGGGCCTTAGAGGGACGAGGTAAGAGGGGAGTCGAGAAAACTATTTAATGAGAAACTTAATGATTTGTACTCATCAACAAATAGTAATGGGTGATCAATTCGAGAAGAATGACATTGGCGGGGCTTTAGCACGTATGGGGAAGAGGAGTAGTGTATGCAGGGTTTTTCTTGGGAAGTCCTAGAGAAAGCGAACACTTGGAAGACTCAGACATAGATGGGAGTATAATATTAAAATGTACGCAAGTATTTAAGTAAGTAAGAAAGAATGTAAGTAAGCACGTCAATAAGTATGGAAGTAAGTGACAATGTAAGTCAGTAAGTATGTAAGAAACTATGTAAGTAAGTATGCAAGTAATTAAGTAAGAATGCAAGTAAGAAAGAATGTAAGCCAGTAAGTAATTATATAAGTAAGTAAGAATGTAAGTCATTAACTAAGTAGGTAAGTAAGTATGTAAGTGATTACTTAGGTATGTATGTAAATAATTAAGTATGTATGTAAGTAAGTATGTAAGTAATTAAGTAGGTATGTAAGTAAGTATGTAAATAATTATGTATGTAAGTAAGCATGTACGTAAGGAATTAACTAACCAACGAAGACTACCGTTGTTTACTAAGAACTTTAATAACAGCAAAACTCAATATGCTGGCAGGCACACACATACGTACCAAAACATAGATTTCCACCTCGTTCGTGACTACAGGGAAACACGAGGAGAAAGGAAACTAAGAGACAGTATAAAAAATAAATAATACCGAATTAAAAATAAAGGCAAAACAACGAAGACAAAAATAAAGCAGGAAATTAAAGAAAAGTATATAGGACGATATCAGAAAATGGAAGCATCTGTTTTGTTTTAGTATCGTAAATGAGATGTGCACTAAATTTACAGAAAAAACTTACCGGCTTAATTATTACAAACCACAAGACATGGTATTCACCTACAGCACTCAGTAGCATGACTGCAGCATAAAAAAAGTAAGTGATCCCGTTACAGGCCTGGAGTGGCCCAGAGGGTGGGTAGAGGTATAGATCTACTCTTCCATGACCGCGGCACTAGAAGGGGGTGAGTGGTCAGCAGCACGGCCCGGCTGCACTTTACTCCCGGGTAAGACCCGGTACCAATTTTACAGGAGGCTGGTTGGGCCCCACGGCCGGTCTGGACGGGCAGAAAATCTCGTCCCCATTGGGATTCGATCCCGGACCGTCCAGCACGTAGTCAGTCGCTATACCGACTGAGCTACCGGGCCCACGATGTACGAAGTATAATATTATAATACCAACAGATTACACTAGTAAAAACCTATGATTTTTAATTAATATCTACTTTTTTATTAATGCACTCTTTTGGATCTTCTTTTAATACTCATCCGAGATATTTTCTTCCTTGTAAGTATGACTTCTGAGACTTGTTATTTAAAGTCTTTCCTCGGGGTATGCGGCAACATTTCTGACCCCTATGAAATAACTGACTAAATAAATGTATTGCAACTTGTGTGTTTTAGAAAACAAATATGTCGATATATAAGCGAATAATAGCATAATAAGCAGTATCTGAATTCATAATATTTACCATTTTTTATGAAGCCAATATGCATTTGAAAATTTCGTTCTCTGGTATTTACATGTTGAAACGTTTTCAAACGATTTAATACCTTCTTTAGATCGAGTATATTATAGGACACGTTCACATACAGCGTTATTCGAAATGACTGTCGGGATTTTAAGTACTTGTCTTCCACAATACACTTGAGACAGGAGTATGTAGTTGCACCGATGGATCTGGAAATTCTCAAAGTTTTATTTTACGGTGCGCGGTGTTCAGTAGTTATGCATTTCTCCGCTTGGAGCACAGTTTACTAAGATGGCGGCGAACGGCAGTGAGAAGGCGTTTTGTGTGCTTACATTTCATTATCGTGTTGATGTTTGTAGAATCATAAAGGGTGCATATATAGAGCACCTGTACGGTATGTAACAAAAACTTGGAGTGTTGTTATAATAAATAAAAAAAAACACATACTCCTATCTCAAGTGTATGACAAGTTGTTAAAACCCTGACAATCATTTCGAATAACCCTGTATTCTGTTTCATCAACGTATGTAAGATAAGTGGAAAATTATATTTTCCTCTAACTAACTCTAACCTAAGCCAATTCATTCATCAAGCCGTCTGTTCATGAAATACTACTCCACGTGTTATAATCGAGTGATTTCAGAGAAGTCAACCAGATATATGGATTAGTTGTCTTTAACCGACTCTCATCCGGACAGTAATTGATGTAAATGCCCTGAGAGGGTTGGAAATGAAGGGGGAAAGGATCGGATTTGGGAACTGTAGCAGCCAGTGCAGTGCTTTGTTGCAAGTATTAGCTGTGTGGACACGATTGTGGGTAGCCACGAATGTCCTGCCTGTCCGTCCTCAACTTTGTCAACTAACTGCGGAACACACCGCAGACACCTATCTACACACTACTGCACGTTATGCCGTCAAACATCTTACGTCGTGGAATTTACGTAAGCGACTTGGGTTCGTATGTGAAACAAATTTTTGTACAAATAAGACGAGCGAAACTTTTACGTGTAGAGAAGAATGGCTTATGCAGAAACCCATGCTTCCCTGACGATTATTCCTAACTACGTACAAATAACGAAATCAGTGGAAGCGAACAGTCATATAACTGGTTAAAATAATCTTCACCTTGTATGGGAATTAAAGTTTCGATACCGGATTCACAAAAGCCAGCCACTGAAACCTATTTTGAAACTCACAAATCGTGTCCTCGTCGTGAATCCTCTTCATTGTAACAACCGTTTCAGTATTACAAAAACTAGCGAAAGAGCACCGTTCAATATTCAACCCACGTCTCTTAATGATGAAAACATACATTTCAAGGGCGTTTGAATTCCCACCGTCATGTATCTGTATGTATTAACAGTGAAAGTATGCACACATTATTGGAGATTAGTGCCAACTGTGAGATACTGGAAATAACTACATCGTCAATGACAGAAAAATCCATACATAGTTCATAACGAAGCCTCGTACGTTATATGTATGTGCGTGTGTGTATATACATATATATATATATATTTGTGTGTATGTGTTTGCGAGAGAATTTATATACATATGTTTATACACCTGGTACATATATATAAATTCTCCCGCCTATGTATGTAGGTCTCGCCAAATTATATTTTTCCTTCGTCTCAACAAGATAGGTAAGCATTGTTAAAACCAGATCACACAATAAAGGGTCAAGTAAACCAATTTCACACCCTCATACTTTCTACAGGATCAATTTTGCCAGTAGGATATCTCGAACAGGTTTCATCCTCAAAATTCTTTATGTGTACCTTGTCTCCACCGTCCGATATACTCCACTAGTAGCCCATGAAGTCCTTAATTTTAATAGCATAATAATATGCCTACTAGATTACTTACTTGCTCCATGGAACAGAGCACTTTTTCGGAAGCTAACCTTTTCTCAGGTAGTTAAGAAATCCCCGCATTTTATGGACTAAAGCCTTTCATAATTTCTTCATACGACTCCGCACCAATACAGCGAACCTGTCTGAAAGGGAACCTGGACGTAACGAATCCTGTCTTTAGCGGAAAACTCTCAGAGTTCCGAGATCTTTAACCTAAGTTGAAGTACCTGTATTAATCTTAAGGTGTGGCACCCGCGATGTGTCAATATCAAACGCAAGAATAAGGCTAAAATCCGTTAATAGATTATTCTTTATTGTAGCAAATGTGTATAGGGTAAGGTGTTATTTACTTTTAGGAGTATAGCTACAGCTATATACTTTTTTTATTTTTTACATTTATTAAATATACGGCCTGAAGTTGGCTGCCTTGTACAGCTGAAACTTGTAGCTATTCACATTTGCTGTAATTAAGAGTTGTGTGTTGACGGATTGTACCTTAATTACTGCGTACTAGTAATGAATGGAGTGTGCCTGCAAGTAAAAAAATACGGTCCTTTTTGGTTCGTTATAGGCAGGTTTCGCCGTACTTCGCCTCATAATTCACAGTCATCTCACCTTCGGATGCTAGCATACGCAGATGCCGGAGTGTCGCTTCTTAATTCATTACAAATTTGCCACTAGAACTGAATTTCCATTTTAAGGTGCCGAGATTTTCAAGCTTACGAAACGCAATTTAATTACTTCAGACATCGATAATTATGAGCTAATCACAAGGGATTCTGCTGCCACGACACCCACAGACGAATCTTTTTCGTCACAAAAGTCGTCCACTGAACAACAACCTGATACAGTTTCATTAAACTGCTCATCTCCAAAACATATATATTTTAATATGACGTTACAAGTGTTCTTTTTATCTTCAAATTGAACGTACATTGTGATATTTTACAACGAATATCCTCCACGAATTACTGCAGCTTATTTCGATACAGTTCACTGTCTGACTCAGAATATAAAATTCTGATAGTATATTCTCAAGAAATTTTTCCTATTGCTCTGTACAGTTGTGAAACTTGGTCTATCACACTGAGGAAGGAGCATAGGTTAAGTGTGTTCGTGTGTTGGGTGTTGAGGAAGATATGGAGTAGACTACGTAATGAGAAGCACTCCTCAGCATATATTATTCGGGTTATCAAATTAAGAATAATGAGACGGACGGGGCGATGGTACGTAAGGGGAAGAGGAGAGATGTGTACAGGGTTTTAGTGGGAAAAACTGTGGGAAAGAGACCACCTGAAAGACCTAGGTGTAGATAGAAGACTGATATACTGGATTTTAAAGAATTGTGATGGGGAACATGGACTGGACTAAAGTGGCTCAAGACAGAAACAGATAGCGGGAACTTGTGAATGAAACTTCGGGTTATATAAAATGCGGGGAATTTCTTGATTAGCTCAGCAGTGTTAGTTTCTCAAGAAGGGCTCTGTATGTTTCCAAGATTAGTTCAGATTCAGAATTCTATACCCATATTTATACAGTGGGTGCAGTCTAAATAAAATTCCGTATCAATATGCGACTCTTCACGAAGTTTTAGAATGACATTCTGTTTACATTTTAATTAACAATTCGCCTTTCCCCCACTCGATCCCTGCCCCAGTAATCATCATGGACAATATAAAGCAATATTAGAAATTAAGGATTGATGTGTTACCTCAATCGCGAGATCTGGTTCATTTCATATAAGCGGTTAATTAACTGCTGACATATTCAGAAAACACACTGACTAATGGAAAGAATAAAACGGGGGAAAGTTCCCCTTTAATGTAACACTCTTAAACGTTTCGTGTCCTTCTGACCTCGACCGTAGGAGCCCAAGGTTTGGACGGCCCTACTTGTATACGTCACAGCTTGGACGATGACCAGATGCAGCGACAAAACTGCAACGACACAGATCCTCTTCTTTTTCCACTATCACATAAAAGCCATTCGTTCCAAAATTTAGCTACTTCAATGTCATTGTCTTTTTACACAAATCTTAAGCTTTATAAAAATATATCGAAATAAATTTTAAGCTCATGGTTCCGTGAATCACGATTCAATGTTAATAAAAATCCAACAAGATGCAACAGTATGCAGATATTTATTTACTGCAAAGCTACTCTACATGTTTCGGGTGTCACAGCACCTATCATCAGGAGTACTAAAAACTGTAACCGTAGCCTCCGGTACAGGTCATAATATCGGTACAGCTACTTCCCTCCAACGTGGCCTGATTGGGCCACGTTGGAAGGACAGCCGTCGTAAGTAAGGTACTGTGCATTCTCCAGCTCTGCAGTTCCTGAATTCCACTTGCCTGTACGAGGGTTTCTTCAGTCGACACAAAACTCGTTATATTTTAAATTAAAACATGTTTCGAACTTATTGGTTAATATTCAAGCCATATCTACTTAAGAAACGCAGAAAGATAGTATATTTAATGCTGAATTGTGTTTTTAGTTTGTTTTGGTTCAGAGTACTTTAAATTTTGGTTCTTCTCCTGGTTTTCGCGTTGTGTCTATTGGGGCGCATCTTTGTTCCTGTTTTCTCTCATGGTATCTGCTGGGCAAAATGCATTCTACGCGTTTCTTGTAATAGAGTTTGGTTTTGTTGTTACTACGTTTTGATTTATTACTTACATTTCCTCTCTCTCTTGATTATATTTGTAGAACTTCCATTTGACCCGTTGTGAGAAAAGAAGTGTATCGTAAATATGGGCCCACATTTATCAGCGAATTACGTGACAACTACACGAATGTGCGGAGGCAGGCACGTGTATCTTCACTGCATATCTTCCCACCCTTGGCATCACGTCGCAACGTTATGTTCGCTGACAAACGCGCAAATGCAATGTCTCGAAATTCTTATGTCTGGGTTAAACAAAATCCACATGTTTTTGAGGAAGTTGGAGGTTCCTTGAATCTAGAATCCTGCAAATCGCGTATTCGTGGACTCTCTGTGAGATCGAAGAACTTATACCTTCAAACGAGTATGTATTTCATTTCTGTGCCCTTCCACCTGTTTCAAATGTAACACAAAAACAATTACGGATAATATTAGGCGCGTTCACAAAATTGCGAAAAGCGACTATTAGCTTCTTCACACCTGTCCGTCTGTCCGTCCGCTGGAACTCCGTTCCCACTGGACAAATTTTCATAAAAATTGATATTTGAGGATTTTTCGAAAATCTGTGAAGAAAATTCAAGTTTCATTAAAATCGGAGAAGAATAATGGTAATTTATATGTAGACCAATATACATTTTTTATCATATCTCGCTCATTTCTTCTTAGAATGAGAAACGTTTCGGACAAAAGATACAGAGAAAATCAAAGCACGCATTTTGCGTTCAGTGATTTTTTTTAAAAAAGTCGTGCCGTTTATGAGATAATGTGGAAAATATATTGTAGAGCGGGGCAGGCCACATCCGACAATATGGCGCACGCGCATTGCCTGCTAGATACCTAAGGCTACAAACACAAACACTCATGTTGTGTAATACTCATTGTTTTTCCACAGCAAAATGGTTGCACGTACGCGCCTCACTGTTACGTTATACGTACATTGCCTCTCTTGTTTCTCCAGTTTACGTCTATCATCCTCAGTGTCAGCAGATTTATTAAAACGTGAGAGAAATTTCGCTTTCATAGCGTCGTTCGTTTGGCCCCTTCGGCACTTCTCGTGAAACCACACGCTCACAATCGGAAGGTCCTCCACGGTGAATGAACTTGTATCTGTCATGAACAACGTCAGCACACGCCAGAACGTAAAGCACATTTGTTTTTACCGTTGTAAAACACGCCCATTCTAGCACACCCCTGATAGGAAAATCCCTCGTAAAACTGTGAACTCAAGCCATGGTGTTTCATCTGACATATTCTGATCTCGCTTCCTTCCAGCTCTCTTGGCCGCCCCTTATATTAATCACAGGCAAGTACTACCACAACCATCTCGATTGTGTGTCAGTCATGAAGAATCTTTTATCATTATACATTCGATCGTGACTTACATCCATCGAAGTATTCTCAGAGTACAATCAAAAAGATGTGACGTTTCTCTATTTATTTCCGTAAGACGCTCTACATGTTTCAGACGGCTTTTCCGTCCATCATCAGGAGCTCAAAACTGCACATACGAGTACAGCGTCAGGCATTTGTCAGATCTTTACTGCTACCTGCTGCTAGCCTGGACGGCTAGCAGCAGGTAGCAGTAACGGTCTGACAAATGCCTTACGCTGTATGTGCAGTTTTGAGCTCTTGATTATGGACGGCAAACCGTCTGAAACATGTACAGCGTCTTACAGGTAAAGGTAAAGCAGTCCTATTACAGGCCTGGACAGGCCCAGAGGGTTCCAGGAAGTTAAGGTTCCCAGATTTCGTGACAACGGCACAGGATGGTGGTAGGTTGTCAGCCTTACGTACCGGCTGCCTTTACCCCCAGGAAATACTCCTGGTGCTCATTTCTGTTAGAGGCTGAGAGGACCCCAGGGACATTGTTCGATCGGAAGGATTTTATGTCAATGAAAAATCCACTGACACCAGCTGGTATCGAACCAGCGACCTTACGATTTGTAGCACAGCACCTTAACCACTATAGAGCGTCTTACGGAAACAAATAAATTGAGAAACGTTGCATCTTGTTGGTTGTACTCTGAGAATATATTAGCGATGCACGAACTTATGAATGTTAAATTTAAAAAGCCATCGAGGTAATTAACTCCAGTAAAGTACCGTAGCAATTCCCTTGGTTTGTGCTGTAAAATACGCAAACCAACACGGACATATACAGTATAATTTACTAAATCAGCAAATCAGTTTATCACTTTCATGAGACGCAACGGAATACTGAAATTAAACCTTCCATGTTTATTACGTCACACTATTCTGTAATGCATTGAGGTCTTACGTTTAAAACAACACACCAGACGTGTTACATACGCCGAAGTTTCTATTTTGAACATCTTTCTCACACACGTCTCGTGAAAAGTTGGTTGGCAATAACGTGAAAATTAATCACTAAGCAGTAGAAACCGATAGTTTAACGCCTCTAATACCAAATCACGTCACTGGAGACGATGATGAGGTAGTTATATCCTCCGCTAACGTTCACAATGTATATTAACCTCCACCATAAAACCATCCTTCCTGCATACTCTCGGTCTACCAAGTACGCGTTTTTCCGGTGGTCATTCCGGTGTCTCTTGCCTTAGGATGTATTTCAGGCGATAAGCTGAACACAAATATTACCGTGGAACGGAAGGTGAATATGAACAGCACAGTGCCGTCGAAGGTGCATAATTAGTGGGCATTATCGTCATGGGTGTTACTTTCTAGAAATGAGATATCAACACATGTGTATTCTATATGTATTAGAAATATATCTATCCTAAATACTTGAGATATATGGGCGATAATATACATCATCGGGGACCCCGGTGGCACAGTGGTTACGGTGCTGTGCTACAAATCGGAAGGTCGCTGGTTCGATCCCAGCTGGTGTCATTGGAATATTTCATTGACATAAAATCCTTCCGATCGCACTATGGCCCTGGGGTCGACTCAGCCTCTAACAGAAATGAGTACCAGGAGCATTCCTGGGGGTAAAGGCGGCCAGTGCGTAAGGCTGACCACCAT
>Ga0123355_10020303_pt1 | contig 10604 bp, 4 predicted proteins | sample TergutEmb28metaG_3_FD_89872 | JGI IMG/M metagenome (GOLD analysis project Ga0123355, IMG submission 89872) | Embiratermes neotenicus P1 segment gut microbial communities from Petit-Saut dam, French Guiana - Emb289 P1 | ecosystem: Host-associated > Arthropoda: Insects > Digestive system > Gut ... | reverse complement strand
TGTGTGTGTGTGTGTGTGTGTGTGTGTACTAAAGTACCAGTTGCGCAGGGCAAGGTTCACAATGAATACATTCAAAATACATATTTTACTGTTTATAGTGTAACCACCCACATTCTTCTGAAGAAAGCATGACAAGTCACTATTGACAGTGATAAATGAAACTCCAATTCTGGCAATGTCTTGAAATGTGTGTGCAATTCAGTCTACTCTATTGTAACACGAAATGTTTCACTCTTCTTATTTCCTCTCTCCTGGCTTACGATTGGTAGAATATAATATGCTCTAAATGCATAAAGCGATATTGCTCACGGCTCTTCCATCGCTGGGAAAACAAACCGTTCAATACACAAAACACTCTGACATTTACAGGTCTATCACCATGAGATTTCACCGAACTGAATAAAAAACAACTGATTTTTCTCCAGCTCACTTTAAATCTAGGCAAGACTTATTCTAACTTAATTTAATTTTACTTTATTTCATGTGTCATTCAAAGTTGTACTTCACTCTATTCTGTATATTCCATTATATATTTTTATATGTTACGTGTTAATACAATGAATGTGGGCCCGGATAACGCAGTCGATATAACAACTCGGTACGGTGTGGACGGCCCGGAGATCGAAACCCTGCGGAGACCGTTACTGGAACCCACGCAGCCTGTTATACAATAGGTAATTGGTCTTTTCCGGGGTAAAGCGGCCAGGACGTGGCGTTGACAACCTACCCCCATCTAGCACCGAGGTTAAAGAAATAATAGAGCTATATATCTATTCCCCCTCTGGACTTTCGTGGCCTGTTCTACGATGAACTTTACATTAATTGATATAATGAATACTAGATAAAGCACTAAACTAGTAATTCTCTATAATGGACTTATTTAGAATTTATTTTTTGAAAAATACCGGAAGGCTGTAACTTAGCTAGTAATCCTATCAAAACTGTTGTTGATTTGCTGACGGGTGCTGTGTGAATTTAGTAGATACCTCATGCGTGTTTCCGCTACTTTCGGAGAGAGGAAATACAATAATTTCATCCTGGTATGGTATTAAGAGCCTTACAAAATATCTTTGAACCGCTGAGAAGAGCTACTGTCGAAATATACGACTGTGTTGACAGCAATTATTTAGTTTAATTATGTCTTCTGTAGGCTTGAGTGACTACACAATATTCATCCAGATATTTGTAAGTTCTAGCTAGAATATAAGAAAGTTTCGCAGAGCTTCTATAGGGGCATAATGAAACTACTTGGATCGAATCAAAATTCTAAATTTGTACAAGTAGATTACACAAAGCTTAATTAGAACTAGACGGTATCGTACTGGATGTTAAACGGCACGTGAAGAGCGAGTGACTATATTAAATTAAAGTTGAAATTCTGAAAAAATTAATAAAATTTAACAAATATTTTTATGTTAAATTATATGGAAGTGCCAAATATTACTTTTGATTAGAAATCCTTCTGCACCTTCGACTGCATAAAGTAATTACCAGCATAATTTAAAAATTTCTATGTTAGACACAGCCAAAAATACATCACCATATATACATATATATAAAAAAACAGCACTGTGATTTGATAAAATTATGCACAAACATGCGTTAACCTCCCACATATTTCAGCTTTTCTCGGCAATTTTCAAGGAGGCATTTAAATAGAAAGGCATATAAATGATTAGTTATAGCATAGATGAGTAATAATACACATAAATACACATTAAAAATTTAAAAATGTTTGAAAATATGGTACAAAATGCACATCGTAACAGTTATTACCTAAATTGCAAACAAACATCTATTGCAACAATTCAGCTTCGTTTTCACGGATATCCCCCTGTGTAACTTGCGGCAACATATATCACTAAGGATGAACGCACACAGCCAGCAGGTTATATCATTCTGTTCAGTCTCCTTACGCGAAGGAGCTAATTAAAAAGCCTGGTCTCTACAATGAACAAGAGTGTACCTTGATTAGTTAAGAAGATTTTTATTCTGAAATGTGAGCAAGAAATCGTCATTCGTGCAATATTAAATGACTGGATAAACCTTGCAGTAGCTTCAGAATAAACTGTAATTCACGCACACACACTCACACACACACACACACACTCACACACGCTCTCACACACTCACACACACACACTCACACACAATCACACACACACACACACTCACACACACTCACACACACACACACTCACACACAAACAAACAATTTCCAGGTGAACACGTAGTCTATGTGGGTTACATCTTCAGGCTATCAATTCCTGCTGATTAAACTAACCTTCCCAAGAAGGAATGTATTTTATCAAGATATTTGCATTTTCTTGCCAAACGCACCAATACTTTTTTTATATAACAAGAAAATTTTTCGTACTTTCCTGCAATTAAATGGAGCGCACGTGATGAGGCATGCTTTATTACGGAAAATCGCCAGATCAATCCCAAAAATTTCAAATTATTGCTGAGAGTGTTGAAGAGCCCTCCTCATATTTAAAATACTGCAAATCAAACAAAGGAATTTTTCTCAAGTGCCAAACTTAAAACACTTTTAATGCAAAGTACAGCTCAGGCGTACTAAATTATTTGCTGCAAAGGTGAGAGGGAGTTAGATGCGTCTTGTAATAGTCTCAGATAGAAAACCATAAAAAGGAAAAAAAGAGAGGGAGAGAAAATTGAGTAACAAAGGGGGGAAGAAGATAGAGAGAAACTTGAAGACTTTTGAGGTTAATTAAGAAAGCATCAAACGTAGCGGCAGAGCAAGAGAAGGGTGGGTCGGTATAAGTTCTACCATACCAGAGAACCAAAATGATGGATTGCTATTCATCTTACTCTGCTCCCCGCCTCTCTTCTGAGTCCGCGCCTTCCTCCATGTTCTCTTGTTTCATTCCATGTTCATTTTCCTCTTATTTTCTTGTTCCGCACTTTTTCGAAACAAGAGTTGCACACACACACACACACACACACACACAAAACACACACACACACACACGTACAATGGAAAAATTGTCGAGTCATGTAATGTTAGAAGAAACATTTTGATGTGGCGCCATTTCACTTTATTCCGTGTCTCTTCTCTTCCGACTTTTTTCATTTCTTTGCAATACATGGCAGACACAACTGAAATTACCTCTGCATACACATAACTTTCTATTCTTCTTCCAAAAAGAAATGGATGCGACATCCTGCAGAATTCTTTGTCTAATATTGCTCTGAGTTGAATCGAAAATTACCAAATATATTGCAGCTTTGTCAGTGATACAGTTTTTACAGCTAAGACGAATCAAATAATCTATTTCCAGTGCCGATCGATGAGAATATCCTTTACGGTTGTTGACATTTGTGGATGAGAAATAGAAATAATATGAAAGAAAAGGTTTCAAACTGATAAGTAAAAATAATTCCATGTTTCGAAAAATAAAACTGTATATATATATATATATTTATATATATATGCAGCATTCCAAAGTTAACTAACCATTAGTAATACGATATTCATGGAACAAATATTTACAACTTAGTTTCGTACTTTAAAAGAAGAAGTTCATCTTCTCAATCACACATTTTAGTTTATTAATGTCAAATACAATGAAGTTATGGCAGATGGGGCTAGCAATAAGAGAAGTGCTGTGAAGAAAGAGTAGATTTCTTTAAAAGCAGGTGGTATGCATAAAAATCACTGTGCAGTGAACATATTATCTCGTAACGAGTGCACAAACACAGAAAAACTACAGTTGGAATTGCAAGATTTATGAAGTGATCGATATCTCAAGAGTGTGTAGGCTGAAAGGTTGGATCTGGTAGCATTTAAGTTTTGACAGCATCTGTAATACGTAAATAGTTCTACATATTGTATTCACAAGTAAGGAATATATGCAGCTCTACTTAGTTTAATCTCATACTTGATTTGAAATGAGCTCAATTTCTTTCGGCAAATTTTTGCGAATTAAAAAACCCGGTACGTACTGAAGATTAGCAGACTGGGTATCCCCAAGGCTGATGTGGTCGGTTTGGATTAGTCAAAAGAATTTGGCATTGGGGTGTGTATTTTTACGTACTTTTCTTCTTCTTTTTCTTAAGCCACATCAACTTTAGAGCATTTCGTACACGTAAAGTGCTTCTGGTTCAATAAGACTAGGCTAAGGTTTCCGCAATGATCCAGTTCTTGCATTATAAGATTATCACAGCCACTTCAGTCTTCTTATTTTTACCACTTTAACGGTTGCAATAATAACAGCCGCTTTATCAAAAAATGCATTTAGCAAAGATAGTTTATTTTTACTTGTCGAATGATTCTTACAAAAGGCAGTGATAGAATTAACTAATTGATCTTTGAGACTTGGAGGGGCGTGTAGGGGCAGGTTTCTCTGGAGTAATGACAATATATATAAATATTTTTTACATGAAATTCTTATTCCACAATACCAGAAAAACAGAAATCACAAATCTCATGGAAGCAACTTTTCAGTTCACTTTTGTAGCTTCTGTGCATCAAAGTAGTCCACTAAAAAATGTTACGATTTCTATACTTAGTAATGGGCTAAATTCTCTCTTATAATAAATTCAAATATGTCGTTGCAAAATATAACATTATTTTGTTTGCAGTAATGCGCCATTGAGTTGTTTCTGCGGACTTGGCCATATTTGGTATCTTATATTCACAAAAAAAAAATTATATTTATTTAACTTATATTCCGTTCGTTTTGTTTCGTTTCTCAAAAGTGGCAACAGCGGTTATGAAACTTCCGAATGTGACAAAGGAAGCATGGACTAAGCTGTCTATAGCACGCATCTAACTGCAAGCTTTCACTTGTTGAGAGGTGCCGCCACAAAACAATATGGCTGCTGCAGTCTACCTGATAGAGAGTCCTCATCCGCCTTACCTCTTAGAAACCATCTTTAAAATTTACCGACTGTCATACTGCAGAAACACTGCTCATTCTACAACGTACCTTCAGCATGTTGTTATTACATTATGTATGCAAGAACAAAAGAGTGTTTAAAAAATCTAACACATCTAGATGTCATTTGAGAAAGGCTTATATAAAACTATTTAAGAATATTTTTCAGATTTTTATGAAAGTGATCTATGGCGCCAAATTTCATGACTTAGAAGTTACATGGTGAGGGAAATTAAAAGGTGAAGTCTTCTTCAGCTACCGAATGCATCGATTCGGAATTCTGCGATGACGGAAATAAAAAGACCTCGGAAACGCTGGATTACTCTTTCAAATCAATGCGTCTGGTACAAGCAAAATATTCTATTACAGTCCACTTTATATAATCTGATATCTATGGCTATAAATTTGACGTATGTACAGGCTACGTGTATAGATATTTATAGAGAACTTAACAAATCACTCCCACTCTAAATCTTCAGTTTCTTTTTCACACACCAGAATCACATAGAATTTTGACCTGTCATCCAAAACAGCACTATAGTTCGGACCTAAACTGTATTCCCTACTTACAGCTTCAGGATACTGGCTAATAATTTATAACACAGTACTAGTGTTCAAAAATCTATTTTGTATAAAAATTAAAATAAAACGTTCAATCCAATGGATATTATTAACATGGACCTGGTCCGTACTTCAGACCCTGGGGGTGACTTTACCAAATAAGATATTTTGTGTTGAAGGCATTGTTTTTACAAATAACATGTGTGGCTTATAAACATAAGTGGAATGAAATAAAATTTCATTTTAAGAAACTACCATTTGAAAGCTTAATTATGTATATACTACAGAAGTACTAAAAAATGTAGATTATGACGATACAAGTTCAATTAAATTAGGTTAAAATATGAATTGGGCTTTGTGAATAAACTGAAGAAACTTCTGATTCTATAAACAAAATATATATATTGTTAATTTTCATGTCCGAATGAATATATCTTATGACAGAAACTGGTTAGTTAGTGAGTCATTTAATGAAATGCTAGAGCCTTGCTACCAGTTCAGAAACTGTTGGTCAAGAAAATTACTTCTGTGTAAAATTTTGACTTATATCAAGGCCATTATCGTATTTTAACCTATAGTTCTAATACGTCAGCAAGCCAAGATGTGGATATACTAATTAATCTAAGGACTAAAATTTCTGGAAGGTTATTACACAAATTATGAACATTTCTCCAGCAGATGATTCTTCAGTACAAGAGACGACGGACGGTTATAACTTGAGATGTATTATTAGCCGGGCCAGGGAGCGTTACAAATCAAAAACATAGGAAAAGACGGTGTACAGGCAGAGAAAAGTGTGGGAAAAAATTATATATATATATATATATGTGTGTGTGTGTGTGTGTGTGTAGAAGAAGAGTGAGCACGAAACTGTAAAAGACAAAAGACGAGGGAACATAAAACCAGTTTAGTTTTGGGGATAGAGTAAATTTTTAGAGGAAAATCTTTAACCATAACTGCTTTCTGAAAATCGCTTCGCTAATTACGCACCGGAGGCGAATACATAAGAGCTGATGCAAGCATGTCGATTATGCATTCAAGTCTTTTTACTCCCACTTATATTTCCACTGATTAGCATCATTATTTCAGTGTCTTCTTTATAGTGAGGTATTTTTACTGAAACCTCAAATACACCTCAAGCCAACTTACCAATTTATACCCACTCAAATCCACTATAATTCCGTTTTTGTAGCTTCTTCGCGATTTCACAATAACTCGAAAGTTGTTTCCAAGAAAAACGTCTCTAGCTGGATAATTTGCAAGAGATGACTTAATGTCCGCGATGGTGATGATGAAGATCACAAGTCCTTTAAAAGGACGTTAGGAAAGTGCAGTCACAGTTACAATTAAACATTTTCTCCACATTTTATCCGATTCAGGAACAAATTGTCGAAATATAAATAACAAAACAGCAAGCAAACTTACATTGCAGAACATAATTCCCTTTAGACAAATTTACACACGAAGTAAAGTGCCTGTGACTTTTGTAATAAACTACCATCAATTATTACAATTTATGGCAATATATTGACTGTCGAAGCGAATATATTTGTATTTGTAAAAGTAAATGAATACTACAAATATATCCTACAACAATCAGCATATGACACATTTCCTTCCACTGATGTATGAGGTTGACGTTAAACATTGTAAATATTGAATAGTACATCTGTGTAATGAAAACCAACTTTATGCAATATTTATCCTCAGTTTATTTCGTCAATCAACTTCTACATTTGTATAGCCCATCATCTGGAGGTATATTGTATATATACACAACAATTTGTACGTGTTGTATACATGCAGTATACCTCCTGATGATGGGTTACAAATATGCCCAAAACATGTAGAGGTTGATTGAGGAAATCAACTGAGGATGAATAGTGCACCAAGTTGGTCTTCATTGCACAGATGTACCGAGATGCACAGCCAAACACACATTAAAAAAATTAAATAATATGCTTAAGTGAAATACTAATAGGCCCATCAAACATACAGACAACTGACTGTAAACTGACATTTCATTTTCGATGTTACTCACGTTGCTAGCACTGGAATTAATAAATTTTGTATCAAATGACACGTAATATATATTTATTTATTGTTGGTTAGTAACATCCCATAATGGTTTGAAAAATCAGACATTTTAGTAGGTGTAAAATGAATCATTAGGACCCACTGGCTGCAATTATTGGACGTTTCAAAACAAGTTCTGCCAGTGATATTGCACATACAATACTCACATTCGTTTAGGAGGCAATTTCTGCCCTTCTTTGTCAGTTATGTGATTTTGGTGAGAGTATTTTAAGCCAGGAGTCCAACATATTTCAAAAACATAGAAGCCATACCAAAATTCATGGTGCCAGAGTAGTGAAGTGCAGCAAATTCCATACTGTCTGCCCATACAAGTTATGTTCCACCATACAAAATTTAATTTTCCTTGTCACCTGGCTCCACGGATTTACACAGCCCTGCTCTAAGTGTAATACATTACTAAACACAGACACTTAAAAGTGCGGGGGTATTTTGAATGTCCTTATTTTCTGAATTAGTAGTAATCATATCCCTTCTCAATATTCAGCTGAACTAAACTATAACAGCTCAACATTTTGTTTTTATTTCTAAGGTTATGAGCATTTTTTTATTCTTCGTAAACAAATTTGAAAGTCGATACTCAATTTCATTTTAGAAAACTATCCACATCAGTATAACAGGTTTGCTAATTATGACATCAGCTTTATGACTGCATGTTAAATTACAGGTTAGAAGTGAGGAAGATTATGAAGGGAATCGAATCCATTCCAATAATATATGGCCTGAAGAATGTTTAAAGATCAGAGATAATGATGTAAATTTGTAATGACGTAATTTGTAAAATATACGACTTGCTAGAAAAAAAATTATAGCCATCTGATCATTCTCCTGTACATTAAACTACAAGTTTACCATTTGTCGGAAAGGGAACGTACGAAGTGTTACACGCGAAAATGCTATTCCAGTAAAGTGACAGGGAGATTCTGCGGAAGTCGGAAGCACGCTGCTACGTTTCACGGTAAAATATTCCAAGTTAGATCAGATAAGCCTGTAGTCTGCATTTTGTTAATCCGATCTTCCAAACTTTCAGCTAAGCGTTGAAAGTAAAAAAATATAATTTGAAAATGAAATGGATTTTCTTTTTCCACACGTTTCGGTATGTCACATATATTATTTATGTGCAGACTTACCGGGTGGTTATGACTTACAATGAATCATGTTAAAACCTAGTTTAAGCACTTTAAATAAATCACTACAAAGCATACTTGGTTTTGTGTCTATCAAATATGTTGTTTTTTGAACAAAACAAGCCTGCAGAATTAGTACATAAAGAAAAGTCAATTCTAATCAAATTTGATTTCATTAAAATTCAGAAAGGACTGACCGTAAACAAACTACACACTGAAGTTTACCTTCTAAGTATCCGTGCATTTCTAAACTGAGAACTACCCTTAAGTTAAAGGGATTTGCATTAGTACCAGATAAACCTAACACAAAAATATCTTATGACAATAGACTGCCACTAGACCTAATAAAAATATCTTACGAGGTCTCGCAAAGGGTAATAAAAAACTGTTAACACGATGAACATGAATATTACATAACTGATGTCACTAAACTAGAAATTTAAATAATAATATGGAGAAAGAAATTAAAAATTTTAAATTTTCATCAGATTGTGTTCATTCTCGTCTTAATTTAGCCTTCTTTGTATTATTTAAAAGAAAGCCGCAGAACCAAGTGATGAATATTGTGTGCAAGGAACACGACACTTGAAAAATATCTGACCGCTCTCTTTCCCCTTCTACAACATTCATTTCCCCCACTTTCTCTCGCCCACATTTACTCATTTCATCTCTCTCTCTCTCTCCCTAGAGTATATTGTAGTACTACTGTTATTTTTCTCTTTCTTCATTCCCCTCCTTTCAGTTCTATTCCTCTCTTTTTATCGTATTTTCTCTCAACCAATCACATTCCATCTAGTTTTGGTACGTAGTTCAGTTCTTTGGTCACCAGAGGGCAGACAAGAACAGATAACGATTAAGATTAATTTATTTTTTAAAATTCCTAACTACATAATTAATTTGGTAATTAATTTAAAGCCTATAATAGGCTAACATTTCTGCAAACAGCTATATCTATTTCAGATAGTAAGGCATGATAACGTTTCTAGGAATGACACGTCTGTTCATTAAACATATATCTTATTCTCCACGTTCCGTACAGGTAATTAATATTTGTGTGAGACGGCGTCCAGTTTAAAGTGGAACCCGATAACATAGTTAACAACAAATCAGCCAACAGAGTGTACACTAGCAAAATGAGTTATACAGAACGTTTTCCTATTCGCAGAATTTTTCGTCATAGATCGGACGACATCGTTACTGCATAATTACCGATGACGACATCCGATCTGCAGTAGGCCTACTCTGTGCTTTTCTTTGCGTCTATTTGCGGGGGGGGGGGAACACTTGCCTTTTATTGTGTCTTATGCAGTATGTACTGACCTATTCACGAATTTACAGAGACTGAACTGATATGAGTAGAAGTAAATCTTATGTATAGTGGACCGTGCATCATCTTGATAGTTGATTAAAGAGAGATCAACTTGACGTCACTTGCTTTATGAATTCATTATTCAATGCTAAACATGTTTCGGATGTTAATACACACATCCTCAGAAGCTTGCGACTTATTTGTTGAGTTATTTCATGGTTTGTATTGCTCTGGTTCGTTGTGTGTTGTTGTTACCTTCTGGTTTGGCTGTGGTGGTGTGGTATCCGTATGCAGGTTGCGGCACTAGTGCCTCAGCCTGCATACCTTCTGCAGTTCATGGAGAAAAGACTATTAATTTTAATATTTTAGAACTTTAACTACGTTCGGAGATGGGCTGGGTACGTGGCGCGTATGGGTGAGGAGAGGGGGGTGTATAGGGTCTTGCTGGGGAAACCGGAGGGAAAGAGACCACTGGGGAGACCTAGGCTCAGATGGGTGGATAATATTAGGATGGATCTCCAGGAGGTGGAATGTGGGTATATGGACTGGATTGGGCTGGCCCAGGATAGAGACAGGTGGCGGACGCTTGTGAGTGCGGTAATGAACCTTCGG
>Ga0123355_10020302_pt1 | contig 10604 bp, 4 predicted proteins | sample TergutEmb28metaG_3_FD_89872 | JGI IMG/M metagenome (GOLD analysis project Ga0123355, IMG submission 89872) | Embiratermes neotenicus P1 segment gut microbial communities from Petit-Saut dam, French Guiana - Emb289 P1 | ecosystem: Host-associated > Arthropoda: Insects > Digestive system > Gut ... | reverse complement strand
CCGCGCAGGCCGATGTCGAGGATCAGGCCGCCCTTGACGACCTCGATGACGGTGCCGGTGACGACGCCGTCCTCCTCCTTGACCTTCTCGATCGTGCCCCAGGCGCGCTCGTACTGGGCGCGCTTCTTGGACAGGATCAGCCGGCCTTCCTTGTCCTCCTTCTGGAGGACAAGCGCCTCGATGTGCTCGCCAGCCTTGACAACGTCGTGCGGGTCGACATCGTGCTTGATAGACAGCTCGCGGGACGGAATGACGCCCTCGGTCTTGTAGCCGATGTCGAGCAGAACCTCGTCCCGGTCGACCTTGACGACAGTGCCTTCGACAATGTCGCCGTCATTGAAATACTTGATGGTCTCGTCGATCGCGGCGAGGAAGGCCTCCTCGGAACCGATGTCGTTGACCGCTACCTTGGGGGTCGAGGTGGCCTCAGTGCTACTCGTCATGTGTTGGTGGACTCCGGATACGGACAGATATGGATTGCTGGACGGTACCGTGCGCGGTGGGTCCGACAAAGGAAAGTCATGCTTGAGGTGACATGCCGGGCCAGCATGACCGTCCGGACTTGCAGCAAGGCCGTCCTGCGGGCTGCCTGACCAATGGCGGACTGCACCAGAACACAGTGCAGCGTTAAGCATATGAGAGCCTGGCCGGGCGGTCAATCGGCCCCGGAGTCGCCCGCTACCCGGCTGGCGCCCAGCCGGGCACGCAGCCGTTCGGCGGGAATCTGCCAGGTCGTGTGCACGGCCACAGTTCGGAAGCCTAGCTCGGTGTTGATCCCGAGCATCGCGTCGTTACTGCCCGCGTTCCAGGTGATCACCCACCGGACCAGCGGCAGCTCAGCCAGGATCCGCGCGGTGATGGCCGCCTTGAGCCACTTCCCGAGGGCATGGCCCCGGTGCTCCGGGTAGACGCCGGTGTCACCGACCTGGACCCGATCGGGCATCCCTGCCCGAATCGTTATGTTGCTGAGACCCACGAACCGCCCGGAGGCCTCCTCGACCGCGTAGTACGCCCACGTGTCGTCTCCAGCTGCGATGATCGCGTCCTCGTGAGCGCGAACCAGATCGGGCGTGACCGGTGTATCACTAATGTCCATATTTTCACGAGGTGCCGTATTCATGACATTGAACGCGTCAGCGACCCGCTCCATGAGCTCGGGCGGGGTCCGGCCGCCCACGAACTGCAGCCGGTAGCCGGGCGCCCGGAGCGGCCCGTCGGCAACCCACCGGTCCACGAGCTGCCGGTCGACGGTGCGCAGGTCGAGCCGGTTCTCGTGGGCCACCATGGCCACCTCCGCGCCGAAGCGGGCGCAGAACGCGGCGCCAGCCGGCACGTTGTCCCTGGTACGGCCCATGACGAGGCGCCGCCCGCGCTGCTCGGCGATGGCAGCCGCCCGGTCGAGCAGTTGCTTGCCAAGCCCGCGGCGCCGCCAGTCCGGCAGCACCGAGATCGCGGTAATCAGCACGTGGTCATGGCCGGGCACCTGATCCCAGCCGCAGTTCAGGTAGCCCGCGATCGCCCCGGCCGGATCCCTGGCGACCGTGACGATGCCATCCTCGGCGGCCGGCTGGTGGCGGACAGCGGCGACATGGTGACCGAGCGGCCGTCGCGGGTCGTCAGGCGTCGCCTCAGCGTGCAGGACCGCGCCCGCCTCGTAGACCTCGGCCATCAGCGCGTCGGGCTGCTCCCGCTGCTTCCATTCCTCGAACGTCCATGCCGGCACGCGCTGACCGTATAGGGCGGCCGCCTGACCTGGTCAACCGGGCTCTGGGGCGGCGGCAGCAGCAGGCTGCCCGTCACCCGCAGCCGCGGGGGCCTGCCGCTTCACGTGGCTGAAGAGCGCCTGGTAGTCGTAGGTCGCCTCGGGCTGGGCGCGGACCGCCTCGTCAATCACGCTCGCGTCCTTGCCGACGAGGATTCGCCACGCGCCGGACCGGACCCCGTTCAGGATGATGGTCGCAGCCTCAGCGGCACTGAGCCCGTTGTCCCGGAACTCGCTCTCGATCCTCGCGAGCGCCTGCCGCAGGTCATCCACGGACGGGCTGGCGGGCATCCAGCCGGCCCTGACGAGCCCGGCCCGCGCCCTGGGCGAGAGCATCTCCGCCAGCTGGGCCTCGCTCATCTCTGCAGGCTCGGGCAGCCCCTGGGCACGCCGGCTGTTCGCGATGATGTCGGTACCGACGTGGCCGGGCATCACCAGAGCCACCCGTACCTGCGGCGCATTGGTGCGCAGATCCTCGATCAGCGCCTCGGTAAAGCCTTTGACGGCAAACTTCGCCGTGGCGTACGCGGTATTCGGCGCGCCGGGTCCGCCGGTTGCCCAGAAGCCCGCCACGCTGCTGGTGTTCACGAGGACGCCGTCCCCGCTGGCGATGAGCAGCGGCAGGAAGGCGCGAGCCACGTAGTACACACCCCACCAGTCGACGGCGAACGTGCGCTCCCAGACCTCCCTGCTGTCGCGAACGAAGCTCGCGCTGCCGCCGACGCCAGCGTTGCTGAACACCAGGTCGACGTGATCAGCGGAGTGCTGCGCCAGGACCTCATCGCGGAACCGCAGGACCTGCTCTTCCGCCGAGACGTCGCAGCAGTAGCCGCTGACCAGCACTCCGGGCGGCGCGTCGGACTGCGTGTCCGCCGCCGTCTCTGCCACAGCAGCGGGGTGCCAGTCGCAGGTAGCCACCGAGCAGCCCTGCGCGGCAAGCTGTCGCACCAGCTCGCGGCCCATCCCCGACCCGCCGCCGGTTACCACCGCGAGCTTTCCGGAGAATGAGTCCACCGCCGCCACCTCCCGCGTCCGCGCCGCACTCCCCCAGGGCGTGATGGGACCAACACTGCCCTGAGAGGGGCCGCGAAGCTACCAACGTGGCCCTTCACCTACTAGCCGGGCAGCAGGCGGTACCGTTCCTTCGCTGCTGCCTCCACCGCCTGCCGCGAGTACGGCGCGGGCAGCAGGCGGCCGGTGCGCCACGCGTCCTGCTGGTCGTAGGCGTGGCGGCTGCCCGGCTCGCCGGCGGCACCCAGCGGGACCACCCAGCCGGAGTTGTCCCAGTCGGCGATGTCGAAGGCGTACCGGGCGACCGAGCCCGAGGCCGTGCGCAGGCCGTCCACCGGCATGTACGAGCTCGCCTGCACCGTCTCCATGTCACCGCCGTAGGGCACCGACGGCGGGTCAAGCTCGGCACTGCCGAGCGGGTGCCGCTGCCTCGTGGCGTGCAGCTCGCCCCAGGGCTCGCCCGCCCAGGCCACCTCGGCTCGCCGGATTGCCTCGGTCAGCGCCCGGCGCCATGACCAGCCGCCGAGCAGGGACTCGTCGCCCGCCATCAGATGCTCGCCCGCGACCCGCCAGACCACCGACTCAGCCCGCACACCCGGCAGCAGCCGGTTCCACGGATGCTCGATGAAGTCCGTCAGGCCTGAGCGCTCGAGAACGAGCAGGGCCAGTTCCCGGCGCAGCACCGAATAGGCCGCGGCGGCGGTTGAGTCCGCCTCCATCTGGCCGTCCCACCCGGCCAGCGGTGACCAGTCCCCGAGCAGCCGCGCGATCTGCCGGGCCGGGATCGAGACGACGTCACGGTGCAGCGCCGCCATGTCCTCGACGGTCGCGCCGGACAGCACGGAAATCGTGTCGACGATCCGCCTGGCCCGCCAGGGCGCCGCCACGTCCAGGCCCAGGTACGGCCCGTCGGACGCGGCGAGGATCCGGTTGTTGGCGCTGAACAGGAACCCGCCGTCCGGGTCGCGCACCCGGGGCAGGTCGGCGAAGCCCACGAAGCCGCGCCAGCCGTACGCCGCATCATCGGCTGGTACCGGCCCCCACGCCGCCTCGAGACTGGCCCGGACCGGTATCCGTCCCCTGGTCAGGTACCCGATGCTGCCGTCGGCGTCGGCGGCGAGCAGGTTGTTGGCCGGCTCCACCCAGGGCCGCATCGTCTCGAACAGGTCGCCGACTGAGCGGGCGCGCAGCATGCCCGGCAGCGCGTCGAAGCCGGTGTTGACCCCGGCGGTGGCCGTCCAGGCGAGCGCCAGCTCGTCGGCGATCAGCGGGCCGCGGTCCGACTCGCCGACGGCAACCCGGACCGGGTCGCCGCCGCGGACGCCGATGAGCTGGCTGTGCTCGCTCGCGGCAGCCCCGTCGGTCCGGTAGAGGTCCTGGTCGTCGGCGGCGGCGTGGGTGATGCACCACGCCACCCTGTCGTTGTGCCCGAAGTGCGGGAATCCCGGCACGCCGGGCATGGCCAGGCCCAGCACATCCCACTCCGGGCAGGCCACGTGCCCCTGCACGTAGACATTCGGCATCTCCAGCGGCCGGTGGGGATCGCCAGCCAACAGCGGCAGGCCGGATGCGGTCCGGGTGCCCGCGAGGGCCCAGTTGTTGCTGCCACCGTCGTCAAGCCCGGCCCACGACGGCGCCGTGGTGTCACACCGCTCGCCGGGCGGCACGCAGGCCAGCTGCCAGCCATTCCTCGCCATCTTCCGGGCCGCGGCCGGGCCGATGGCCTCGGCGACGACCGCGCGCCACAGTTTGGGGGCCGCCGACCCCATGGTCATGTGGCGCACCCGGTACACCAGCAGGCTGTGCCAGGGCTCCCACGGCTCGGGCGGCCGCCCCGTCAGCCCGAACTCAGGCGGCAGGCCCCAGCCCGGCACGGCAGCCCCGTTGCGGGACATGCCGATCCGGGCGTTGACTCCCGCGGTGTAGGCGGCCAGCATGCTACGCGCTGCCGCTGACAGTGCCGGCACGTCACGCTGCACCGCCGCGGCGAGGCCCATCCGCCGGTACAGGGTGTCCCCGGTGACGCCAGCGGGCCCGGTCACCTCGGCCGCCCGGCCCAGGCCGCGGCGCCGGTCGTAATCCATCTGCCAGAGCCGGTCGGCGGCGTGCGCGAAGCCCTGGGCGAAGAAGGCGTCGTGCTCGGTCACCGCCCGGCAGTGCGCCACGCCGGATGAATCCCTCATGACCTCGACAGGACCGTCTAGCCCGCGCAGCCGCAGCTCCATGAGCCCAGCATCGCAGACTGCAGTTGCGTCCATTAGAAGAGAGTTTGCGATGATGAGCATTCGTTTGTGGGACGATGAGCACCGCGCGGGGCCGCCACGTCTGGAACGAGGAAGGCCGTGCACCAGTGGCGTGTCGACCGGTGAGCTCCTCGATGCAGGCCCTGCCTCGTGCTCACGGGGCGCTCGAGGCACGTCAGGTTGGTCAACAGATGACCTTGAGACATCAAAAAACGGCATTACCGCCCATGAGCTGGAGCACTACGGATAGCTTGGCGCGACGACCAACCACCGCTTCCGTGGGACGACGTTCATTCCATGAAGTCAGACCTTCAATCTAGACATAAATCGGATATATACGGCAGAGGCGGCGATAGGGGTCCGATGCGTCTGCTTGACTGGACGCTGATCGCGCGGATATCCCGGCGAGGTGGCCATCGGTGCGAGGGCTGACGATCCGTTTGAAGACATGCCCGGCGCCCTGGCCGGAGTGCACCGTGGTCTGGCCGACCCGCCGGCAGCGCATTGGGGAGCGAGCAGGATGACCGCCATGCTGCACCGCCTGGGCGGCATCGGAGCCGACCGGCAGGAGAGCGCCTCAGCCGAGCGGAAGACGGGCCAGCCGCCGCGGAACGAGTCGCCGGGCCGGCTGCCGCTGGTCGCCCTGGCCTGGCGGCAGTTCCGCCGCGTTCCGGCGACGATAGTCTTCCTGGCCGCAATCTGGGGTGCCGGGCTAGCCACCGGGAGCATCACGCATGGCCCGGCACGGCGGCTGGCTGGCCACAGCGGCGCCGGCCTGGCGGCCGTCGCGCACCACCACTGGTGGACTCCGCTCGGCGCGGACCTGCTGGCGTCCGGCCTGGGCAGCTACCTAGCCGCCACCGTGCTGTGCCTGCTGATCCTCGCCCCAGCCGAGAACCGGATGGGTGCCGTCCGCACATTCGCCACGCTGCTGGCCAGCCAGACCATCGGCCTCGTGCTGGCCGCTGGGTTGATCAAGCTTGCCGAACCGACACGCGGCTCCTGGCTAAGCGCCCTCAGTCGCGAGGCGGGCGTCGGGTTTCTCCCCGGCGTACTCGGCGTCGGCTTCGCGCTGAGCTGCACGCTCACGCCGCGGTGGCGCAGGCGGCTGCAGTTGCTGCTTGTCGTCACGATCACGATCAACGCCATTTACGTAGGGCACCTCGAGCAGGTTGTGCAGGCGTGCGGCGCGGCGAGCGGACTCATCATTGCGGCACTCACGTACAAGCGCGTCCGGCCATGGGCGGGCCGGGCTGTGTCCCAGCGTGAGATGCGAACGCTGGTCGGCATCCTGGTGGCGGTACCAGCGCTCGGCGAGATGCTGGCCGCGCTCATCCCCAACGCGCACGGTCCGAGGTCGCTGTTCTCCTTCCTGTCCTCCGCCCAGGGGCCCGAGTCGCGTCATCTGGCGGCCATCTGCTCCCATCCCGAGCTAGCCGTCGCCTGCCGCGGCCTGCGCGAGCAGCACTTTGCCTACCTGTGGCTGGGTGTATTCGTTCAGGCCGTCCCGGCGCTGCTGCTGCTGCTCAGCGCGTACTGGCTGCGCCGCGGGCGGCGGCTGGCCTGGTGGCTCGCCATTGCCATCAATGTGACAGTCCTTGCTGTCAGCGCCTGGACTCTGGTTGCGGTCAGTTCCGCCGCCAGGCTCGATGCCAGAGCCCCGGCGACGACCGGCGAGGCGATGCTCCTGGCAGTCGTGACGGTCATAGTGCTCCTGGTCACCCGCCGCCACTTCAATCAGACCGCCGAGCGCCGCGCGGTACGAAAGCTCACGGCCACGCTGGCCATCGCGCTGGGCGCGAGCGGCGGCGCGTTCCTGCTGCTCGGCTACATCCTGCGGGACGAGTTCAGCCCGCGATCGGCGTTCGGTGTGCCGACGCGGGATCTGCCCATGGGGTTCTTGACAGACATGCTGTTCAATGACCGCTCTCTCCCGCAGGACGCAGACGGGAGGGTGCTCTACGCGGGTGTCTTCTTGCTGCTGTGGGTTGTGGTCCTCGGTGCCCTGACCGTGTTCTTCCTGCACTCCAGTACGTATCGTGAGCCGGGCTCGGCAGACCGAGCGCGCGCTCTGCTCATGCGCGGCGGCTCGACAGTTTCCTACATGTCGACCTGGTCAGGGAACAAGTACTGGTTCAGCTCGGACGGACGAGCCGCCATCGCCTACCGGGCCATCGGCGCCGTCGCGGTGACCGTGGGCGAGCCATACGGCGACCCGGCAGCTCTCGATTCCGCCATCACCGAGTTCGCCGGTTTTTGCGAGAACCGCAGCCTGCAGCCTTGCCTGTACGGCGTCACGGCGCGGACCCGCGCCGCCACGGAGCGGCTCGGCTGGACATCGGTGCAGGTCGCCGAAGACACCGTGCTCCCGCTGCGGGACCTCGATTTCGCCGGCAAGAAGTGGCTGAACGTGCGGAACGCCATGAACAAGGCGGCCAGGGAAGGCATCACTGCGGAGTGGTACAGCTATCCGGAGGCGCCACTCGATCTGGCCGAACAGATCCGGCAGATCTCCGAGCGATGGGTGGCAGACAAGGGCCTGCCCGAGATGGGTTTCACGCTCGGCGGGCTGGCTGAGCTCAACGACCCGAACGTCCGCTGCCTCATCGCAGTAGGCGCGGACCGCACGGTCCAGGCCATCACGAGCTGGCTGCCCGTCTACGAGAGCGGCCGCCCGGTCGGCTGGACGCTCGACTGGATGCGCAGGAACACCGGGCCTGGCACCCCCCACGGCGTGATGGAGTTCCTGATCGCGTCGGCGGCGCGGACCTTCCGCCAGGAGGGGGCGCGCTTCATCAGCCTCGCCGGCGCACCGCTGGCCCGGCTGGACCGTGGCGAGCAGCCGTGCCCGGTGCAGCGCCTTCTCGACATGGTCGCCAACGCCATGGAACCGATGTACGGGTTCCAGTCCCTGCTGAAGTTCAAGGACAAGTTCCACCCGGACTATCAGCCGCTGTACCTCACCTACCCGGAGCCGGCCGCGATCGGCTCGATCGCGGCCGCGATCGGCCGCGCCTACCTCCCCGACCTCACGTCGTGGCAGGCACTGCGCTTGCTCACCAAGGTTCGCTGGGCGCACACAGGCCGCGGCCCGGCGGCAGCGTCCCGCGCAACCCGGGACCCGGTCGCGACCTAGCCCGCTCTCGCTCAGTGCGCGGCATCAGCCCAGCTGCGGCCCCAGCCCATGGAGACCTCGAGCGGCACGCTCAGATCGGCGGCGCCGCCCATGGCCACCCGCACTAGCGCCTGCACCGCGTCGAGCTCACCGGGCGCGACCTCGAAGAGCAGCTCGTCATGCACCTGCAGGAGCATCCTCGACCGCAGCCCAGCGGCCGCGAGCTCGGCGTGTGCGGTCAGCATCGCGACCTTGATGATGTCGGCGGCCGAGCCCTGGATGGGCGCGTTCAGCGCCATCCGCTCGGCCATCTCCCGGCGCTGCCGGTTGTCCGACGTGAGGTCCGGCAGATACCGCCGGCGGCCGAGCATCGTCTCGGTGTAGCCGTCCATCCGGGCCCTGGCCACCACGTCGCGCAGGTAATCCCGGACGCCCCCGAACTGCTCGAAGTACTCGTCCATGTAGCCGCGGGCCTCATCTGGCGTGATCCGCAGCTGCTGGGACAGCCCGTAGGCGGAGAGACCGTAGGCCAGGCCGTAGTTCATTGCCTTGACCTTGCTGCGCAGCTCTGGCGTCACCAGTTCGGGCGGCACGCTGAACACGCGGCCCGCCGTCGCGGCGTGGAAGTCGTGCCCGGACGAGAACGACTCTGCCAGCGCCTCGTCGCCGGACAGGTGCGCCATGATCCGCAGCTCGATCTGGCTGTAGTCCGCCGTCAGCAGGTACTCATATCCGGCGCCGACAATGAACCCCTCGCGGATCCGGCGGCCTTCCTCGCTGCGGATCGGGATGTTCTGCAGGTTCGGGTCGGTGGAGGAAAGCCGGCCGGTCGCCGCGATCATCTGGTTGTAGGTCGTGTGGATCCGGCCGTCGACGTTCGCCATGGGGATCAGCGAGTCCACGATGCTCTTGAGCTTGGCCACGTCGCGGTGCCGCAGCAGGTGCGCGAGAACCGGGTGCTCGGTCTGCGCCAGGAGGCTCGTCAGTGCCTCGGAGTCAGTGGTATAGCCCGTCTTGATCCGCTTGGTCTTGGGCAGCCGCAGCTCGGTGAACAGGACCTCCTGCAGCTGCTTCGGCGAGCCGAGGTTGAACTCGTGCCCGACGGCCGCGAACGCCGCCTGCTCGGCCTCCTTCACCTCGCCGCCCAGGCTGGCCGACATGTCGGCGAAGTGCTCGGAGTCGGCCCCGATGCCGGCCCGTTCCATCTGGGCCAGCACGTGCACGAGCGGCAGCTCCACGTCGGCGAGTAGCCGCGTGGCGCCGCGCTCGGCGAGGTCGCGGTCGAGCGCATCGGCGAGCTCCGCGGTCGCCTCCGCCCGCTGAGCGAGCGCAGTCGCCGCCTCGGCCGCGTCGGTGTCGAGAGTCAGCTGCCCGGATGCCGGCGAGACGTCCCGCAGCTCGCGGTTCAGGTAGCGCAGCGCCAGGTCGGCTAGGTCGAAAGACCGCTGGCCCGGCAGCGCGAGGTAGGCAGCCAGCGCCGTGTCGCTGGTCAGGCCCGCCAGTTCGAAGCCATGCGCGGCGAGGGCGTGCATCGGCCCCTTGGCGTCGTGCAGCGCCTTGGGCCGGTCGGGGTCGCCGAGCCAGGTGCCCAGTGCCTTCTGATCGGCCTCGGTCAACGCCGTTGGGTCGATGAAAGCCGCCGCGCCGCCAGGCGCGGCGATGCCGATACCGGTCAGATGGCCGGTGCCCCGCCCCCAGCTGCCGGTCACGGCGAGACCGGACCGGCCGGGGGCGGCCCCGTTCCCCTCTATCCAGTCCGCGACCTCGTCCGGGCCGAGAATGACAGCGGCAGTGTCGAAAGCGGTCGTCTCCCTCGCCGCTGCGGCCGCGGTAACGCCGATCCCGTTCGGCAGGGTCGAGTACAGCCGGTCCCGCAGCACGCGGAACTGAAGGGTGTCGAACAGCTGGTGGATCTCCTCGCGCTGCCACGGCACGGGGCGCAGGTCGGGCGGGCCGACCTCCAGGGGCACGTCGCGGACCAGCCTGGTCAGCTCGCTGTTGCGCAGTACGCCGGCCAGGTGCGCCCGCAGCGCGTCCCCGGCCTTGCCCTTGACCTCATCGACGCGGTCAACCAGGGCGGCCAGCGAGCCGAACTCGCCGATCCACCGGGTCGCCGTCTTTTCCCCGACACCGGGGATGCCGGGCAGGTTGTCGCTGGGGTCGCCGCGCAGCGCCGCGAAATCCGGGTACTGGGCCGGGGTAAGGCCGTACTTGGCCTCTACCGCCTCGGGCGTGAACCGCGCCATCTCGCTGATGCCGCGCATCGTGTACAGCACGGTGACGTGATCGGTCACGAGCTGGAGGACGTCCCGGTCGCCGGTGACGACCAGCACGTCCATGCTGTCCTCGCCCTGCGTCGCCAGCGTGGCGATCAGGTCGTCGGCCTCGTAGCCGGGCACCGACAGCCGCTGGATGCCGAGCACGTCGAGCACCTCGAAAATCAGGCTCAGCTGGCTGCGGAAGTCGGCCGGGG
>Ga0123355_10020301_pt1 | contig 10605 bp, 9 predicted proteins | sample TergutEmb28metaG_3_FD_89872 | JGI IMG/M metagenome (GOLD analysis project Ga0123355, IMG submission 89872) | Embiratermes neotenicus P1 segment gut microbial communities from Petit-Saut dam, French Guiana - Emb289 P1 | ecosystem: Host-associated > Arthropoda: Insects > Digestive system > Gut ... | reverse complement strand
CCCCCTCCCACGCCCTCCAGTTCCTCCTGCTGGTAACCAATGGCCGGAAAATAGCCTCGCACAAGGGATGATCTGGTTGGCGCAGGGAGCTAGCCTTTGAGCCGGCCCCTTCAGGACAGTTCAATATTTAAGAAATATGTCCATCAGACATGCAACGATAAAAGTCCGATTCTACTTCCGACTTTGCTTTGCCTGTCACTTGTGTCCATAGTGAAGTTTGCGTTAAGTAAATATATCTACTAAAAATTAAATACGTTGAAAGATTTCAAAACATTGCGTCATATTGCATCAGCCCATCATGCACAACACACCCGTTTACTCCTGCATCATGAATACCGCAAAGTGATCCCAGCAGTGTTAATCCAGCATTAGTGATGCCTTGTAAGTGTGTTGATAGTGCAGATAACTTTTGTTACATTTGCGGTGGTGACTTTCGCAAGACAAAGAAAGGCCATCACCGCGATAGTGAAAAAGGTGTATCATTTTTATTTTGGATGCAAGATCGGCGACCAAGATAAATCCTGGGCCCCACACGTATGCTGCCATAAATGTGCAACAAATATTTCGCAGTGTCTGAATGGCAAAAGCCATGCGATGCCATTTGCTGTTCCTATGGTTTGGAGGAAGCCAAGTAATCACACAACTGACTGCTAATTCTGTATGCTGCCACCTGTTTCTGGAGGTATCACGAAGAAAAAGTTGACAATAGTGTATCCGAATATACCATCTGCTCTCCATCCAGTTCTGCACGATGAACGGATTTCTGTTCCCGAACCTCCAAAAGAATTTACCATTGATTCAGACGATGAGGACGAAGGCGAGTTGACCTCAGGTTCTCCTGAGCCGCCAGCGTCTACTGAACCACACGTCTCCCACGGTAGGTCTTCTGCGCCACAGCCACACATTCTCACACAGCATGAACTGAACGATCTTGTTCACGATCTGGAGCTGTCCAAGAGCAAAGCAGAGTTACTGGGATCAAGACTTAGGGGAATATGACCCTGTGTTCTGCTACGATGTAGATGGCCTGATGAATGCCCTGAGAATCAAACATGACCCGCAAGAATGGCGACTATTTATAGACTCTTCGAAACTGAGTCTGAAGGCGATGTTGCTGCATAATGGAAAACAACATCTATCCATTCCAGCCGGACATGCTGTCCACATGAAAGAAACCTATGAAAACCTAAAGCAGCTGCTGTATAAGCTTCAATACAGCAAGTATGGCTGGCATATTTGTGGTTACCTGAAGGTAGTGTCTCTGTTGATGGTTCTCCAACTGGGAAATATGAAGTATTGCTGTTTTTTATGTGAATGGGACAGCCGAGCAAAGACTTTGCATTACCTGAAGAGAGATTGGCCTCGGAGGAAATTTCTGAAGGTCGCATAGAAGAATGTGCAACACCCAGCACTGGCAGAATGGCACAAAATCCTGCTACCACCTCTGCATATCAAACTCGGTCTGATGAAAAACGTCATAAAAGCCACGGACCGGACTGAACTGGCGTTCAAGTATCTGGCTGAAAAATTCCCTCGACTTAGCGAAGCGAAAATTAAGAGGGGGTTTTTGTGGGTCCTCAGATCCGCAAGCTCTTCAGAGACGATATGTTCAACAGTCTATTTCAGGGTGACGAGAAAAAAGCTCGGGATACATTTCGTCTGGCGTCAACTAATTTCTTCGGGAATATCAGGGCAGAAAACTACAAGGAACTGATTGAGGCCATGTTGTCATTGCATCACAAACTTGATTGCAATATGTCCTTAATGATACACATGCTTCATTCCCACTTGGATTTCTTCCCCGACAACTGCGGCATGGTTAGTGATGAGCACAGTGAAATTTTCATGAGGAAATTGCAACGATGGAGAAAGAATATCAGGAAAAGTGGTCCACTTCCATGTTGGCTGACTACTGTTGGACTTTCGTCAGAAGTGCTCCTGAGCAGCTACACAAGCGACAGGCAAAGCGAAGTCGCAAGTAGAAGTGCACTTTTATCGTTACATGTCTGATGTACATATTACTTAAATATATAATAAACATTTGTGGATTTCTTAGAAACTGTAGCCAATTTTGAGTTTTCATTGTCATATTCGTGCTCAGCGCCTCGAAATTAATAAGAAATGGCTACTATTACCTCAGAAGCATAACATCAGTGAAAATTTGTTGTCCAGTATAATTGCATGATTAATAACTTCCCTTGAATCCTCTGATTACACTTGAAATAATAGTATTTGTATGCAGTGATAAAACAATCTTGTAAATAGTGAATGTAATCACTCCTGTGGCAGTGTTTTGAAATATGTTGCTGCCTCATGTAAGCTAATATCTGTCTTGTAACACACTGATATTCTTTGTGAATACACAATATACACTTGTCAGTTCAGTATAACTGCCCTTTGCAGTATTAACAAACGTATATGTTGTTACCAGGTCTTTCTTCACTAACTACACTGCCTTATGCAAATGTAATAAATAATGACTGCCTTGTGCAGCTAACTATCGTATTTGTCAATATACAGAGTTCCTTGCACACGTATCCCTCCCCATAAGAGTGAAGTTACACTTAAATCTGTTATCACCTTCCTTATGAATTGAAAACAAAGAAAACACACTGCTGCCTCTTGCAGCTAGAAACACACACCTTTGTGCTGTACCGGTTCCCCAGGAACTGAAGTGCTATGTTTGGTCTCCTCGTGAGAACTAAACAAAGAAACTTGAAGACTGCTATTGCCTTATGCAATGCTAGCATTCACACATCCAGTCACTGTGGATCTCCCCTTGAGACTGCAATGTACTTTAACTGTTAACACTGATAATATGCGCATGACAATCCATGTGATAGTTGGACATATGTCAGATAATAACATTTGTGTCAGTATGATTTGCGACTGCCTCATGCAGAACGCAACCTAAACGTCTTGTTAGGTGCAGAGTTAGTTGGTAACTGACTTGAAACAAAGGAACAGAAATGCTGCTTGCCTGCGTCCTGCTGTCACATGACCATGTCATCGAAACTTATAGAAGTGTGTGACTCTGACTCATCAGCATACCTTATTGCTTGGCACGTAGGCACTTGGAAATGAAATAACATGACGCAACTACTAGTAACAAATATAAAGTGAAAAATGATGCACTAATTAATACAAAAATTTGTCGCTGGGCATGTACACCCTATATGTCTTCAATATGTGCACAGGGACACCTTTATTTACCCTCTACCTTACAATATGATGTGAATGCAATTAATGAGGCACAGTGTGTTCTAATTACACCAGTAATGATAGTGCTTTTGTTCCCCAGTTTATGCTCCCATCCTAGGAAGCCTATACAATACAGAAACTGCAGTCCACGAATGGTTACATTGCTCTGATCCTCAAGTTCCCCTTCTGAACTAACCAGTAGAAAGTCTAGTCCATCAGCAACTAATATTTGAGTACTTGGATGAGGAAGGCCACAAAGTTTGACTGCTGGAAACTTTGAGTTGACTGTCCCAGATGCAACTCATTAACCATTGGGCAGACATTCCAGATGGAGAGCAAATTGTGAAATTGAGGGTTAGGGGAACTTCGACCACTGTCATATCTTGTCAAAGACAAACTACATTGCATTTTCCTTTCCTGAGCAACAACAAATACATAATGCACTTAAAAAGTAGTACATGTTCAGGTCACCTACCAATTCAAGTTCAGGCCCTTGGTTACTGTAACACACAGTCCCTTACAACAAGCATGGCACTGATGACAATGAAAATAGCTAAGTGCAGTCTCTTCCTGCAACACAAGTATGTTGTGTACTCACAATTTAAAAGCAGCAGTGACATGCAATGGCTAGTGGGGCCTGCCATAGTGGCATTACTTTACAGATTGTCTATGAATTTATATTTTCCTCAGTCTCATGTTAATAAATACATGCACATAGTCCAAACTGAGTTAATTCTAATGGTATTTTTCTATATTACACAGTATTATTGTGCCTAGAAGTTTTTAAAAATCCCTTTTCTTTTGCAGCCCTTTCAAACAAGTCTGTGTGGGCTGAAGGTCTACTTGTATTTTATGAAATATTCCGTTACCTTGAAGAAGCCATGATACGCTTAAAAGACACTCTTGTTGGGGAACTATGCATTGAAGGTCTGCAGAGGACAGAGGCATTTGAGAGAGATTTAAGTTTCTACTTGGGCAATGACTGGAAGAAAACGTATGAACCCAGAGAGAGTGTAATAAAATACCTCATACATTTGAGAAAACTTGAGGATTCTGATCCAAACCAACTAATGGCATATATATACCATTTATACTTGGGTCTTTTATCTGGTGGCCAGATTCTTAGGAAAAAACGTGCTATGGTTAATAAGTTCACGCTTTTTCCAAGTCAGCATGCATACCAAGATGCAGTGACAGATTTTGGAGCTACTAATATATCAAAAATGAAAAAGGATCTTGTGGAAGCAATGAATGGAATTGCTGGAGTCTTGGATGAGAAGACCAAAGAGAAGTTAATTGAAGAAAGCAAAACTGTCTTTGTAATGAATAATGAAATTATTAGAAGTATTCAAGGTACAAATGCAGTCATCCTGAAGAAAGTCATAACTATTATCGTCATTATTATGTTACTCACTGGACTTGTATATATAACATACTCTGGGGGATAAAATGTTATGTCAGATTCAAGTAGTATAATATAATTACCAAAACTTACAAACATTGCTACATGTACAGTAAACAGGTCAATTAAATAACAGTCTATCAGTACCTTCTCACTTGTAGTAGTATCCTACTCTTTGCTTCCTAAGATGGTACTGAGATTACAAAAGAATCTCTGAGTTCTCAATTTATTTTCTTCAATTTTTTCATTTGCTTTCCTTGTGAGAAACTTCAGGTACTGTAAGTAGAAGACATTGTGTACACAGTTATTCACCAAAAATCTCAGATGGCTGGTATAATACTGTCTAGTCTAGTTTTCAAACTGTCAAAATCCATGGATCCACAAATTTTCCAAAAATCTAGAAGCCACCTCAAAAGTCTAGATGCCAAAACAGTGACAAGAAATAAGTTTCATACTGAGGATCCAAAATTCTTGAGTGACCTTTGAACCTGGTATCTGGTGCTTTCTGCTTGGTGAATGTGAACTGTACATATTTTGTATGTAAGCCAACAACTACAGTGATTTTGCAGAAAATATTAGGCACCTGGGATTTGTTCACTTCTGACAATCACATTCATGCCAAGAAATACTGTCAAAAAGTATCTGAATTAAATTTAACAAAAACCTGACCCATGCATAATTTTAAATTAATCTGCCATTAAGGACTTAAGGAACAGCGCTGTTTCAATTAAATATAAAAGGGGGGGGGAATATGCATAACTTCTTACAGTCAAAAAACTTGCGAGGTGTTAGTAGGTCAGTGATATTTGCTATTATCCCATAATGACTTGAAAGTCATCTATGACACAAGGCTCTCACAGTGTTTATTGATGAAGCTTAAAGTTTTCTGGGACATGGCACCTTGTTGGTTAATAGTCACATTTTGGAGGAGCTTGCTGCCTCCATCTTTAGGGGCTTAGTAGTCCACTCATCTTGTATTACTCAGACCCTGATTATGGATTCAGCAAGCGCCTCCAAAATCTTAACCCGCTAACGTGGAGAATATGGTGAGCCCCTAATAATGCCAGCAGGTGGCAGATGGGATTTAACTCGGCATTTAAAGGGTTAATGACAATTTACCGACATGAGACATCCCAAAACTTGGACCTGTACCATCTTTTACACTTAAACAAATGGATAACCCTCCTATCAGTCTAAACACAAAAACAATAATACATGAGACATGCTCTACAGAAGAGATAAAAATGTCACGGAGCCAGGCACCACATCATAATAGTGCAGGGAAGCCAATTTTGCAAAACTCCAACTGTGAACTTCACCTTTCCAGACTTTTTCCGTTTTAAAATAGAACAAATCATGAAGACTGTATAAGGCAGTGAATGTTGATCTTGCACATGAATATGACTGACACATCCATCATATCTTCTAAATACACACCTGTTCTGCAACTAACAGGATGCCATCTTCAGTTAATGGTACTTCCAAACCAATACAGCTCCTTACTGCTAAAATAATTTTACCCTGTTTTCCCATTGTGATGCCTGAATTACGGAAACCTGATTCTAATGCACATGTATGCTGAAACAGGAAAGAAGATAAATGTCACATTTGTCACTAAACAATGTCCATAATTCAAATGGAACATGAACAATAGGTCAGTATGCTGACACTTTCAGTATATTTGTAACAAAAAAAATATGCATAGGCAAGACTACTTCGTAAGAAGCAATAAAGAAATTCTTCCTGATATAGTAGATTTCTAAATAAAATGACAATGTAAATAATATTACAAAGGTCCGTCAATGGCAAATCGTCAGTTACTATCACTGCATTAAAATTTAAAAAAAAAAAAACCCTTCATAAAGGTTACATACCTTTCCAACATCTAATGCAGTACAAAACCTGAGACACTACAGTTCACCGGTGCTAGTGCTGCTGCATCTCACAAATCTGTATGACAGTCATGTTGATACTCCTTGTGCAGAAAGTTAAAAGCACCAAAATTTATACAAGGGATAACCAGTGGCATGATATGCATACTGAGTTTCATGGAAATCAGTGGCTTAATGTCTGTTAGATTGGCATTCACACTTGAGATAGATGCAACCCAAACAAATACTATGTTAACACAAACTTTTCTATCATGTAATTGTTTTGGGTTGCAACTGAAAGTCTGGCAATTAATATCATCATTTGTGGGTATTTTGTTTACTTTACCATCAGAAGTTAAACATACGCCTATGGTATGATGTAGGAGATAATTCCAAATATTATTCTGTTCTTATGATACACACTGTGTACATGAGGATGTGGTAGCATACTTTCAACATTTAATCCCAAGCCTTCATGTCAGATGTCACTTTGTATTAAGAAAATAACTGTAAGACTTTGGGTGTTGGATACCATGCAGTCTTGTAGGGCAGCACCCTTGTTAGGAGAAACTTCATGCCTCCATCTACAGGGTTGAAGGATTAGTTGAAAATCTGACACTGAAGTAATTAGCGTGAGAGTGCAGACTGGTTATGTCAGTTGGATGCTGCGAAGGTGGCCAGTTCAGAACCAGAGGAAGGCAGAGCAAGCCCACAATGTACTTGGCCCCGTTTCCTCCTTTCTCCATGATTCTGACTGGCCACCTTCCTTGCAGTTGGTCTATAAAACCAAACCACATCCTCACCATTATCACTTTGGTGTTAAGACTTGGACCTAATCCTTCCATCCTGAAGATGGAGGTAGGCAGAACATTCCTGTGAGATGCTGCTATCCACCTACAAGTATCAAAGCCCAGAAGAAAATTATTTACAAAATGCAGTGCAATAACAATGCACTGTCTTACTATGGACATTCTTTATGTTATCTACCACTGACTCCAGTGTGTGTCATCCAACTAAGAAATTAGTCTCTCGTACTCCTACTATATATATAGTTACTATGCCACGTACCCTAAGTATCTTTTGTAAGTGTTAAAATTATATTATCTGAACTAAGAGTTTTCGCCTTCATTACCTCATTTAATTTCTTGTATATAAATACCAATAAAATTGTATTTTACACACCATTAACTTGGCGCTGTCCAGCGTACGACACTGAACATGCAGAATCAGTGGTTCATATTTTAAAACATTATTTCCTTCCTTTGGATCTATGCTATTCAGTAAGTCATTCTCTTTAATATTTTCATGACTGGTAAACAACCATTTGCAGCTCTTCTTATGGTTTCCATTTGTCAAATCCTGGAAGAAGTCCACAGACCATGCAGATTATTAGAACAGCAACACATTCAACTTGCATTCAGGAAGTATCTTGTTCATCATATGGTCTATATAATGTTCAACACATGTGAGGCAGCAGCAGATTTAGACCCAGTTGAGCAAAGAAGATTTTGCACTTGCTTACAAACATACTGAGCCAAGATCACAGGTAGGTCATGGGCTGGACATCAAGGAACTGGAAGCCAATTCCTGGCAGAAGCACGAGAGTTTCCTCCTCCCCGAAGCATCCAGACCAGTTACGGGACACACAGACACACACACCCTTTTATTCAGTGGGAGGCAAAAGAGGCCAGGGTGTGAAGCTGGCCAGTCAGTCTATTGCCAAGGTTAAGGATGTGTGGAATTAAACCTTATTGGCATGCAAATAATAAATTTTCCTTCACCTTTTACACATGCAGTGTCATTATTTTAAATTACTCAAACTGTTAGTCACTTGTAATATACACTATGTCCATATGCTGGCTCATTCCCATACCACTTAATGGAGAGACTGTGAGGCCTCTGTGACTCACATGCATTCACTACATTACATATAATAAATACAGTTGTTGTACAAAGTGTCATAATTCAGATGAAAATTTGTGGATGCACCAGTTTCATAGAGGAAAACAATAAGTGAAAATGTTCCAAGTAGTAGGTCCATTTTTATACACCAGAGTACATGCAGAAGACAGGTGTTGGAAGAGAAACTACACAAATGGTGCTAGCTCAGAGACCTCCAGTAGACCACCTGGCATGAATTACACAGCCAATAGGGATCTTTGTGTCCTCAGCACAAAATGCAACAAAACTGCAGTTGCAGCCATATAATGCACCTGGTTCCCCAACTCCATGATGCAGAGTGCAAAATAAAACTGAATTTTGTGAACTGGTACTTTCAGGGGGTACATGTTGGAGAAAATGCATACACACACATTATGTAGCTTGGATTTCTTAACTCTAAGTACAACAGGTACTGGTCTGCACAAAACCACATTATAATCCATGGAGTGTCATGATGCGATTTTAAGGTTAGTGTGTGGTGTGTTGTGAGTGCAACTATAATTACTGGGTCCACTTTTCTGAGATAATAAATGCTCATCAATATGAAACATATTCTGAAACCATTTTTTGAACATCTAATTAATTATGAGAGAATATATGCCTTTTTCCAGCAAGATAAACTAACACCACATGCTACAAATCATTTCCAGCACCTGTCTTAAATGTGACAAGTAAAAACTTAATATCATTAACTTAAATTCATTGAAGTACAGTGCATGGGCCCCATTCACAGCAAATTTGAACAGAGTTGACCACTGCCCTTCCTGCTGTCATGCAAAATGGTGTCAGTGTAGAGTGATGTGTGGGGCCATTTTAACAAAATGTGACTGTACAAGAATACTAAATATCTTTGGACTTTCTAAAATGGCTATAATTCAGAAAAGTAATTGTATTCAAAAACATAAATATATATACTTTTTTATTTCACTCTTGTACAGGTGATATTCGTATTACTTTGAAACTTTGGACGGAAGGAGACTGTTCAACAAGCTCATTTCCCCTTTCACTACCAGGGAAAGAATTTCATAAATCACTTACACAGAAGATAAGGCCCCATACTAATCCAGAATATACTGGTAACACAAAAATGTCATCTAATATCAGTCTCATCACAGAACTATATTTCATTTAAGCTTACTAGACCTAAATACAAATAGTAAATGAACTTAATTAGATCTGACCAAACCTGTCTTCAAATCTGAATTTATTAGTCAACAAAATATATGTAAATATCAGTTTCTTTTCAAATTTCACTTGTACAACTAAAGGATTCCTGTCAGTAAATAACTATGTAGGTCAAAACACAGAGAAAAAAGGAGTGTAAAGAACTGGTAACCATACTGCAAAAGAAAAAATAGACACCTTGAGACAACAGAAGTTACTACTTGTAAATGTAAAATATGTTGAGGTTATGAATGGTGTTCCTAACACTCACTACTTGCATTATGCTCAGATGCCCATTTAAATATTAGTGGGAAATTTAATTTATTAACACTTTCTATTACAAACACATACCTCACAGAACAGAATAACTCTTCCTGAGCAAGAACTTGTGGTGACAAATTCACTGTCTGCATTGATTAATTGTAGTAAATCTTTAATAGGCTCATCAATGCACCCTTTACGACTCAAATCAATTCCATCCAGTATCTGGCTCTTTTGACGAACAAATTCTGCTGATGTCAACTACAAACAGAAAATCTAACTGCTGTATTATTAGCCAAACTAAACATATTATACCTTTAATTTCTAGTGTTGTAATAATGAGCCTAAATCATGGGCCACAGAAAGGTCAAGGGCTATGCTGATGCAAACTCAATTGATCTCTTCCAGGTGGTTTTGCTTTGTGGTCTTCAAAGGATCTAAAATAAAGTCTGATGTTTAGAAGCATTTAAAAATTCATCTATTCGTTATGTCCATCCACCTGCTGGTAAGAGCACACAGATGAATCAACACGTCATTTCATGAATCAACTCTCTTTAAAGCCAGTCTCATTAATTCACAGCAGTATCTTCTGTTCACTACTTTGCAGTTAGAGAGAGAGAGAGAGAGAGAGAGAGGGGGGGGGGGGGGGGGAATGATGTTTTAAATGTAAGTGTTTTTTTTGTAAAATTTTTGAGTGGTGTTTCCAGATGAAAATAGTTTTTTCCCATCACTTCAATTTTTTTTTAAAATGTAAGAAATAATATT
>Ga0123355_10020300_pt1 | contig 10605 bp, 9 predicted proteins | sample TergutEmb28metaG_3_FD_89872 | JGI IMG/M metagenome (GOLD analysis project Ga0123355, IMG submission 89872) | Embiratermes neotenicus P1 segment gut microbial communities from Petit-Saut dam, French Guiana - Emb289 P1 | ecosystem: Host-associated > Arthropoda: Insects > Digestive system > Gut ... | reverse complement strand
GAGCGCGGAGGGGGGTGGGGGGGGGCGGCGGCCCCGCGGCAGCAGGAGCGGGGGGGGGCGTAAAGGGGGGGGGGGGGGGGGGCACAGTGCAGATCAGTAAATGAGACTGGGAAATGGACATTTCATAACAACATTAAGTGCTACTGTTTTGTCTTAAATTGGGTTTTATGTGGTGCCCTTTAGGCTTCCGAAGGACTTTAAACTGCAGGTTTTTAAAAGTCTTGCTATTTCAATGCATTGTTTATTATAATGCGGTAGAATCCCCGCGTGACACAAACCACAAAGCCCTGAGAATTTGACCTTTCCATACAGTGTTGCATCTGCAGCGTTTAGGATTATGGTGTGAAATTTGAGCGTGACCATTGAACTATGAGGGCACAAAATACGACACAGGGGTGTCTTTGTGTCGAATAAAATGTTTAATAGTCAGCATATCTCTACCGATATTATTCCATAGATGTATAGTCAGATATTGCTTGTGATAGTATTGCTTGTTTCAGTAATTATCTAAAAATATTAACATTATGGATAAGGAATTTGAGATTGGCAGGTCATGTAGCATGCATTCTGAGCTTCGACATGTGTACAAAATTTTGAGACGCCTAGCCGTAGATTTGGAAGTGAAAGAAATGTGCAGCAAGAATGTAATGTAAAGTAAAGTTTGGAACCGGAAACTCCAGAGCCCATGTACAGAAGCGTCAGGATTTGATCTACCCAAGTACAGTGGAAGACACATTCTGTTTTCAAAATAAGTGTAGGAACCGAAGCTTTGTCCAGAGTTTGTTACCTCGTGCGAATCGATGACGTGTGAGATAGTGACCCAGTGACTCGGTGTGCTCTGCGCAGTTTATTCATAACTGTCCTTCAGAAGACAGGCAAGCGGTAAAAATGACGTGTGGCCCACCTTAGCTTCCGATCGCCCATACCGCTGCTAACCCTAAACTGCCACTGTAATGATACAGTGTGTTTGGTAAGTGCGATGTAAGGAACATAATAGTCACTGCACTGCACTGCACTGCACTAGAAACAACAGTAAAAGTGATCTGTAAACACACACCCATGTGTATTGCAGAATATCCTCATGGCCATGTTTCATACTGCTGCTACGAGCCGTGGGAACGGTAACGGCGTCAGAAATGATCGTAGAACTTTGTCAAAACAGAACGCTGCTAACAACCACTTAGGCACGTATGTTTCTGAACCGACTGACTACATTAAACTACCCGACTGTTGCTCTCTCTTTACATTTTCCTTGTTTTCCCTAACGCCAGTTTCGGGTCAAATGCAGTAATTTGAAAACTTGAGTTTCACTGTAAAAAACTGAAGCCACTTAGAAAATCTTGGAAATCTGCAAGTGGAATGACAAACTGTTGTTCAAATAAAAAATGTCTGTATGGTGTATAATGATTAAGAACAATCTGAACGGTGTTGCGTGCAAATTGTGGTCCTATGTTGACATTGGCGACAGTTCGATGTCATAATCCCATAAGAAAATCAGTGATATGTCAAGAGTCGTTTATAAACAAACATATTGAAACCAGATTAGGCACTGCTGGGAAAACCTGTCGGAGTAATTTGTAACTAGACGTACGTCCAATCCTGTGGGCCTCTCGAAACGGACGGATGTGATATTTTGAAACTAATAGCTTGTTTGGATGGATAATTGGGGCTATGAAATGGCGGTATCGAGTTGATGAACGATGTTGACCTCCACTGTTTCCTAGGGTCAGATGGTGCGCAGGGAGGTAGCAGATTTAAATAGGGTTTTGGGATGAGGGAGTAAATTGGACAGTACCAGATATTTTGTGTTTGGGAGCACTGAAGTTGCGTTTGGAGTATGGTTCTGGCAGAAGTGTGAAATTAGTGGTTAGAGCTAATAAATGTTTGCTGTAATTGTTGAGGTCGTTTGAATACCGAGTCAAATGCTGCGCCCACCATCATATATCGTGGTGCGGCTGGGCTTAGAGCACATTTATGTGCTTTGTTCGAAGTTAGTCCTGTTTTGCTTTCGAAATGTGAACACAGAAGTGGGCAAGCAGATTGGAAAGCCGTTGTCATGTAAAGTTACATGGCCCAGTTACAAATGTAACTTTCTGTTCTAAACGTTTTAACTTATCATTATAAATGCAGCAGTAAATTGATGTTTATGTACAGCTATTAGCAGATTCATTTACCATTGCTGTTAGGATTTTTATATGACGCCAGTTTGTAATTACTTAATTGCATGCGAGCAGTTCAGCTCACGTCCGCTGTGGCCTCTCGCACCGTGGGCAACTCTCCTCCAGCAGTGACAAGTGTCCGTCAAATTAACCTGTCGTTTCACCAATACAAGTACTGCCTGCGAGACTGCAAACCGTTCAACAAAGTTTGTATACTCAGATGTCAAGTTCTTTTCGGTTGTGTTGGTGAATGTCTTTTGAGATGTGACGCCGTGTAGATTGATATGTAGTTACCAGCGTTTTGGCCGCGCTCACTGCCTATTTCTGCTAGTTAATACCAAAGTAGTGGAATTATCGCCTAGCACATTCTTGGGCAAACCTGAACATGCAAGCAGCAAATTCCATCGAAATTTTGGTGGCTAAATGCTAAGCCACATGACGTCATATCCCATAAAAGTTCAATCATTGGGATCCTGCACCATATTAGTTCGGTTGCTGGCCTGGTTGCTGCATGCTCCTGTCAGTAACTATACACAGCTTTGCAACTGTAACACTTATCAGACGTCAGCTATGCAACTGTCTGTATCTGATACAGAAGCAAGGCTACCAACCTACGGAAAACAAGTTGTTCTTAAGTTTCAGTTTGAATTGGGTCGTATTTGAAAAGCGTCGTCCAGTAAGCTTATGCCTGTAAAAAAATCAGCCTCGTTTTTTGGCGTTATGATCCATATCGTTGCCCAGATATTATTTGGGTAATGGAAGCATGGGCGGGACATTTGGCACGAATGGGTTGTAGGAGGGGTACGTATGGGGTTTTGATGGGAGAGCTTGTGGGACAGAGGCCACTTGGAATAGGCAGGCTTGGGTGGGATGGGATAATGTATTGTAAAGAAATGGGGTGTTTTTGGACTGGTTTAGTCTGGCTCAGGACAGGGACAGGTGGCGGTCTTTTGTGAACGCGGCGATGAACCTTCTGTTTCCGTAAAGTGCGGAGGATTTCTTGACTAGCTGCCAAGTAACCAGTCTCTAGAGGCACTCTGCTCCTTGCAGTTAGTGATGTTAAAAGTTCCTTGAACATTGACGAGACAGATTGTAGCGCTAGTGTCGAATACGTTGTGACTGGTGGTTGGGGGAAATTCCAATGTAGCGTTTAGCGTATGTCAATACGGCTGGAGTCTACAGAATACAGATTTTTGACGGTCTAGTTAGAAAGACGAGCGTTTAAGATTCCGGTCTTCTGGCATGTAGCTTTGTGTTGCTGGGTGAGTGTTGTCTGAATTTCTGAAGGCCGTGCGTTCTTCGAAACGTCGGGAAACACTAACCCAACAAAACAGCGTCACGTTCGAAAGACCTGGATCCTCATTTGTGCCGCTGAGAGAACCTCAAATGTCGTATGGTCTCCCAGTGAGCTCATTTCTTAAATCCTTCCGGTAACTCCAAGTTGCAAGTTCCTGCTACACGTCCAGCATTCTTCATGTTGCGTGCTCTCTCAGGTTCCTTCAGAAAGTCCTCGCTTTAAGTTTGTGTGAAATCCCAACTAATCCCTAACCAACCAACTAACTACATGAATCAGAGTCTTTCCTGAGAAGCTAACAGGTCTTTAGCTAGTGAAGAAATGTAACGCATTTCGGTTCCCGAATTTTCATTACCGCATTCCCAAGTGCCCGCCACCTATCCTTATCCAGAGCCTTATCAATACAATCCATGCCTTCCATCCTAGTTCTTGAAGATCCGTTTTAATATTCTGCTTCCATCTAAGCCTAGGTCTTCCAAGTGGTCTCTTTCGATCAGGTCTTCCAACCAAAACCTGGTATGCACCCCTCTTGTCTTCTGTACGTGCCACATTCCGCGCCCATCTCATTCTACTTGATTTAATTACCGAAAGAATCAAATAATCCCTAGGTACCGTAACACTGAAAGGTCTTGTGCGTGTGTCTAAAAGAGTGGATTTCTTTATTCTATCCAGGGATACTGAGAAATGGTACCTTCCAACTGCCAACGACCGCAGTCTCTGCTAATTTTGCATTTCGCTGTACATAATTAACATTTCTTGTAACTCGGTTCCGAATGACTTCCCAGATAAGACAGTGCCATTATTAGCCAACGGTTAATTGGTAATCCAGGATAACTCCCGTACGCACCCATCAGATGACAGTAAAAAGGGACGCCCCTCCGTAACGGCCCCTCTCACCTCTGCACCTTTATAGATCAGTTGACGCCACGACACCTGTCACACGTGTCTCAGTACACCGAATACCCGCCGACACTCGCTGCTGCACCTAACTAAAATAAAAAACAGAAGCATTTCGTGCCATTTCACATTTGTATCTCGTTCACGTGCGCCTCTTCACGGATTGTAATCCGGTTACTACGAAAAAACTCCAACGAAATTCATATCGCACACCCTCCCCTCCCCTCCCCTTCCCCACCCCTCCCCCAACCGCCTCTGTTACACGAAAGGAAATTTGAAGAAAATACAGGATGTTCATTATGTGACGCCGTGTAGGTCCACCTGAAGCACGGAACTGGTATACGAATAATCGCTTTTACAACGACGTCGGCAGAGTCATAAATCGCACACATCGTGTAACGTTTGTTTTTGTGCGTCTGTGTGATTTAGGAATTGTAACGTTGTTGTTACGGACTTACTGACTTGCAGCGTTCGCCACAGGCGTAAGAACTTCCATCTGTGACCGTCTTTCTAAATGCATGCCGTTGCACAGCGCTGGGAACATTCTGGTGTGTGCCTGGACTTACGTTTTGACGTAAAAGATAAAAGACAGCCAGAATAAGTGATTAACTAATCAGGAATGACGAACACGTCTCCTGACATCGGGCGTTAACAACCTATCCATCTCAGTGAATCGTCATTCAGATGCAGTGAAGCTGTCAGGTTTTGTAATTCTGTAAAATGACGCCTTTAGTTGTGTTCTAGGTCTGCCTCTCTAGGCTGTTTACAAGTTGTGCCCTAGGGATGTATAGTTTGTGTGCATGCTGTTCTAGTCCTCTCTAGATTGTGTACATGCTCTATAATGCTTCTGCTTCTCTTGCAACAATTTTTATACTTCAGGCTGTCAGGAAACTAAGGGTCGAAAGGTGAAAGGGGGCGCGCAGTTCTCACTCCTGTTTCCAGATGGCGCTCTACAGTCACACATCCCTCCCATTACAAAGCTCTTCAATCCATTTCTTAATTCCACGCAACTCTTGGCCGTGATTAGCTGCCCCGTTGTCCCGACCCCTTGAAGCAGACGCCAGGCGCCACCATTCTGCATTGCCCCCACACCCCCTGGCGTCAATCGACACTGAATTCTCTATCGACTCCCCTTTTCTTCTCCAAAGCTGGAGGATGTGTTGTCACGTCCCGCGCCCTCCCATACCCGAAACGTTTTGAATGGTGACGACAGAAAGGTCCACACTGTGACAAGCACACGTCGATATTATGCAGGAGATGCAAAGCTGAATGAACAACAGTAAGTGGTCACCAATAACCCAGTGACAAAATGTCCTCATATCGGACTGCCACGTCTGCCCAGCTGTCCACCAATTGTTTTCAGCTGCAGCACACTTTCATGCAAATCAAGTGCCAACTGTGGGACAGTCTGAGTTTCTTGGGCAGTGGAGAAAGTGGAGCAGACTGAGGATTCGGCTGTGCAGTGGACTGTACCTTTAGGTGAGTCGTTCCCGGTGTTATACTGCGCACTTTGACAGTGAAGGCAACACGATCGTTCGAAACGTCGGTAACGACTCGCCCAACGACACAATGTTGTATCGCAAAATGTTTGCATCTTCAGCAGCTCCGCTGTGACACCTGGCCATCTCGCGCAACAAAGACTGACTTCTGAGACCTTGTTCTGATCGTCTGAAGAACTCGTCGGTGGAGGAGAGACCCTCCTGGGAGGGCAGTAAGTTCTCAACTGCGAAGTTCCCTACAGTTCATGGAACCTGCAGTTGCAGTGTCCTGTCACCAGAGCCCGCCACTGGACCAGATCCTGAGCAAATGAATGATATTCACTCCATTCCATATTACTTTCCTAACATAGGTTCCAGTACTGTCCTTCGTTATCCCCCTATACCTACCCAGTGGTCTCGTTCCTGCACATTTCCTCACCAAAACTGTGTCATCATTTGAGAATTTGAAGGAACTGTGATAACCTGCGAATGCACGGTGAAGTATCCCCTGTGTTTAAGGAGTACGCCATTGAGGCATGTTGGTAGCGCTGTAGCATTCTGGAGTTCGCTGTAGACAGAGATACGTAGTTACCTGCACACTGACTGCTCTGAAGTGCTGCTAGGTCATGTCGTTGCCCCTACAAATGTGGGCTGTTGTGTGATATGTCATGTTGTAAGGTTTTTTGGCGATGATGGCAGCGTGTCATGACCTTAATGTTGAATCAGTAGGCGTGTGGAAGGAAGTAGTGTTGCCCTGTGTGTCGGCTACATCTGTCAAAAATGTCGGCGGCTGCGTCGCCTCTCAGGTCTAGTGGTGTATCGGTTTCCGTTGCGCTGGGCACCTCTGTCAGGATGAAGTGATTGGCTTTAAATTGAATGTTTTTATACAGGAAGACTTTTCAACTTGGTTAGTAGACGTAAAAGAAGTAGTTGATAATCGCGTGGTTTATCTCAGAGGTAAACGCTGTCATGTTGATATGCTGCTTGATGCTTGAGCCAGGCCGCTGGTTGAACCCACAACTCACAGTGCTTGTCATAAAGCGAAGACATAATGGAACAATCATAAAATCGCAGGCCGTATTTCTGGATAAAAGCCATTCTTGTTGTGATGAGGGTCCTCAGTCCCTCCTTGTCCCTTACAGACACGTGACGTAATGGAAACGGGCTCGTTGCTGCACTGAAACATCCGCATATTGTCTGAACGTTGATTGAGGCGGTATGAGAAAGCAAATTACCGAAATTTGCATACGCATTAAGCGAAAACCTGCATTTACAATCAGACTTCCGTCTCAAGGACGTGAAATGAAAATCAATTGAAAATTGCCCTTAACTACCCTAAACTGTATAAATAGGAAAAGGAACGGAGCGATGCACGTCCATACTGTCTGTTCTCAGTTATCAGACTCGTAAAATAAAGAAACTAAAACTAGTCGTAGCGTAGACATCTTTGATGCCTGGTAAAAAGGCTTATGTACAAATTCATTGCGAAGTATAAACGTTACCGGAGACCTTCACATGAAATATCCTATCCTTTTACACTAAGCGTGTAGGATTAACTTGAGCCTGACAGGGAAAACATTTGTGTGCTATTGGCATGAGTAAATAGTTTGAGAGCCCCACATGCTGAAAACAGAGAGAGGTCGCATGGGGCTGTGGGGATATTGAAGGCGCTGTCTTCGTACTCTCCTAACGAGCGAAACTGAGCTGACAAAGAAACAAAATGTTGTTTCGCGGACGGTATTGGACGTGAAGCGACTGATACCACCAAACGGGCTGACGATGTTCCTCTATGAAGGAAATGCCGTTTCTTGCACCAATGCAGAACGGTAGGAGGAATATTTTATTTAATTATCGTCGTCGTTGCCACCCCCTCCTCCCCCCATATCATTATCAACAACAACAACAACAACAACAACAACAACAACAACAGTGGATTATGCCTAGTTGACTGTCCTCAAACTTTCATGTGTCTGGATCTATTGCCATTTCTTAGAACGATCAGTCGCCAGTTGTTTAAATTTATGACGACGATAATAACCGGAATTGCATTTAACTACCCAGTCCGTACCGCGCAGTAAACACACTCCGTTTCGGTTGTAAAAACCAGTCAGTTTATGCTGTATAGGGAAATAATCGCTGTTTGTTCTGAGATTCATACAGAACACACAAAGACACTGTGTGGGCAGAACGTAGGATTGTTGGATGTTAAACTGGTGGTACATATAGTGACCAGCGGACATTTGAAGGTCTGCAAAGAGAAGTAGGTTTTTGCGATCATCATGTTGCCTTTGTTTATGTGTGTGTCTCATTTAAATTTTGAAAAAATAAAGACCGATTATGACTAAGGTGTAACGTCAATATCCAGTCACTGTGACCGCAGCACGCTGGAAAAGACAGCACGAAAAAAAGTGAAGGTCGAGGAAACTTTCGTGTTTTTTGAGTGGGTTGCAAGGGTGCTGCTGGGAGAAACCCCAAATAAGAGCCTTTGCTAAGACACACGGCAGCAGTTAAAACCTTACAAATAATTGTTAGCCTGATGGAGTGAAGCCAAGGTTCGATTGTAGCACTGTTGCTGGGGTACGACGACAAAACGGCAAGTACTGAGAACTGTAATATAAAATAAAATAGAGTTTCCTACAGAATGTGATGCTTGAAGACAGCGTGGCAGTAAGTACTAACGTGACGCCATGAAGTCTGGTAGATACATACGAACCTTTTGGAGCGACACTGTCTTTCCTTCTGCACTGTATAAAGCAATCTTATCTTCATAAGCCGCCTGTTATAAGCAATGCGATTCACGGAGCTCTTCTGTGTGTCTGCTGGTGCAATATTTTGAGTTCCAGTTTCAATTTGGCTTTATATTGTATTGTTAGGATTAATTCTTCTAGAAGACGACGGCAAGATAAGGAATCAGCATTAGTTAGAAGGTTTTAGTGCTAGCTGCACGAGATTTACAAGTCGAGGTCTTTTATTTTACTGAAAGCACAGGTATAAATCAAGTGTGGATGCAGGACAGAGGAGAGTAAAGCTCGCTCTTCCTGATAAAACTCAACCTCTGTTGTTTGGAAAGTGTCTCTCGAATCATCTTGTGTTGCAGACTGAAGAGAGAGGCAAGGAAGAGAGAAAGGAAGGAGAGAGTAAGGAAAAACTTAACTGTTAACGGCACTTGGCTACATCCCCAGCATAGAGCCCGGCCCGGCCCGGCCCGGCCCTAGATAACGCGCTCCTATTGCCATCTGCAACAGCGCAAAATATAACAGGAAAGCAAAATAGAACCGGCAGCTATAAATTAGTAGCAGATGGCGCAACGTCAGTATCGAGATTATTAACTTCGTCGGGTTTTGGGACGGTGCTGGTTGTCACCACCAAAAGTGCGCATGATATCGATAAAACGGACGGCCATCATCGACTGTACGTCGCCCTCCCATCAGAACGTCAGGCATGCCATTGTATTGCAGTTGTGCTACAGTTCCAGCCCAGCCCATCTCAGTCGCCTTGCTTTAAAGAACTTGTTTAAGGTGCGTCAGGTAACGTTCCGTGCATCTCCTAGTACCAAATATGTCCCCAGCACTTTGTTGAATATTGACGCATTTTGAGTCCTATATTGCGTCTGTTTATAAGTAATTTCATTCATTGCTGGAACATCAGGTTTGAACCTCGGATTCTGCCGTTTTATTGACCAGTCTGGATTCCACTAACTTACCCCTCCGTGGACACTGGGGACATTTGGTCACGGTAAAGTCGGCTACATCGTGAAAGAAAGCAACCACCTTTATCGCGTATCGATACTAAACAAGCAGCTTTACCTGCATTTCGCAATATGTTTTGATGGCTCGGTGTTTAGGTGCACGAACAACACCGCCAGCAGTTATCATCTTCCGCCCTCTATTCTTGGTTTTACGTGTTACCGCTTTCTACGACATTCTCCACCAGCATTTGGTATGTGTTGTCCGTCTCCGTGTCACAGCCACATACGTGCAACTAGCTCATTAGCCTCTACATATTTAAACAGTACGCCGACTGCCGGCAGTACTGTACAAGACTTTCCTCTTCTCCGCAGAGTCAAGACCGGATCAGTGACCCAGTGGCTGTCTGTCTAGGTACCTTTTCTCCGGAATGAAACGGCCGGGTCTTGAGACTAACCACTCACATCCCTCTAGTGCAAGGTTGAGAGTGGAGCTCAACTTCTACGCACCTCATGCTTTCATGGCGTTTGTTAGCAATTATTATTATTATTATTATTATTATCATCATCATCATCATCATCATCATTATTTCTACTACTACGAAAGCATCCCTTTTGTCCAGTTCTAGGAACGTTAAAATTTTGTCATCCATGATCTGAAAATTTCGCTGTGCCGCGGTATCTGTGACGTCACACTCATTTTGCGATCTGTCTGCCGGTTATTAGTCGCAGCATTCAAACCGAACGCTACAGTGTTGTTGTACACCGTGGGAAAAAAACTGCCTTAATCAATGTTACGTGTGTTCCGCCGGGCTGTATCCATGTTGTGCACATATGTGTACACATATTTAAACTTCAAGGGTGCACATTACGTGGCATTAGCGTCATTCTTTCCAAGCATATTTTTGCATCTCCCATGTTGTAGTTCTGAACTGCAGGATACCCAAACTATGAATATTGGGCACAAGGATATTGCATGTGAGAGTAAGTGGATTCAACTGGCTGTTGTAAGAGTCAGTGGTTCCCCCCCCCCCCCCGCCCCGCCCCCCGACGCCATTTCCCGCCCACGCACAGTCCCAGGCGGAAGCGGAG
>Ga0123355_10020299_pt1 | contig 10605 bp, 7 predicted proteins | sample TergutEmb28metaG_3_FD_89872 | JGI IMG/M metagenome (GOLD analysis project Ga0123355, IMG submission 89872) | Embiratermes neotenicus P1 segment gut microbial communities from Petit-Saut dam, French Guiana - Emb289 P1 | ecosystem: Host-associated > Arthropoda: Insects > Digestive system > Gut ... | reverse complement strand
GTGGAAATTTTGTATGCATACGAAAGGATGATCTAATGAAAACGCGAATAATCTTGTTGTTTTTAGCTAGTATTGCTTTATCAATTACAAGCTGTTCAAGTTCAAGTGAAGCAAGTTTAGAAAATAGAGAGGTAGCGAGCAGCAATCCTTACAATGATGATAATTTATATGAAGACGGCGCATCTTATTTGGATGAAGACGTGCGAATTAATATCTGGCTTAGAATTCAAGGTGTTGCAGCGTGGATTGAATTTAGAAATGATGTTGTTCTCTTTTTTGAATCAGCAGCAAATTTAAGTGCGGATTGGATTACTGATCACTATACTATGGAAATGACTAGTGAATTTATGATTCAAACGGTAGCTTTTCAAACTGCTGATGCAAAACTTGCAGATCCAGCTTTATATCAGGAAATTATTGAGGAAATCGAAAATGTATTTGAAATACTTAACTCAGATGAAAGAACAGCTATACTACTAGAACAGTTCTATGAGCAAGCTAATCGGAGTTACGAAACGGTTATAGAAAGATTAACAGATCCTAACAGATCAAGAATTTATTTTGAGCAAACTCCATGGGTAGATTATTTTGCTTGGGAAAATGATGAGATATACTGGCAGTGGGGGATTATTGATGGTCTTGAACATATGCTTGAACTTGGTTCAACAGAGCGAGGGGTTAGCTATGTTATGTTGTTGATGTATTATACGATTAATGAACATTCTTCCGCTTGTCCTATTTGGATCATGACAGCAGTCAATGATGAAATACGTGATGTGATTATGGAAGGAGTAGTAGATCGAATAGTTGTATTACAAGATGGCGGGTTTGATATCTACATGGAGTACGTTGAAATGCTTACAGATTCTAGACGTGTGTTTGATCCTAGAACTCAAGAGGTTCATGATAGGGTAGTTCAGCTTATTGAAGAACGCCTAATGACTGATTAGTAAGAAACACTACAAAATGGTATCCTTTATTGTGGCAAGCTCCTTTGCGTGAGCTGAATATTGTTGCCAAAATGTTATTCAAAAACTTTTATATAGTATAACAATCGATCATTAGCGAAAGTATTATGATAGAATCAGAACCATGATTGAATGGGGGATTGAAAATCTATGTGATTATCGAAAATGATAAGAAACAATATTTTTTAGATAAACATGTGTTCTGGTCAAATGAGAGTTTATGACATGAGATAGAATCCAGAAAGCCAGTGGAGAAAACGACGTTTCTAGATGTAATAGAAAATATCGGTGCATATACGCTGAGTGGTGGGTTTTATATACCGGATGGAGGTAATGAGTGATGAGAAATCGAGGTTTGACAGAAGAAGATATAGAAACTATAGAACAAATAATGGCACTGAGGAGAGAGGCAGAAATATACTATCGTATCCCAGATAGTCAAACTAGAGCTGCTATCTTAGATACGATACATCATGACAGAGCTGGTAGACCTTCAAAATTTGTTGTAGAAGGAGCAAAAGTCGTATGCACGTCAATGATGAAGGTTAAAACTGATGGAGATGGAAATGTTTATACTGATGGGGATGGAAATGCTGAGCAGACTACATCTGGGTCTTTGATGACGAAGCTAGATAATGCAACCAGAGGGGCTAGAGTTTCAGAAATAATGAGCCAATTATCAGAGCCACTTGGAGGATATTCACCAGGAGAACTGATGGGCATGTCTTTTGGCGAGGTAGTGGGAGGAAGAATAGAAAATCCTAGTTCTTCTGATATCGTCAATGCAGTAGGTCATTCCGATAACTACCTTCTCAAGAGATATACGATGAATAGTGCGATTTTACTTGACCATTTAGATATTGAGTTTTATCCTCTCTTTGGACAAGAACCAGGAGAAGGGGTAGACATGACAAATCCAGATGACAGACGTGAAGCAGCACGTGACAAAGCAGATGAAATTGCGGATTACAGAAGAGAAGCTGATGAAGCTGATGAAGAAGAGAATGAAGAAGAGAATGAAGAAGAGAATGAAGAAGAGAATGAAGAAGAGGAAGATATGTGCGATGAGTGCATGTTCAGTGATGATGGAAAATGTAAGCCGTATATAGAGAGAGAAATGTGGCTAGATAGGGATGATGATGTGAAAGCAGCAGGAGTATCGACACTTTTGAAAGACAATGCGTATATGTTTTGTCATCATGGTCAAGGAATTTTATATATTGAACAATCTGGACAACATCATCCTGATGTGATTATGAAAAAGGCAGGGATTGAATGGTTGCCTGTACCAGAATATTTTGATAGTACTGATAGCTTTTTTGGTGAGATTAATAGGGAAAGATACCAAATTACACAAATTATAATGCACCATACTGGTGAGTATGTTCACAATAGCGCACATCCTCATCACGGTGGAGTATGGTGTGCAAATAATATACCAACTGGTGGTTATAACGAACTTATATTACGAGATGGTAGAGTTCAGATTCTTCATGCTCCAAGGACTGCTGTTAATGGAGTTGAGTGGACTTCACGCGTTGTTGAAGATGAGAACAGAAATCCTATTCTTGATGAGCATGGAAATCCTCAAGCTAATTTTGAAGGTCGTCCTGAAAACAGTACTGCATATCATATTTCTCTCGTGGGACTTGGACCAGATCATGCAGAAGGGGCAGATTTTACAGATATACAGCGACGAGCTTTTGTAGCAAGAGTTCGGTATTGGATGAGTGAACTAGGCATTCCTCTTGAAAGGGTTAGAGGACATAGTCAGATTGGTGATGGTAATCCTGGTTGTCCGGGAATTGATATGGATCATGTTCGTACGAGCGAAGAGTGGTTAGGCTAGAATCTAACCAAGTTGTTAAGAATCGGGAAAAAACTGCTAGTTTTTAAAAGTGGAAGATGTCAGTATTGTGTTGTCTGAAGCGCATTTTCTTACAACTCTTCGGAAAATAAAGTCAGGAGAAGATTAAGCATGTTGGTTATTAAAAAAATATATATACAAAAAGAATAGGCTAATATGGTATATGTGTTTATTATTTTTTATAGCTGGATGTCAAAATATATCACAAGAAACAGATATTCATGAAAGTGAAGAAACTGTGTATGAAGAACTAGATGCTCAACAATCTGAAGTATTATCAACGGAATATTTGGGAGTGATTTCAGATTTATTTCCTGATGAAGGTCTCGCAAAATCTGTCGCTATAGAATTGGATTTGTTGCTTGAAGAAGAAATTACAACTCAGTCTATTGTTACGCAAACAGAGTTGAATAAGGTAGAAATATTGCGTTTATCATGGACTTTTACTGAGGGTCTACAACCTGTTAGAAGCCTCGAAGGGATACAATGTTTAACCAATTTAACTGCTCTATTTGGGGTATCACAGGAGATTAGTGATTTAACGCCGTTATCAAATTTAATTCATTTAAGGTCATTAGATTTAGCTGATAATCATATTAGTGATTTAACCCCTTTAGCTGATATTACAAACTTGAATAGATTGTTTTTAGATCGTAATGTTGTTGATAATGTTGCTCCTTTGTCTGTCCTTGAGAATTTACGCTTTTTATCACTTAATGATAATGCGCTTAACAGCTTAAATTTTTCTAGCCAGTCAAGTTTAGAATTTCTATCTTTAAATGGGAATAGCCTTAGTGATTTGTATAGCTTATCCTATTTAAGCAATCTAAGTCATTTACAATTAAATGACAATTATACTAGTGATCTAACTCCTTTAGCTAATCTTGGGTATTTACAGCAATTGAGTCTTAACAATAATGAAATTGAGGGCATATCATCATTAAATAGTATAGGTTTACAACGGCTAGAGCTTAGAAATAATCATATTAGTGATCTTGATGAACTTAGCATTTTAAGCGATCTTAGCATATTATTTTGGTTAGATCTTGGAGGAAATCAGATTAGTGACATATCTATGTTATCTAATAATGGCTCATTAGCCAATCTTGTTCTTAGTCATAATGAAATTAGTGATTTATCTCCATTAGGAGAGTTAAGTTCATTAGCATGGTTAGACGTAGGGAACAACCAGATTAGTGATTTATCTCCATTAAGTGAACTTAATCGGCTAATGAGATTAGATTTAAACGATAATGAGATAAGTGACCTCACACCTTTATCTTATTTAACAGCTGAATCGTTTCGTTTTCTAGATTTAAGGAATAACGAGATTACATCTGTGGCATCTATTGCTGATTTACACTTAATATGGCTAAATTTAGATGGAAATTACATTCAAGACATAGAGGAAATTTGTGAGATTTCTGAAAATATTGATTATGAAACTTGGTATACTTTATCAAACTCTGACTTTTCAAATCCTCCTCACCCTTTTCCTTCAAATCCCTTCGACCCTTTTCCTGCTATGAATGGTCATGGCCCTTTTATGATTCCTATTCCTGTACATGGTATAGGCGAAATAGTAGGGGGTTTAAATTGTCCATAAAAGAGACCTAATGATACGTGCACTGTTTCTAGAACATTGTATCAATATTAGAAAATGTGTGAAATGTTGGTAAATTAGAATCATTTTGCAGTTAGTTGTCACAGTAAAAGCAAGGTGATTTTGGTCTATAATTGAAGATTTATTATGAAGCGCGAACCCCTGTGCTCAAAGCGTTGAGCACAAGAACTTTTATATTGTTTTCAACAGAACACTACAACTAGTAAGAGAATGGTAGAGTAACAATTGAAACATTGCTAGTTCTTGAAATTAAGCAATGATCGATGAGTTGCTAGAAGAGTAAAACTAATGAGGAGGGGGTGTTTGTGAAAAGATTAGATTTTAAAAAAAAGCTAATTTTGTTTTTTATTGTATCCGTCACAGCAGGGTGTCAACAAATTGTTGTAGATGAAGAAGTAGTTCAGGAATCTGAATTGGTAGAAATGGATGTAGAGACGGATGAAGAAATTGTATATGAAATGGAAGAAGATATTTCGGAAGATGTGCTTGGAGTGATTTATGAATTATTTCCAGACGAAAATCTAGCTGAAGGAATTGTGGAAACATTAAACCCTTTGATTGAAGATAGAGAAATCACTATTCAATCAATTGTTACTCAATCGGAACTTGATGAGGTAACACGCTTATCTATTTCTGTGACTATGAGAGACAGCGGACAACTTGTATCCAGAAATATTCAGCAACTTGATGGTGTAGAATTTTTAACAAATCTAACATACTTAGATGCAAGTGGTAATCAAATAAGTGATTTAACACCTTTAACAAATCTAACCAACCTAACAAGCTTATTTTTATCAAATAATGAAATAAGCGACATCTCTCCTTTGAGCGGTCTTGTAAAACTGTTAAGGTTACAATTATGTAATAATATTATCAGTGATTTTACGCCGTTGAGTACTCTTACAAATCTAACAAGCTTGGCGTTAATCAATAGTAACATTAGTGATCTTACACCTTTATCCTATCTTAATGATTTAACTAGCTTGCACCTAACAACCAATAATATTTATGATCTTACACCACTATCATCTCTAATAAATTTATCTACATTATGCCTTAATTATAATGAAGTTACTGACATCTTCCCGTTAGCAAATCATGTGAATTTAGTTAGGCTATTTCTTAGAAATAATCAAATCAAGGATCTTACACCATTATCAAACCTTGAAAGCCTAGAATTACTAAAACTTAGCTCAAATAATGTAAGTGATGTATCTCCATTAAGCTCACTTCCGCTATTGCACCTTGGATTAGGCGATAACGAAATCATTGATGTGACCCCTTTATCTCATCTACTTTATTTAGAAACTTTGGATTTGAAAAACAATGAGATTAGTAGCATTGCTCCAATTTCTAACATGACTAGTTTAAGATGGCTGAATTTAGATGGAAATGAAATTACAGATTTACAGTTAATATGCGAGGTTATCACAGATAACTTTCATATGGGAGATGACGGTTGGAGAGTCAGTCCTCCCCCACATGGAGTGGGCGAAATTATTGAAAATTTAAGTTGCCCGTAATAGGGATTGTTTTTAAGCTAACAAGAAAAAGCGTTTTTCTCTTGTAAGAGTTTTAGATGAAGAGAAATCTATTACTTATAGTTATCTGGACTGTCAAAAGTTTATCAAATAAAAAGTAGCACATTAAAATAGAATCTGTTATCATTAATCTACCAGAATAAAATGATAAAGGAGGATTATATTCGAATGTACTACGAGTACTATTGTACTATTTCCATTCGAATGAAACAACTAAAAATGAAAATACTTAATGACTGTCTATATGAATTTCGCACTTGCTTCTCACGCACTACCGCCGTTGAATGGTTTGTAGTCCTAATCGTATCCATGATGATTCGTCACGACTATCTAGGGATCACATCTATTGTTCGAGATTTATACCAGAATTATCAGAGCAACTTGGAGGACATTCAGTAGAAGGTTTGATGGGTATGTCCCTGGGTGAGATAGTGGGAGGAAGGATAGAAAACCCTAGTCCTTCTGATATCGTCAATGCGGTAGGTCATTCCGATGATTACCTTCTCAAGAGATATATAACTCATATTGGGAATGAATCATATATAGATGATGATGGAAATATGAAGTTTACTGATAGACAAAGCTTAGCTGAAAATTATCGAAGGCATCGGGAACTTGGAATACAAGGTCATGAAGATGCTCTAGGTGAAGCTACTGTTTGTCCGGGTGTACGATTTTATAGATGGTGCCGAGATTCTATTGTAAACGAAGCGATAAGTCGGGCAACTTGATGTTAGTGGGTGCATATGATGATAAAAATTATTTTAAGTTTTTTGTTGGTTATCTTATTATCAGGTTGTTTCACTGTAGAAGCAGAAGAAAGCCTTGAATTACAACTGATAGGTGGAAACTGTCACTCCATACTTATCACAGAAGACGGAGAACTATGGGCGTGGGGACATTTGCCTGGAGGTACAGAGTTTTGTATTTGGTGTAGTTATAACATCAGAAATGAACCAGAACCTATAAGAATAATGGACGATGTTGTTTACGCTTCAGATAGTCTCACTCATGTCATGGCAATTAGAAGCGATGGTAGTTTGTGGGGGTGGGGGAGTAATAGTTATGGTCAGCTGGGAGATGGCACTAATATAAACAAATCATCTCCAGTCAGAATCATGGATGATGTAATTGCTGTTTCAGCAGGTAGGAATCATACAATGGCAATTAGAAGCGATGGTAGCTTGTGGGGGTGGGGAGTCCTTGAGCTTGATGGTGAGCGTGGTGATGACGGTCTGCCAATAGGACAACACTACCCAATAAGAATAATGGATGATATTGTTGCAGTAGAAGCTGGTGAAGAGTTTACATTGGTGATAAAGAATGATAGTAGTTTGTGGGGATGGGGGCGTAATAATTGGGGTCAGCTTGGGGATGGCACTGCTATAAATAGATCATCCCCAGTCAGAATCATGGATGATGTGATTGCTGTATCGGCTAATAGTCATGTTATGGCTATTCAAGGGGATGGTAGTTTGTGGGGATGGGGGGGGAACTCTGGGAATGCAGTGGGGTATGGTGCTAGTATATATCCCATTAGTCGACGTGATGATGAGCAATATTTCCCCTATCTACGCAATCCAGTGCAAATACTTGATGATGTCATCGCTGTTTCCACTGGCGAACGTCATACGTTAGCTATCACGACAGATGGTAGTTTATGGGCATGGGGGGATAATCTATGGGGTCAACTAGGAAATAGCAGTCCTGCCTTTTTAGTAGAAAGAGCGGATAATATGCATGCTTTTCCGTCTGATGTCGTGGCGACAGACCATATACAACCTTCCCCTATAAGAATAATGGGAGATATACGTTCAGTCTCGGCTGGAAGGCATCATACGTTAGCAATCACAACAGATGGAATCCTATTGGCATGGGGTGATAATCACGCCGGTCAGCTTGGAGATGAGACTACTGATAATAGCTCTACCCCTAGAGTGATTACTTTGATAGATTATTTATTTCAATAGCATCTAGTAGGGTGTCAATAAAATTATAGAAAGCCCCAATCCCCAATGTTGAAAAAATCGAAACTACAGAAGGGTATGAAGTGAAGTAGTGACGGATACATCAACAGACAAACTAGGCGTGATTTCTGAACTATTTCCAGATGTTAGGTTAGGGCTCAGTATGCCTGATCTACTATATATCAACATTAGGAGAAGATTAAGGATGTTATTTATCAAAGTTTTTCATCTTCAAAAGAAACTGTCAATGTGGTTTGTTTTCTTATTGATTATGCTAGCAGGATGCCAGGATATTACACAAGAAGTTTCAGATGTTCAAGAAAGTGAGGAAATTGTAGCTGAAGAGTTAGATGTTCAGGAATCTGAAATGTTATTAACGGAAGATTTGGGTATGATTTTTGAACTATTTCCTGATGAAGATCTGGCTGGAGTTATTGCAAATGAACTGGATTTGTTGATTGAAGATAGAGAAATCACGATTCAATCGGTTGTTACTCAAGCAGAACTTGACACAATTGAGAGACTAGTATCGACAACACCACACTTTTCAGGAAACGAATCATTGACTATTAGAGACCTTACAGGCATGGAATATTTAACAAACTTAGTTGAATTTCGTGCAAATGCTAATGAAATTAGCAACCTAATCCCCTTAGCTAATCTCAATAATTTAGAAAGTTTGACTTTAGGGAATAATGTGATCACCGATATAACCCCTTTAACTAATCTTACCAATTTGGAAAGGTTGTGTTTGATGAGAAATGAAGTCAATGACCTCTCCCCTTTAACTAATTTGGTTAACTTGGAACAGTTGCATTTGGGGAATAACGGGGTGAGTGATTTATCCCCTTTATCTGACTTCAGTTATTTGAAAGTACTATATTTGAGCGACAATAATATTGATAATATAACATCTCTAGCCTCTCTTGATTTAAGTCGATTAGCTGTAGATTACAATAATATTGGTGATCCAACCCCTTTATCGGGTCTTGAAAATTTATCTTATTTATCTCTTAGCGATAACGGAATAAGCGATATAAGCTTTCTATCATATTTACATAATTTGGAGTCGCTATCTTTACGAAATAATGAGATTAGTGATTTATCTGCCATATCTTCTTTAATCTATTTGAGGACTTTAGATTTAAGCAATAATAATATTACTGATCTTTCCCCTTTATCTAGCCTTGAACAATTGGGGCGTCTAGGGCTTAGTGTCAATGAAATTGAAGATATAAGCCCATTAAGCAATTTTGAAAGATTAAATCGGCTAGAACTTGGAGATAACAACATTAATGATATAACGCCTTTAAATGAGTTAAGTTTAACGTGGTTAAGCCTCAATGGAAACAATATTAGAGATCTAACTCCTTTATCGCATTTTAACACGAGCCTATTACAAGTACTCATTCTTAGTTATAATGAAATAAGCGATTTATCTCCATTAGGTGAAATCACTGGCTTAACATGGTTAGACTTGGGCAATAATCAAATCAGTGATTTATCTCCATTGGCTGAGCTTACTAATCTAATGAGACTAGATTTAAATAATAATAACATCAGTGATTTAACTGCCTTATCGTATTTTTCAACTGTTGAATGGTTTCGCTTTTTAGATTTAAGGAGTAATCAGATTACATCTGCTCAACCCATTTCCGATTTGAATTTAGCATGGCTGAACATAGATAATAATCAAATTAATGATATAGAGACTTTAAATATGATAGTCGAAAATATTTCATGTGAACGTTGGCATTACTTTTTAAATTTTGATCCTTTAAGTTCTGATTTTCCTTTTATTCACGGTCATGGTAGCCTTTGGATTCCTATTCCGTCACATGGCATGGGCGAAATTGTTGGGAATTTAAGTTGTACAGATGAATGAGATTGCAATTTGTAACGAGGAGGATCTTTGATGAAAATGATCAAGTGCTTTTCTGTAATTAAATACATATTGCTTCTGGGATTTGTTTTGATAATAGCTGCTTGTACTGAGCAAGAGGTGAGTTTAACGGAAGAACATACTCTAGCATTGGAAGAACCGGATAACTCAGTAACAGAACCACAAGTAGTAGAACCAGATATACTAGTGAACCCCATTAGCATGCCCCATTACACGATAGCAAGCAGTACGGGACATTCGTTAGCTATTGCATCTGATGGTAGTTTATGGGCATGAGGACATAACTTTAATGGAGAGCTAGGTAATGGCACAACAGAAGATAGTACTCTACCCATCCAGATTGGGACGGATACAGATTGGGTAAGTGTTGCAGCCAGTAGTGGAACTTCGGCAGCTTTAAAAGATGATGGTACTTTGTGGACATGGGGGGGAGATTGGCAAGAAATGTATGACCTGATCTGGATGATAACTTATCATAAGACCACCCCTGTTCAGATGGGCACAGATACAAATTGGACAAGTATACACGCAGGGCATAATCATATAGTAGCAATAAGAGACGATGGCAGTCTGTGGGCGTGGGGATATAATCAGTTTGGTCAAGTTGGAGATGGAACAACTGAACATCGTCCCTATCCTGTACAGGTTGGGGTTGATACAGACTGGGAAATAGTGGCAACTGGTGGAAGAAAAACATTTGCCATTCGAACTGATGGAACTTTATGGGCATGGGGG
>Ga0123355_10020298_pt1 | contig 10606 bp, 14 predicted proteins | sample TergutEmb28metaG_3_FD_89872 | JGI IMG/M metagenome (GOLD analysis project Ga0123355, IMG submission 89872) | Embiratermes neotenicus P1 segment gut microbial communities from Petit-Saut dam, French Guiana - Emb289 P1 | ecosystem: Host-associated > Arthropoda: Insects > Digestive system > Gut ... | reverse complement strand
CGATGGGGATGAAATGGTTTCGACGGGAATATTGAACTTAGGGGAGCGAGCGGTGTCGGGCAACACCTAAATCTGCGACCAAACTTAAATTAAACGCTAACAAAAATTTAGCTTACGTTGCCTAATTAGGTAGCCGTCCTAACTTATCCGAACCGCGGGATGAGGGTGGGCGTCAAATTTAGCGGTGAACGTGAGGAAGAAGTGTCTCGAGCTTCCCATGAATCAGAGGCTACCTAGATATATTGCTTTGTTTATTGTGTGATATTGAAGGGAAGATTAAACGATAAACTACGCTCGTAGCGCCAATAGGGAATGTATTTTCGGACACGGGTTCAACTCCCGTCATCTCCACCATGTACCATAAAAACCGCCTGTTTAGGCGGTTTTTATGGCATTTGCCAATGCAAACTTAAATTAAGAAATCCACTTGAAATTGACTATAGAGTATGTTACAATGTGATTAGTAAAAATTTTATTTAAAAGGAGTGGGCATAATGAAAAAATGGATATGCATACCGTGTGGTTATATTCATGAAGGCGAAGCTCCGCCGGATGTTTGCCCGGTGTGCGGTGCAGGGTCTGAAAATTTTGAAGAAGTAACAGAGTAGCAAAAAGGTCGTCTGTAAAGACGACCTTTTTTAATATTGCGCGAATGAGCGTATGATTGTCCCCGTTGTTTCAAAAGTTCGGGTTATATCGGTATGGAAGTTTAATTCGGAGGAGGGAGAATTATGAACAAAAACAACACAAAGCTAATTCGTGAAACAGGCGCGCCGGTGAGCGGATTGCCGTCAAAAATGAGGCAAATTGAAAATTTTTTGGAGATTAATATATAAAAATGAGCATTAAAAAAATCATATTGCTGATTTGCGGATTTTTATCTCTTGTAGTTGGCGTGGTTGGCATAGTTATACCGGTTGTGCCCACAACGCCGCTTATCCTGCTTGCGGCGGCTTGTTTTTCGGTTAGCAGTCAAAAAATGTATGGTTTTTTGGAACATAATCGTTTTTTCGGTCCTTTTATTGAAAACTTCCATACAAAGCAAGGAATTAGCCTTAAGTTGAAGATAGGCTGTATCATTTATGTTTGGATAGGTTTAGGATTTTCGATGTATGAAATCAAGGCACGGTGGGCGTATACTATTTTTGCAGTAGTTGGTGCGTGTGTTACAATTTATTTATTGTTTATTATTAAAACCAAAAGACAGGAGGAGAAGAAAAATGTGTAGAGATCAGAAGTTTTACATTTGCAAGCATTGCGGAAATTTGGTGGGGCTTATTGACGATCGGGGCACTCCTTTGGTATGTTGCGGCGAACCAATGACCGAACTTATCCCAAATACGGTTGAGGCAAGCTTTGAAAAACACTTGCCGGTTGCGACCATGTCGGGGAATACGCTTACGGTTGAGGTCGGAAGTGTTCCGCACCCGATGGAGGCGGAACATCACATCTCGTTTATCTATGTTGAAACCGAGAACGGCGGGCAACGAAAGTGCCTCAACGTCGGCGCCGCGCCGATTGCCAAATTTTCGTTTGTGGATGACAAGCCGAAAGTGGTTTTTGCTTACTGCAACCTGCACGGGCTGTGGAAAACCGAATTATAAAACTAAAAGGGCTGACGGGCATTTTGCCGCCAGCCTTAAATTTTTATTCCGATGATAATTGACATATATGGAGAAAACAGTTATACTGTTGTTTCCGACTGGTAATGACGGGTATCGACCCCAGGGCACGGCAGACTTCAACCAATCAAATATCGCCAACAATCGGCTTGTTTTCTTGGGAAGTCATCAAGGACGAATCGTTCGCCAAAACAAGTTTTGGACGGTTCTGCCAGCCCTGGACTCGCGCCTTATGGCGCTTCCGCGGCAAGCCGCGGGGTATTTACCCGGCTGTCGTAGCAAAAATGCCCTTGCAAGCAAGCATTTTTGCAAACTCGAATAAATTATCAAACATATGCGAGGCAGATCAATGAAATATATAATTCGCTTATTTAAAATGGCAAAACCGTGGAAATATTATATAATCGCGGCGACGTTTACACTGATTGCCGCAACAGCGGTTAGCTTAGCCGCGCCTTTAATCGTAAGGCGCATAACCGAAATTTGGGAAAATAACAGATTAGCCTATGAGATGCGAAGCGTTGTTACGCTTGCGCTTATTTTGCTTGGTTTATACGCATTGCGTGCGGTGTTCAGGTTTTTGACAAGCTATTTGCCGCATATTGCGTCGTGGCGGCTTGTCGCGTTCGTTCGCGTTCGGTTATATAATCAATTTCAAAGCTTGTCCATGAGCTATTACCACGACAAGCAGACCGGCGAGCTAATGTCGAAAGTGGTTAATGACACCGCGACGTTCGAGAACTTAATCGCCCACGCGATACCCGATTTGATTACAAGTATTCTTACACTAATTGGGGTATACGCGATTCTTTTATCCATTAATACGCGGCTTGCTATGCTGATTAGCATACCGATTCCGCTTATTTTGCTTATGTCGTTTATTGTGCGACGAATTCGTAAGCATTTCCGCGTCGGGCAAGAGAAAATCGCGGAATTGAACAGCGTTTTGCAAGATAATTTCTCCGGTATGAAAGAAATTCAAGTATTCAACAAGCAGGAGCACGAATCGGGCAGAGTTTCGAAAAGTGCGAACGAATATTCGAACGCGTTGATACGCGCGTTGTATTATATGGGAATTCTTCATCCGTCGGTCGAATTTATCGCGTCAATCGGCATGATTATTATGCTTATTGCGGGGCCTATGCTCGCACTAAGCACGGGATTTAGTATGCCCGATTTATTCGCGTTTTTGCTTTATTTAGCGATGTTATATCCGCCGATAACGCAGCTCGCTCGGATGGTTGAGGATTTTCAATCGGCGCTGGCGGGGGCGGAGCGGGTGTTTGAAGTTTTAGACACCGAGTCGTCGATTCAAGATAAGCCGAATGCTATAAGCGTCGGAAAACTGTCGGGACAGTTGAGTTTTAACCACGTATCGTTTTCGTATAAAGACGATTTACAGGTGCTTGACGATATAACCATTAACGTTCAGCCGGGCGAGATGGTTGCGCTTGTCGGCCCGACGGGGGTCGGGAAAAGCACAATATCCGCGCTTATTACGCGGTTTTACGATCCGGATAGCGGTAGTATCACAATGGACGGCATAGATTTGCGGGATATGACGCTTGAAAGCTTGCGGAATCAGTTGAGTTTAGTGTTGCAGGACGTGTTTTTGTTCAACGGAACAATCAGCGAAAATATTGCGTACGGCAGCGCGGAGGCAACGTTCGAGCAGATAAAATCTGCGGCACGGACGGCGTGTATCGCGGAGTATATCGAATCTTTGCCGGAAAGATATGATACGGTGATTGGTGAGCGTGGCGTTCGCCTTTCCGGTGGGCAGAAGCAGCGTATTTCAATCGCTCGTTCGGTTTTGCGCAACTCGCCGATTTTGATATTGGACGAAGCGACATCGTCGGTTGACACCGAAACGGAAAAGGAAATTCAGCAAGCCATCAGCAGTATTGCCGGCACACGAACGTTGATTGTGATAGCGCATCGTTTGTCGACCATACAAAGCGCGGATAAAATTGTTGTGTTGGAAGGCGGTCGGATTGTCGAGCAGGGGAAACATGACGAGTTGATTCGTCAAAATGGCGCGTATGCGAAGTTGTGTAACATACAAAACTTAAATTAAATTAAAAAACCTGCAAAATATTAATTTTGCAGGTTTTTTGTATGCTATTTAGTATTTTGTCCGCCGCGTCGGTCAGAACCGATTGGCATATTCTTTTTATTGCCGAGTTTTTGGCTCTCGCCCGCGTTGTTTGTTGTTTTTTCTTTCGGTTTCTTGTTTTTGCTCATGTGAACAGCTCCTTTAGAAGATAGTATTCACAGGAGAAGCAGAAATTTATTCAAAAAATTTCAAAAACATATTGACAAACATCTATGCATGGTGTATAATCGAACATATAGATGACAATCTATTCGAAAGGCGGAGAAAACCATGGTAGATAAATACACGCAAAATGCAGTGCTATTCAAGGCCCTTGCGGATAAGAACAGGCTACAAATCGTTGATATGCTTTCTTGTGGAGACAAATGTGCCTGCAATTTGTTGGAGAATTTCGATATTACACAGCCGACGCTTTCGCATCATATGAAGATTCTTTGCGATTGCGGGCTTGTGAGCGCGAGAAAAGAGGGAAAGATGATGATGTATTCTTTGAACAACCAAACGGTTGAGAATATCAAAGGATGTTTATGCACGGCGGGCGATAATCCCGAGGAATGTATATGTGACGATGATTGTGATTGCAATTTGTCACATTAGGAAGGAGGCAGACGAATATGAAGACTTTTTGGGATTTTTGCGCGCCGTTTTACGATATGGCCGAGAAAAATAACGGTCCCGCGTATACTGAAATGCTTCAAATCGTCCGCGAACGTATTCCGCAAGGAGCAACGGTGTTTGAAGCCGCCGCGGGAACGGGCGCGATTAGCCTTGCGGTAAGCGATAAAGCGAATCATATCTTATGTACCGACGTAAGCGAGAAAATGCTGAATGTCGCGCGACGGAAAACGGCTAAGCGCGGCGCGCAAAATATCACAATCGAAAATCAGGATATTTTTGCGCTTGACGCGGCGGATAGCTCGTTTGACGTGGTTGTTGCCGGGCAAGTGTTGCACTTAATTGACGAGCCTGAACGAGCGGCGGCGGAATTAAAGCGTATTGCGAAGTCGATGGTGATTTTGCCGATGTGCCTGCTTAAAGGCTTGCGCGGCAAGGCAAAATGGAGCGTGCGACTTTGGAAACTGCTTGGATTTGATCCTAAAATTGAGTTCGATGCGGCGGATTATGCGGAATTTTTGCATACAATTGGGTTTGAGGATTGTGAAATTATTCAAATTGCGGGGAAATTGCCAATGGCTGTCGCTGTTTGGAAGAAAGGAGGTGAAAGTTGATGAAATTATGGAAATGCGAATGTGGTTGCGGCTGTGATGTTTGCAACTGTTCGGAGGGGAATAGATGTTGCGACGATTGCAAATGTGTGTAAGAATTACATAGAAAATGCCCGAGTTTACACTCGGGCTTTTTTGAATCCTTAATTCACAATTGACTTCCTATCAACTTTGGCGTATAATAACTGTTCGAGAGGATGGAATTTTATATGGCTTTTGTGGTTGCGCAGATACTTGGCGTGTTGGTAATAATACTTGGCGCGATTCTGTCGCCGCATATGAAAACGAAAACAAGCTTGCTTTTGTGTAACCTAGTCGCCAACGCGTTGCAGTTAGGCAGTTTTTGGCTACTTAACGCGACTACTGGAATATTTACGGTATCGTCCATCATGTTTCGTGTGTTTGTGCTGTATTTATACGCGCGGCTCGATAGGCGCGCGCCGATTTGGGTTTTAATCGGACTGATGGCAATCCACACCACCATGGTTCTGCTTTCATGGGAAGGATGGATATCGCTCCTTATGCTATCGCCGCTCGTAAGGCTGTACGGAATGTGGCAGGATAAATTGCAGATTACACGAGCCACGTTTATCATAACCGCTATCGGATTCAGCATATATAGCTTGCTTTCAAGCGCGTATGTTGTTGCGCTGAACGAGCTTATTTTGATTTGCTCGACCGCTTTTGCGATATGGAGATTTAGACAGCCGAAAGAGGTTGAATGCGACTAAAATTCAAGTTGATTGCTGTTGTTTCCGTCGCTGAATTTCACTCCGAAGTGTTCGTGCGCCAGTCGTGTGGCAACTCTGCCGCGCGGGGTTCGGTTGATAAACCCCATTTGCATAAGATACGGCTCGTACACGTCTTCGATGGTGGTTGCTTCCTCCCCGATTGTAGCGGCAAGGGTGTCAAGCCCGACAGGGCCGCCGTCGAACATTTTTATAATGCTCAACATCATTCGTTTATCCACCGCGTCGAGCCCGATTGCGTCAACTTCAAGCATAATCAGCGCTTTGTCGGCGACGTCTTTGGTGATAATTCCGTCCGCGCGAATTTGTGCATAATCCCGCACGCGGCGCAGTAGGCGATTCGCAATACGCGGTGTTCCGCGGGAGCGGGAAGCGATTTCGCGCGCGCCCGCAGGCTCGATTTCAATATTTAAAATTCCCGCGCTTCGAGTGACGATTTGCGCAAGTTCGTCGTGTGTGTAAAGCTCGAGACGGCTTATAACGCCGAATCGGTCGCGAAGCGGCGCGGTTAATGCGCCCGCGCGGGTTGTTGCGCCGATTAGCGTAAATTTCGGCAAGTCAAGGCGGATACTTCGCGCCGACGGACCTTTGCCAATAATGATATCAAGCGCGTAATCTTCCATTGCGGGATATAATATCTCCTCAACCGCGCGGGAGAGGCGGTGAATTTCGTCAACGAACAGAATATCGTACTCCGATAAATTTGTCAAAAGCGCCGCCAAATCGCCCGGTTTTTCGATTGCGGGTCCGCTTGTAATTCGGATGTTAGAGTTCATTTCATTAGCGATGATAGATGACAAAGTCGTTTTTCCAAGTCCCGGCGGACCGTAGAGAAGAACATGGTCAAGAGGCTCGCCGCGTTGCCGCGCTGCTTCGATAAAAATCGAAAGATTTTCTTTCGCTTTCTCTTGCCCGACGTATTCCTGCATGGTTTTCGGGCGCAGTGAGTATTCAATTTCGTTATCCTCGCCCGAAAATTCGGTTGAGATTATTCTTTCATCTTCCAAGTTATTCACCTTCTTTAGTTTTTGACTTGATATTCAAGTGTGACGATTGGACGATAATCGCCAATGCGTCTAATGCGAGTTTTATTAAAATTCCGCCGCCTATCCATGTAAGAAAAGTTAAAAAGGAACTTAACGAGAATGAAACTGCATTCGTTGTTGCCATAGCTCGCATAAAATAATCGGCGTTCGTTATGTCATAATTCATTATCCATAAAGAAATGCTTATAATTGTGGCGAGCTGCGCCGTCCCAATTCCAAAACAGGCAATCATCAAAATTTTGCCCCACTTTTTTAATCGCATTGAGCTTGTGCAAAATTCATATTCAGCAGGTTTCGTCGGCTTCTTAATCGATAAAGTATTTGCATTGCCGCAATCTTTGCAAATATTATTTTCCTCAACATTTTCCGCGTCGCAGTATTCGCATAGCCACATAGGGGTTGACTCCTTTTTTCTTTTGAAATTGAAATTGTATTTTATTTTTTAAGGACCAGTCCTTAACAATCCAGCAAGTTTTTGTGCGTCAAAAACTTGACAAAAACCGGTCGCCTGGCGTTGTCGCAAAACGCTTACGCTGCGCAACGAATCGGCGACGGCGAGTGCGAACAACTTGCTCCTACCCAAATAATATCTCGCGCTTTTAGGCGTGGTACGAATTTTCGAATGAGCATGCGGCTTTTGCCGCCGTAGATACTGGGCTGATGTGTAGATGTTTGCACATTTTTTAGCGGCGCGCTTTTAATAGCGCCATAGCGCGTTTGGGAGTGGCTTCCGAATCCGTCTTTGGGATTCGGCCAATGTCACCCCTGTGAAAACCGCCAAAGAACACGAGTCGTTTTTTGACGAAGTGTGATTTGTTGCGGTTGACCGCCGCCGCAAGGTTTTGATAAAACTTTTGACATCAAAAGTTTTTCGGGGATTGTTAAGGGTGTTCGACAACACCCTTAACGCCACGCGCAACGTAAATGTCCACAGGGCCTCACTCTGACAAAGCCCCCGCGCCCGCAGGGCGCAAAACCTACCGTATTAACTTCTTCAACGCTAATTTTATAACTTCTTCCAACTCTAAAGCGGGGTCGACGCTTGCAACCGCACGTTTTGCTTCGTTCGGTGAGTATCCAAGTACGATAAGCGCGGAAACCGCTTCGTTGCCGCTTTCGAAAACGCCGCCGACCACTTCGTCGCCCGGCATATCCGACAAATCCGCGCCCTTAAACTTATCTTTAAGCTCTAGTATAATCCGTTGCGCCAACTTTGGGCCGACGCCGCTTGCTTGTTTGATGGTATTTACGTCGTTCGTAACAACCGCAAGCGCGAATTTCGACGGACTTACGGTTGATAAAATCGCAACGGCAACTTTCGCGCCAACGCCGGACACGCTGAGCAACATATTGAATGTCGATAGCTCTTCCTGCGTCGCGAATCCGTATAAATCGAAAATGTCTTCCGCCACGCGGAGGTATGTATAAAGTTTCGCGGGTTTTCCGACCTCGCCGATTGCCGAAAGGGTCGGCAAAGTGGCGTAAAGCTTATATCCGACGCCGCCCGCGTCGATTACCGCGAAATTATCGCCCTTATATTCTAAAGTTCCCGAAATATAATGAAACAATTTTAAAATTCCCCCTTGCAAAAATAAATATTTTGCTGTATAATAGGTTAATTATACAATAAAGTTTTGGCTTTTGCAAGGAGAAATTATGCGAGTATTAGGAATTGATCCGGGGTTTGCTATTGTCGGTTACGGAGTTGTGGATTACGTTGGAAACAAGTTTTCGGTCGTTGATTACGGCGCGGTTATGACAAAAGCCGGAGAGAATATTTTCGACCGATTAAAAATTATTTATGACGAAGTTGCACAAATTATCGAGCGCGTAAAGCCTGACTGTGTGGCGATCGAAGAACTTTTTTTCAATACGAACACTAAAACGGCGATGACGGTTGCCGAGGCGCGGGGGATTTTGATTATCGCCGCGCTGAATGCCGGAGTTCCGGTGTTTGAATATACGCCGCTTCAAGTGAAGCAGGCGGTTACCGGCTATGGACGAGCGGACAAAAATCAGGTACAGCAGATGATAAGAGTTATACTGAATTTAGAGAAAGTTCCGAAACCGGATGACGTTGCGGATGCGCTCGCCATTGCGATATGTCACGCGCACTCAGCAAGGAGATGACAAAATGAAAAACTATACTAAAACCGACAAGCTTACATATATTGCACTTTTAACCGCGCTTGCAACTTTGCTTGTGGGGTTTCCGCGTGTGCCGAACGGCGTTGGCGGGATTATTCATACAAGTGACAGCATTATATATATTACCGCGATATTTTTCGGGCCGCTTGCGGGCGCTTTTGTCGGCGGAATCGGACATTCGTTCGCGAACATCATATTCGGGCCGCAAATATTCGCGCCGTGGACACTTGTGATTAAAGCGATTATGGGGCTTGTTGTCGGCTTAATTGCGAAAGGGCACGTTAAAGGCGCGAGAAAATGGACCGCACTTGTTTGTGGAACTGTTATTTTGGTTGTTGCATATTTTGTGGCGAATTATTTTCTGTTTGATTTAGAGGTGGCGATAGCGTCAATTTTGCCGCTGTCAATTCAAGGGGTTGCCGGAATGGTTGTGACAGTTGCGCTATTGCCGATTGTAAATAAAATTTTAGGGGGTAAAAGGTTATGATTACGAGACAATTGAAGTTTGAAGCGACTTGGCTTAGGGTGCGCAAGCGGAGTCGGCAACCTGTAATAATAGCTTTATACCAAATATTAGGATAAAATTTTTAAGGAGATGATATATATGAAAAAAAATGTTGTAATTATCGGTGCGGCGGGGCGAGATTTTCACAATTTTAACACGGTGTATCGGGATAACGCGGACTTTAACGTTGTCGCTTTCACGGCGGCGCAAATTCCGGATATTGCCGGACGAAAATATCCTGCCGAGCTTGCGGGAAGCCTTTACCCGAACGGGATTCCTATTTACGATGAGGCGGATTTGGAAAAGATTATCAAAGATAACAACGTTGACGAGTGCGTGTTCGCCTACAGCGACGTAAACTATAACTATGTTATGGGAATGAGTGCGCGGGTGAATGCGGCGGGCGCTGACTTCAAGCTTATGGGTCCGAAAGACACGATGATTAAAAGCACGAAGCCGGTTATTTCGGTAAGCGCCGTTCGAACGGGCTGCGGCAAGAGCCAAACGTCGCGAAAAGTTATGGAAATCCTTAACGAGAAAGGCTTGAAAGTTGTCGCGATTCGTCATCCTATGCCCTACGGCGACTTGAACGCGCAGAAAGTTATGCGATTCGCGTCGTTGGACGATTTGAAGAAAAACAACTGTACAATTGAGGAAATGGAAGAGTACGAACCGCACGTAATGTGCGGAAACGTGATTTATTCAGGCGTTGACTATGAGGCGATTGTTCGTGCGGCGGAAAATGATCCGAACGGCTGCGACGTAATCCTTTGGGACGGAGGGAACAACGACTTCCCGTTCTATCAGCCGGATTTGGCGATTACGGTTGCCGACCCGCACCGACCGGGGCACGAAATTTCGTATTATCCCGGCGAAGTTGCGCTTCGCACGGCGGACGTGGTGGTGATCAATAAAATCGACAGCGCGGATTTCGATAAAATACAAACCGTTCGCGAGAATATCAACAAAGTTAACCCCGACGCCGTTGTAATCGACGCGGCATCGACGATAAACGTTGACGACGCTTCTGTTATCAAAGGTAAGCGGGTTTTGGTGGTTGAAGACGGTCCGACCCTTACCCACGGCGAGATGAAAATCGGAGCGGGAGTTGTCGCGGCGAAACGCTACGGTGCGGCGGAGTTAGTAGACCCGCGACCGTTCGCGGTTGGAAAGCTGGCTGAAACTTTCGAAATT
>Ga0123355_10020297_pt1 | contig 10606 bp, 10 predicted proteins | sample TergutEmb28metaG_3_FD_89872 | JGI IMG/M metagenome (GOLD analysis project Ga0123355, IMG submission 89872) | Embiratermes neotenicus P1 segment gut microbial communities from Petit-Saut dam, French Guiana - Emb289 P1 | ecosystem: Host-associated > Arthropoda: Insects > Digestive system > Gut ... | reverse complement strand
TGTATTGTAGCTTCTTATGGTGGCATTAATCCTCCTTCTGTACCATCTCTTCCCCTTCTTACTGTATCTTTTAATACCAATGGAGGCTCTTTGAACTCTCCAAGCAGAAGCATTAACCCTGGTGCAACGCTGGTTTCTTTGCCACCACCCCCCACAAGAGCACACCATACGTTTATGGGTTGGTTTAATATTCAAACCCCAATTGAAGGTGAAGGCACAGAATTCCATGCTAATACTCCTATAAACTCCTCTATGATGCTTTGGGCTAGGTGGCGGACAAATCCTCCAACAATACTCACTCCTCAGGGTAATGAACCAGTCGAGCACCAGGATTTGAATGTAACGTGGACTTTAGTCCCAAACGCTACGTACACCATTCAAATGCGTAACTTGAGGGACAACCATATAACCTTACCTACTGAAAATCTTCCAGCAGGCAGAGGCCAGTTTACGATACCAGTAAGTGCATTGACCGCAGGAGATAGGCATCGTGTTGCTGTATCTACTGTAACTCCTGATGCTGTTAATGGTTGGGATGAAAGAGAGTTCAACGTTAGGGGGGCAACTTACAACAGCATGAATAGGGCGGAGTTGGCTCAAGAGATTCTGAATCGCTATAACAGAACTTCCGCCTCCCCACGATTCATCAATTTGAGGTGTTGGCTTTCACAAGGCAGTGGCCAGCCAGCTGGGCGTAATGTATTTGATAATCTTACCCAGACAGCAAATCGTCAACAAGCTCAGACACCTCCAGGAGTAAACAACACTTATTTGTCTGAAGATATGCTTAGAGCTATATTGCGTATGAGCGATGAGTGGGACAATATAATAATTAATGCAATTGCTGGAGCTCCACATACTATGGCATCTGATGATGAGCATCATTTAGGAGTGGCTGTTGATTTCCAATTATTAACAAACAGGAATGTGTCTGGGGCTAATGTCAGCCCCATTAGAATTCTAACTTTTTTAGAAGAAGATTGGGGATTTTTAACTCAAAGAAACTCTGGACGAGCACGAGACCCTGATTACCACATGAATATAACTCCAAATGGTGGTGCTTTTCACCTAGAAATCTGGGGGCGAAATTAAGGAAAATAGTCTTCTGGAGATAATTTATAACAAAGAGTAGGGAATCCTCCCTGCTCTTTGTTAATTTCTATAAACATATAAATGTATTCCATTACCAGGAGGAATATCAATCCTTCCATCAACAAGGGTAAACCTATGGGTCACTTCAAAAGGATAGACTTCTCCGCCAAACTCCAAACGATGCCAAGAACCGTGATAAATGGTTGTTTCCACAATAGCAACATTTCCAACCTGCTCTATCAACACATGTGATGCAGTATGCCATCCAGGGCGAGCGAGCCCAGCTCTTGCTACAGAAGCAAACAATATGTCATCGTACTCCTTGAAAGGAAGCCATAGTTGCGTCATTTCAGAATCTATCCATCTTTCAGTATAAAACTGTAGTAGGTAATTTCTGATATCGTCTAAAGTTTCAAATTTAGAATTGGGCAATACAGCAAAAAAAATAGCACTAGGAAAATGTTCTGGAACAAGGGCATCGAAATCTATTTTAATATCAGCAAAAGTCCCCCTCCAAAACCACCAATCTTCCCAAAACGTTCCAGCAGCAACAATAATGTCTCCAAGTTCCTCAATCGTCCATTCGTGATAGGCCCTGTTGTATGCATTTGTATTAACAGGACATTCCGTATTAGCCAACTCGGTATTCTGCTTTGATGTAGCAGCAATAATTCCCGTATCAGAATCATATACCCCTGCATGAACATGCAATGGTTGTGTATCACTCACAGCCCCGCACCCCACAAGAAATAACGACACCCCAACAATGGCTGAAACTGCATACTTGAAATTACTCATTATGCTTTTTAAGTTAACCATAAAACAATATCCTCCAAATAATTAATTGTATATTCATTATACCAGAATTTGTTTGGTTTTGGAATCCCCAATTTTAAGAATTCACCAATTGATGTGGTATAAAAATAGTTACATTAATTTTCGCCAAGGGAAGAATGAAAAAAAGAAAGGTGAGATTTAGATGACAAGAATCCAAATTACACATCAGAATACAGAGCAGATGCAATAAGATTGTGAAAAGAAATAGGATTAAGTGCAATAGCAAAACAGTTGAAGATACCAGCAGATACACTAAACACATGTGAGGCAGTGTGCTAACACTGAAAGATTAGCAAAAAAATATAACATGCAGTTAGCTCAGCTTATAAAAGACTTGGAGGCATAATATGATGTATGTTGATAAATTGTCGAAATTGTTCGACAAAAGTATTGAGTGCGGTGAATTCTTTGATGTGTTTGAAAATCATATAGACGTTAAAAATTTCTTAACATCAATCAAATACTTTAAGGATATTGTAATTTGTGGCACAGATTTAAACGGACATGCGTTGTTGCGTTTTTTGTCTTATAGACTAAAGGAAAGCAATCTTTATTTTACTGAAACAACTCCATGCGATTGGAGTCACGGGTGTGAGGGCTATGATTTGATTCCGCCCAAAAAATTGGTTGAACGATTTGGCAAAGATGTTCTGATTATTATTGCAAAAGAATACTCTCATTTTTTGACTGAAAGCATTTCTTATGATTTTGGCATAACTAACATTATAGATGCCAGAGGCTTAATTAGTGCAAACTTTTTGTTTATCGGTCAAGTCGGACATTACACAAGAGTCGCAGAAAGTATGTTTGCTCAATTTATGAGCAATTCTATGTTGAGGGAAAATGCATTAAAAACATTAGGCTGGCTAGAGGATGAATTATCAAGGCTTATGTATTTTGAGTTTTTTAAAAATATCCTGAATCAATTTAGCTACACTGCCCCGCAAATACATGGTGATTGCGCTTACTTTGCTTCTGACTTGTTTGACTTAGATTCTGCGGAAAGAATCATAGATTGTGGCGCATGTGATGGCGACACGCTACACAATTTTTTACAACTGTACGGCAAAAACTTTGAAAGTTATGATGCTTTTGAGCTGTTGCCTGATAATTTTTACAGGTTAAATGCTGTGGTTGAGTCACTGCCTGAAAACATTGGCAGTAAAATAAAAACCCATCAATCTGGTGTTTCTAATACAACGAGAGATACGCTCGTTTGGGGCGAAAATAAAGGTGCGCGTATTTCTTGGGACAACACTGGAACACCCTCAAAATTATCTGCATTAGATGAAGTCGTCTACGAACGTAGACCTTCTCTACTTAAAATGGATATTGAGGGTGAAGAATTTCCTGCGCTTTTAGGTGCGAAACAAATCATTAATGATTTTCGCCCAATACTCGCCATTGCAATTTATCATTCATCAGAGGATTTAGTAAATATTCCTTTGTGGATAAAGACGGTATATCCTGATTACAAGTTATTCGTGCGAAAGTATTACAGTTATGTATGTTCTTTATATGAGCTAGTTCTCTACGCTGTACCTCCAAACAGGTTTCAGAGAGGACTTTTTAAGAATGGGATGGACTAAAGCTGATGTAGAGCAGTAAAGCATGTTAATCCTGACAAAGTCAAGGATAAACATGGAATTTCAAATGTTGGAGTATGTGAAGGTTGTACTTCGTTTTTTGATAAATTCGGCAAAATGATTAATACCATTTCTCCCAAGTTATTTGTAGCAGGAATGGGACAACTAAATTCATTGCAAAAGGCAAAGTGAAGCTGCCTGTAAAACTTCACAAATAAACTTATATCTTATAAAGGAGATTAAAAGACTATGACAGTACAAAATGTACAAACACAGAAACCCGTAAAAAACACCCTGTCAAAGTTGGAAAACGTGCGGGGGATTTCATCAGCAATATCTTGCGTAGCATATGTGGAAGAAGGTGATAAAGCCTTGCTGTCTTTCACACTGGACAGAATGACAACCGCAAGCGGAGAACATCAAGCCATATTCGCATTAAAAAATGATTTTGTATCTCCAAACTACAACAGCATGTATAGTAGCGGTGTATTATCCAGCATTACAGGTAATGATGTAACCTTTTACAACTGCATATATGATGGGACAACAAAAGAGCTAACGGTCAAGCTGTTTCCAGAACTTAGCACGGGTTCAACAAAAATATCCAACCAACGGGTTCTGATTATATTAACATCTGACGCTGTGTTTAACAGTGGAGACACTGCAATGGTTGCTACATCAGCCGAAGTTGATATATCCAGAGAGTTTGCCGATTCAACTCCCATTGCGATGGACACATCCACTGTTGGTGCGAGTATTGTACCTTTTTACGGTGGCATTAATCCACCTACTGTACCATCTCTTCCCCTTCATACTGTAACTTTTAATACCAATGGAGGCTCTGCGAACCCTACAAGCAGAAGCATTAACCCTGGTGCAACGCTGGTTTCTTTGCCACCACCCCCCACAAGAGCACACCATACGTTTAGGGGTTGGTTTAATATTCAAGACACAACTGGAGGCACACAATTTCATGCTGATACTCCTATAAACTCCAATGTGGCACTTTGGGCTAGGTGGGAGACAAATTCTCCAACAATACTTACGCCTCAGGATAGTGATGAACCAGTTGAGCATCAGAACTTGGAAGTAACATGGAGTTTAGTCCCGAATGCTACGTATACCATTGAAATGCACAACTTGAGGGACAACCATATAACCTTACATCCTGTAAATCTTCCAGTAGGCAGAGGCCAGCATTTGATACCAGCAAGTGCATTGACCGCAGGGGCTAGGCATCGTGTTGATGTATCTGCTGTAACTCTGAATGCAATTAATGGTTTGAGTCAAAGGGAGTTTACTGTTAGGGGGGCAACAAACTTTATATCTCCATATGAGAATAAGGTTTCGATGTCATCGCCCTTTGCCTTTAGACAAAGGATTGGAGGAAGTGCTGAACTTCATGCGGCACTTGACCTTTCAGCAGGCTTAGGCACAAGGATATATGCAATATCAGATGGAGTAGTAATAGCCAATAGAGATGGTAGCCCTGGAATGGGTGGTGGCTATGGAAACCATGTTATTATTCGGCATAGACACCCTGTTTGGGGTGACTTCTGTGCACTTTATGCTCATTTGAGGCATAGAAGTAGCTTGGCTGTGGGAAGCACTATAAACCAAGGGACTTTAATTGGTTTTGAGGGCGGAACACAAGGACCAGGACTAGATATTATAGAATCCCACTTACACTTCCAAACATGGCTTGGCACAGGAATTAACTACAATCCGCACAACGCATTCAACCCCTTAGATTTATATGATATTGCTATGACTAGAACTGGAATAGACAACTCAACGTTATTTACATTTGCTAGTGGTTCAGGTGCATATAGTTGGAATTGGCATTTTTTATCAAATCATCCAACAGGAAGCAGTGCTTTGAGCCACGGAACTGCTCTTAATAATCCAACTCGTATGAATGAACTCATAACATTCTTAAGAAGTATAGACAATGACCGCGTGAATAGGTATTTACCTTAGCAACACAGTTTTACACGCCCTAAACAATAGAGCGACACTAAAAATAAAGTGTCGCTCTATTGTTTTGCTTATTCAAGCCCGTGATACATTCTTAGTAGTGAGAGTATCTCTGTCTCCAATTCAGTAAGTCGCATAAGAGGAACAACTGCAATATCGGGCATTCCAAATATCACTCTAGTAGTTAAACTACTCTGTTCAATACGATGAGTAAAATAATCATCAAGATTTCCAATGCGTTCACCTGTTGAAGAGTTATAAAAATATGGCCAATCAAATTCGATAATGGGTTCCATATATATTATTTCTTCATTAAAATCAATTTTATAATAACCATACTGACCGAGTATCTCATCTGCATAACCCATAAAAGTGCGGTTCAAACTATCTATATAAAACCGTGTACTCATAGGGAGATCAAGCAAAGTTTCATTCCCTGTGCCATAAGTAGATGTAACGACGCTTCTATATTCGCCATCCACATATCTATATAAAGTCATAAATCCACCTCCATGATTTAGTGGAACATGAAGAATTCGTATAATTGGCATATCCTCACCCGCCAAACCATACATGGCAAAGCTAAATGCTATCATATTACCAGCTACTACAAAAGGAGGTTGCTCTATTTGATTGCCCATTCTGTCAAACCAGATATTACCGCCATACTCAAGGTTGAGTTCTCTCGAATATAACTCTCCAGAATTTCTGTTATCACCAAGGCTGAAAAGGCTCGGATATTGATTAAAAAGGTTCTTTACAGCTTCAAATATATGCTCACTTATAATATTGCTTATTCCATATTCCGTATTAGCCAACTCGGCATTTGGCTCTGATGTAACAGCAACTTCCGCATCAGAATCATATACCCACGTAGGAACATACTGCGGTTGTGTGTCGCTCACAACCCCCCGCTCCGCATTAGCCAGCTCGGTATTCTGCTCTGATGTAACAGAAATAATTCCCGCATCAGCATCATATGTCCATGCAGGAACATACTGTGGTTGTGTGTCGCTCACAGCCCCACACCCCACAAGAAATAATAACGACACCCCAACAATGGCTGAAACCGTATACTTGAAATTACTCATTATGCTTTTTAAGTTAACCATAAAATAATATCCTCCAAATAATTTATTATGCCTTCATTATACCAGAATTTGTTTGGCTTTAGAATCCACAAATTTAACAACGTCCAAATTAAATCTATAGTAGTAAAAAAGAATAAAAAGGATTTTCATCCATAGGGGCTATCTATTATACCGCCTAATGCCATTTTACTTTTTATATTCTATGCCTGTAATTGCACAAAACATTAATTATATATAGGAGAGATTTAAAATGAAAACTTGTTATCAGTTAAAATCGTCACTAGGATTTGTGGGGATATTTGGTCATGAAATGGATGTCTCGCCATGCTGCACATGGTCGCCTCATGGACTTGCCCCACATATCAAAATCAGCGAAAACGGTGAAACGAATTATCTTAATTGGGTAACACTTCGAAAAAAAGTTACAGATGAGCGCACTCTGCCTTTTGAAGAAAGACATCTCAGTAAAGCCTGTTTTAACTGCCATAACTATTTTGAATGTTCTGATGAAGAAGCTGTGCATCTCCCTAAGCAGATTCATAACATCTTCATTTCCATGTACCCTTCTCCATGTCAAGCAAGATGTATATATTGCCCTCTATGTAGAGACGGAAGCTTTGATATGTCTAAGAATCGTGAGCAAACTCAAAAGACTTTTCAAGGAATTGTTAATACAATTAAATATATCGTCGATAGAGGGCTAATTTATGAAGATGGACACATTGCTTTTACATCTGGGGAGATTAGTATCCACCCCTTCCGAGACCAATTAGTCAAGGCTTCAGGGAATATCCCAAAAAGATTTTCGAGTAATGTATTTAATTTCAGTCAGGAGATTGCTGACTGCTTAAGTGTGGACTCGAGAACTACGATAAATCTATCGATAGATTGCGGGACATCGAAGACATGGCATAAAATCAAGGGTAGGGACAATTTCAATGAAATCATTGCCAATCTTAAACTATATAAATATCACTGCATTGACTCGAATCAAATAGAACTAAAGTATATTTGGTTACCAGGTATCAATGATTCGAGCGAAGACTTGGAAGGTATTGTTTATATCCTTGGACAACTGGATATTGCGAAGATTATTATATCTGATAACTTCGAATTGCCCCCAGAAGAAATACATGTTGGACTTGATATGTTTAAAGATACCATGACTCAACATGGTATCGAAATTGTTCCTATTAATCGCATCAGTGCCTTCATTTAATAATCGGGCAGACGGGGGTGACATCGCAAACTAATCGAAGAATAGACCCAATGGCATGAAGTTTAACTTGGGTTTACATCTCTGCATAAAAAAGGGATTGATGCCATAGAGCAAGCATATCAAAAACAGAATGGAGAAGAATTATGCAAACCGATGAAATAAAAAAGGCATTTATTGACACATTAGTTGCATGGGGACAAATGCCTGTGGCGGTACCTCAAACAAATGAATACAAAAAAACAATGGACTTTTCAAAGTTTCTGATGATTTTTGCTACAGTGCTATGCACTGTAACATGGATTGCTTCTGTAGTCGCATGGTTTTTATGGCGTGAGTTCCCAGAGGATATTACGCAGTATAGCATATGGTTTTATGGTACGTCACTGGTTGTCTACATGGCAAAGTCAGGTTATGAGAACAAAGCAAAAATTTGTTGCGGACAGGAGGAAGCAACACTATGAGCCAAGAACAGACCATGCACAGCATGATTCACGATATTGCCGCCATAAAGTCGGACATATCGCACGCAAACAAGCGGATAGAGAAGAACGAAAGCCGCACCGACCATATACACAAGCTGGCGGCAAGTCTGGAAAACTTAACTGAGCAATTAAAGGTTCAAAATGCGCGCTGGGAAAAGATGTTTGAACTTTTAGACTTCCGCATGAGGGAACATGACTCACGACTGGGAGAGATTGAGAAAAAAGAAATTGAGATAGAAAATAAACTGTTGCAGCGCGGAGCCAAGCGCTGGGAACATATTGTAGTGTCTGTAGCCACGGCTACCATCCTTGCCATAATTTTTTATTTTCTTAGCAATCTAGGACTGTAAAACATTTCTACAATTCATGAATCCTTTGTATTGTATCGAATGGGACATTTATTATAAAGATTCATATATAAACATTATTTACGAAATGGCTTCATCCTATGGAGTCTTGCTTCTTGATTTTTGAGCTTCGCTCTTTTGTACTTGATGTATCTCTCCAGTTTTTGTTCATTATACTGGAGTCAGACCCACTGTACAGATAATGATTTAAAGCATGATTATGGTGAAACAAAACAAGCGATTGAAGCAGAATATCAATACTGAAATTAATCGCTTGTTTTCATTTTAGATTATTTACATAATTTGCATTTTTACTTTGAGGGCTTTGCCCTCTTAAAGTTTGGATTTTTTATACTTTATATCTCAACTTTCGCACTTAGAAAATCGACTTTAAACCTAGCAAAATCAGCGTTTTATGAAACAAATATACTCAATTTTGCTCTCGAAATGCCGATTTTGAACACCCCAAAAACCTTGATTTTGTGTTGTTCAAAAACTGTATTTATGGGCAATGTGGCGGGTGTTTTTATTCTGCATAGCCCCGAATTCACAAGGTTTTTCTAATGTTATAGGTGTGCGAAAGTTGAGTTTATATCAATTAACTTTGGATATAATATCACAATCATAAGATATATGGTATCTCCACTTCTTTATAGTAGCTTGGGGTGGTACAATCTTTAAAAGGCTTGCATGATAAGTCATGTTATCACGCATAATCCCTTGGTGGATTATGGATATAGCAAAATATTACCATCTATTATATTCCATATCAACAAGAATCATACACAAAATAATTGCATAAAATTCCAAATATATTTTGCTGGTTTGATAAATATGTAAATATAATTCCATAATATTGCATTTTATTTTCAAATTGGCACACAAAAAAACACTGTTTCTTTTGTTTTGTCAAAATATAACAATGTTGATATTTTTTATTAAATTGTATTTACTCATAGGGCTACGCTAACTTGCTTGTGTTAGTTTTACGCCCATTACCATATTGCTTATCTGCTGGACGGTAGCACGCTGGTCTTCAAAGGTTGCCTCTGCATATTTCCTTGTTGTTTCTATTGATTTATGCCCCATGATATCAGCAAGCATGAATATATCGCTACTATTGCTGTTAAAGTTCTTTGCGAACCTATGACGCAAACCATGAGTTTTAGCTTGTTCTGGTTCTATGTCACAATCAGTTGCTACTTTTTTCAGCCAACGACGAAATGTGGAAGTGCTGTAGCTTTTCCCATTTGATTTTTCAAATACACCGCCATTTATTGGATAAAGGTTATGCTCCAATCGGAGAGTTTTTAATTCAAGAATGGTGGTTGTTACTTCGTTTGTAAGCGCAACTTCTCTTATTCCATTGTGTTTGCTGTTTCTAATTACAATTTTACCATATTGCTCAACATCATTAAAATTAGCATTTTTATACTCACAAGAGCGCAAGCCCATACTCCAACCAAAGAGTATGGCGATTTCCTGCCGTTTCAAGCGTATTAGCTCTGCGGGGTTTTCTACAATTTTAATCTGTTCTTTGATACAATCCAGCATTTTAAGCACTTCATCATTTGAAATTACGTCCTTCTTATATTCGCGCCCCACATTTTCTTGTCGTATGAACTTCCAACCATCCAAGCCTAAAAAGGTGCAAAATGTATTCCAGCCTACAGTTAGGCGAGCAAGTGTTTTTCGCGCTTTTCCCGATTCATTGAACAAAAATCGTTCTGCTTCAAGAACATATATAGCATTTCCATTTAACATAGACACTTTTTTTCACGATAATAGAGCCGAAGTTTTCAATCTCTCCAACAACATCGCCAACAAAAAAGTGTTAATGTAAAGTGGAAGTGCTATAGCATTTCCATTTAACATAGACACTTTTTTCACGATAATAGAGCCGAAGTTTTCAATCTCTCCAACAACATCGCCAACAAAAAAGTGTTAATGTAAAGTGGAAGTGCTATAATTGCTT
>Ga0123355_10020296_pt1 | contig 10606 bp, 11 predicted proteins | sample TergutEmb28metaG_3_FD_89872 | JGI IMG/M metagenome (GOLD analysis project Ga0123355, IMG submission 89872) | Embiratermes neotenicus P1 segment gut microbial communities from Petit-Saut dam, French Guiana - Emb289 P1 | ecosystem: Host-associated > Arthropoda: Insects > Digestive system > Gut ... | reverse complement strand
TGGGGGAGAAGGTTCATGGCACTGGCTAAATGTAGGAAAGTCTGTAAGGGCATTTCTGCCCAAATCTTCAGAAGATTTACTAAATACGTATTTGTTGCGGCAAAAGAAAAATTTCGAAAAAAAAAAATTGTAGAGAATAATGAAACAACCATTTTAAGAGCAGTGTATTTTTCGCGTAAATTCAAGTTTTTCGTAAAAATGAAACCTGTGCCTCTCCCGCCGTATAAACAAAACAATTCAAAACGGTTCAGACCACAAGCCTGGGCACACTCCTCCAAGAAACTAAGAAGTCTGCAATGAAGAAGATTATTCTTATTTTGTTATTCAGTGTAGTGGTCTATTCAAATTTGTTAAGCAAGTATTCAGTAAGATAATTAGATTTAAAACATTTAATGAGGGCCGGAAGAGCGCAGTCAGTATAGCGACTCACTACTGAATGGACGATCCGGGGACCAAGTCTCGGTAGGGAGCGAGATTTTCCGCACCCATCCAGACTGGCCCTGGGGCCCCACCCAGCCTCCTGCAGAGTGGGTAACTGGCCTTATTCGTGGGGTAAAGAAGCTGGGACGGTTCGCTGACCACCTACCCACACCTAAATCCGATGTTAAAGGAAGAGTAAAGCTAAGCCTCTTCTTCCCTCCAGGCCTTCCTGGCCTGTTCTTGGGTGAATTTTACTTTTGACTGTTTATAAACACTTATCCTACACATTATGTACGCACTTTTATTCAGCTTGCAGTTTGAGAACCATTGCAGAATTTGCGGTGAAGAACGAGGAAAAACAAGAAAGCCTGTTCAGTGATGACGGGTCACAGGACCTGCCGAGTACGTACTAAAAGAGTCAAGTGGCCAAGTGTGACATGTGCCTCGTTTTGGCTACCTGTGCCGTACTGCGTGGGAGAATTAAGCTCAGGTCTTTAAGGCGGGGCCGGGCGGTAGCAATAAAGTGCGGCGGGGCATGTACAGTGGAAGTAGGTCGCCTGTAATGAAGATTCCCCGAAGGAGGGTTGATGGTGACGATGATGAAGACGTGCAGGAGTCTCACGTCGTAATTTGCTCCCTGAATCTTCCCTATTCAAAACCTCGTCGTATTATCATCTTAAGCCTGTAATCCTAGTTGTTATATGGAGTTGCCTTGGGAGCTGTGCATGGGGGCGGTGCGTTATCAGTAACAATACCTAAGGCTAGCCTTGGCGTCCCCACATAATGAGGGGTTCGTCTTGAATGTATTATCTCGCCCATGCAGGGTCTGTTACATAGAGACATGAAAATGACTACCGGAACTGGTGTTCTGCCATATGTATGTTTCCAAAAGGAAAATTTCATGAAGCGCTAATTATTAACCTTTGTTTTTAATACTGCGACTGCTCTAAATGGTCTTCCAGTTGTGACGTTAACTATATTTAAGGTCAAACACTCGTAGTTAGTAACTGGAATACAGCTTCAACACGAAATTCACTGGATAGTCCCGGGATCGAACCTAATGTAAACCGTATTTATGTTTTTTTGTAGACAAGTTGCCAATGGGACAGACTTTTCTCCGAATACGTACATCTGTCGTCGCCCGCTAATTAAAATTCTACCCTGTTCCATATCCATCTACTGTCATAAACCGCTAAAATATACTCCTAAAATAAAAAATAAAATGTACGATATAGTTTTATGATTGTAGGAGTGTTTCTAAAATGCCTGACATTAACTTATGAATGAATTTTGGATCATAAAATGTTAATTATGTAGGTTATGTCCCATTGATTTATGGAATTCATTATTAAGCAAGATCGAAGTCGCAGTATCGAATGCAGCAAACGTACTTTCGACCGCTTCATACAATTACAATTTTTCGGCCATCGCTGCCACTTGGTCACATGTCTGGGACTACAAGCATGACAGGATTTCAACTCTTAACCTTCAAGTGTAATTAACCAAATCACTCCATGGAGCTTATTCCTTCCTGAGAAGCTAACAAGCTCTTAGCTAGTAAAGAATATCCCCGCATTCTATGGAACACGAATTTTCATTACCGCATTTACAAGAGCCCGCCACTTGTCCGTATGCTGAGCCTGATCAATCCAGTCCATGCCCGATCCCACTTCTTCAAGATCTATTTTAATGGTATCCTCCCATTTATGTCTGGGCCTTCCAAGTGGTCTCCTTCCCTCAGGTATTTCCACCAAAATCCTGTATGCATAACTTCTCCCCCATTCCTACCCCATGACCCACCCATCTCATTCTTGTTGATTAGGCTTTATATAGGCTGTGTACACAGGTACAGGAAGAAAGAGAGTGTGTGTGTTTACGATACAGTTTTGTACAGCAATATACCACATTATTAAGGCACTGTTACTTTCGAACCAAAGAACATAACAACATGAACAAATTAAAAGCAATACATGCGCTTCGGTTTATTTTGAATCGTACCTGCAAAGCATATAAAATATATAAATGCGAAATAAGCAAACGCTACAAAAATTTGAATATTTTTCTTCTAATCATTTTATGTTCCAATTCCCTTAATACAACAGCCTGCCGGTCGCTCCTCGTGGTGGAAAAGAGACATGAAACAGACCCGTGACTGTGTGAAGCATTCGTTCCATATAAATTATAATGATTGGTTTGAGTATAACAACCAATTACTAAAATGAAAACTGTAATTTCAGCCTATGTGGACTAATGCTGTGTTCATTGATAACTGTTACTGTTTTGTGTCCTGTGCATGAGACCCTCAGTTGTCATTTAATGCATACTGATTTCGTAATGTTCGCATTCACGCTTCCCTCGTCACAGGAGATCCAAATATTGCAAAAAATAAAAATGCCAGTTCAATGGGCAGAATGTTTGGCCATCAGACGCATTATTTATCTCAAATGCTGCAATTCTCGTCGTTTGGGGATCCCGTTGTTGACAACACAGAAGCCGATACAGACAAGTAGTGTGTCGATACGTGAGTATTCCGTTCTTGTGAGCCGTTCGGATTAAGCAGGATATCATAAGGACGATCTTAGTGTCTGGCATTGTTCTTAAATTATAATACCGTCTGTTAGTACAATGATTAGTACATATACAGCTAACCATTTACATTACTATACCTCCAACCTGTAACGGCTTATACCGATTTATCATCAGCAGGTAAATATAAGGCAAAATATATGCGTATACTATAATATATATTCTATTACAGTTTTATGTTCATATATGTAATATATATTACCTTATATTTTTCTTCTGATTATTGTTCAATATGAGCAGATACTTGTTGGAGATATGGTGATATAAATGATAAGACGTATATATATTAAACACATTTTTATTTGAATTTTAATAAATAATAAATACTTGTTAAAGTCTTGTGCCTGTTACGAACTACCTAAACTGGGTTTTTGTGGGCTATTCTGAATACTGTCCTATGAAAAGCCTCAAATCCATAACTTCAAGCAGAACACTGACATATTCGAGTACTTTAGAGGTTTGTTTTCACTTTTCACACATGACACACATCAAGAATGAAATCATGTTTAGTGTAATACAGAAAAAGTTTGTAATTAACACTTCCCTTACAATAAAAACATTAAACTCTACTGTAATTTTCCACTGACAGTTACTGACTAAAATTCAGAAACATACTTCAAAATTCAATAATCTTTTTAAACTTTTATTACTCCCACCCACCCCACCCCCACCCCACCCACCACCACCACCACCACCACCACAGCCTGTGAGATGTGAGATGGAGCCAATTACACGTGTGGGGTCCCCACTCGGCTCCAAAAGCCATATAAACACTTGAATAGCTGAAGAACGTAAACAGACAGTGATGAAAGGAGAAGGATGAGTTTAAAATTTAATTACATCGAACTCACGCCCTCTTCTCTAAACAAAATGCTTAAAACTAAATAATAATAATAATATGTTTTGGGTCCCATAAAGCCAGAGGCCTGGACCAAGCGACAACACTGCCCCTTCCACGTAAGACTGCTCTTTACTACGAGTATATATATATATATATATATATATATATAATACTTTAAAACATTTAATGTACGATATCGTTCAGAAGTCGGCTATTGCGATTGAGACTGAAGTGCTACGATTTACACAGAGAACCCCTTTCGACTTTTGAAACAACTTTATATATGGATGGAATGGGTACATAGAAGGAAAGATGAAAAAAGAGTAAAAAGAAGGGCACTGCAATTATGTTTAAAGAAAAAAGCCCTGTGGGGTGAACCATAACAAGAGGGTCCTGCCTGGTACAGTAAGACATGAAGAAAAAAGGAAACCGCTTGGCAAGAAACCGGAAAGAGAAGGTTGTGGAAAGGAAGACGTGATTACGGACTTTCGGTCCATCGCCCCGTATGTATTAAAAACGCTGCTAACAATATAAATAGAAGATAATACTTAGCAGAGACAAAACTAGAACGCTACACTGCGGCCGAATTTCAGAGGTGAACGCATGGTTCTGCGACATTAGGGTATAACTTCTGATTTCGAATTAGTTGTGTGGTGAACGAATTTCCCTTCGGTCTGCGGTTTTCCTATGTTATCCGGAGATGACTGTGGATTTTCGCAGATCTGTCGGAGTAAAAAGTGTTTATTATTTATTAATTAAATGTTTTTCAAAGTCTCGGAACTGGGCTGATACTTTGGTACGAACTAAGCAATAGAAAAAGGACATGAAATTCGGTACGTGGAATGTTAGGAGCTTGCATAGGCCAGGCTCACTTATAGCAGCAGCCAGGGAATTAGCAAGATAAAAATTGGATTTAGTGGGTGTACAGGTGGTTAGGTGAGACAAAGGGGGTAGGTAAGAGAAGGGGATTATAATTTTTTATGGAAAAGGAAACGAAAATCATCAATTGGGAACGGGATTTTTTGTACGCCACAGAATGATATTAGCAGTTCAGAGAGTAGAGGGTTTTATTTAGCGATAGGGAGTCATATATAGTTCTGAGAGGTCGTAGGTGTAATATCAAAATTTTGAATGTGCACGAACCAAGTGAGGAGAAAAGTGATGATTCAAAAGACAGTCCTTATTAGAAATTAGAGCCGCATTTTTTATCATTTTCCTAAGCACCATATGAAAATACCATTAGGAGATTTTAATGCAAAAGTGGGGAGAGAGAATGTTTCCAAACCTACAAGTGGGAATGAGAGTCTACATAAGGATAGTAATGATAATGGTGTTAGAATAGTGAACTTTGCCACATCAATAAATCTAGTTGTTACGAGTACTATGTTCCCGTAATGAAACATCATAAGTACACCTGGACCACTCCTTTTGGGAAGACTCACAACCAGATTGATCACATATTGATTAATACGAGATGACATTCGAGTATGCTCGATATACGATCTCTCAGGGCAGCTGAACATGACGCTGATACTATCTGGTGGTTGTAAAAGTTAGGGAAAGACTGGCAGTAAGTAAACAAGAAGCACAGAAATTGCATGGAGAAAGATTTAAATTCCGAGAGCTAAACGAGCTGGAGGTTAGAAAACAGTATCAGATTGTGATCTCAAACAGGTTTGTGGCTTTGGAGAACTTAAGTGATAGCGAGGACATAAACAGGGCTTGGTATAACATAAAAGAGAACAACAAAACCTCAGCTAAAGACAGTCTAGGTCTGTACGAACTGAAGCAGCATAATCCACGGTTTGAGGAAGAATGTTAAGGGTTTTAAGATCAAAGGAAGGAGGCTAAAATGCAGTTGTTACAGGATCCAAACCAAAGCAATGTAGATAATTTAAACAATGTAAGACGTGAAGCCAGCAGACATTTCAGGAACAAAAAGAAGAAATACCTGATAGCTAAAATTGAGGAACTTGAAATTAACAGTAAGATCAAAAATATTAGGGACTTGTATAGGAGCATTAGTGACTTTAAGAAGGGTTACCAGCCTAGAAGTAATATAGTAAAGGATGAGTAGGGTGATTTGCCTCCCACGATATTTTCTCAGCAAATGAATGTACATGGGGTTAACAATATTAGGCAGACAGAAATACACACAGCAGAACCACTAGTACCTGAGCCGAGTGTCTCTGAGGTTGAGTTGGATACGGAAAAGCTAAAAAGACACAAATTACCAGACACTGGTCATATCCTAGAAGAAATTATTAAGGAAGAGGGTAGAACAATTCACTCTGAGATCCATAAACTTATTAATTCTATTTGGAATCAGGAGGAATTGCATGAGGTGTGGAAGGAGTAAATCATTGTTCCTATCTTTAAGAAGGGCGATATAAGAGACTATAGTGATTATCGAGCCATTTCACTTTTGCCCAACTAAGTACAAAATTCTTGATTTCAAACTTTCGCCATATTCTGAAAGTTGTATGCTTTCTTCTGGGTAATTCCCCGGCGTTTGAATTTTATATGCTGACGTTCCGGAACACTCTATTCCATCTTCATAGGCGGGTAGGTACCCGCCTATGAATTACCCAGAAGAAAGCATATAAAATACGTGCAAAATTATATCCAACATCATGCTGTCAAGATTAACTCCATATGTAGAGGAACGTTTGAGGATCATTAATGTGGATTTCGACGCAACAGGTCAACAACTGGTCATATATTCTGCATTCGTCAAATACTTGAAAAAAATGGGAATACAATTAAGCAAAGCATCAGCTTTTTATAGACTTCAAGAAAGCTTATGATTCAGTCACGATAGATGTGTTGTATGATATTCTCATTTAGTTTGGTATCCCTATGAAACTGATAAGGCTAATAAAAACGTGTCTGAATGAAGCCTACAGCACAGTCCGGGTAGGCAAGCATATGTCTGACATGTTTCCTATTTGGAATGGTTTGAAACAAACAGATGCTTTATCGCGATTGTTTTTCAACTTTGCTTTAGAGTACGCCATTAGGAGGGTTTAGGTAAACCAGGATGGCTTGAAATTAAATGGTTCATGGTTTATGTTGATGCCGTTAATACATTGGGCGAAAGCGTACATACTATAAGGAAAAACGCAGAAGTTTAATAGTTGCTAGTAAGGAGATTGGAATAGAAGCAAATGCTTTTAAAACTAAGTATATGGCCATGTCTCGAGATAAGAATGCAGGGTGAAGTCACAGTATAAAGACTAATAATAGCTCCTATGAGAAGGCGGAAGAGTTCATATGTATGTGAACAACCTTAAAAAATCTAAATTCTATTCAAGAAGAAATTAAGAGAAGACTGAAGTCAGGAAATGCTTGCTATCATTCTGTGCAGACTCTTTTGGCTTCCAGTTTGCTATCAAAATATTTGAAGATTAAGATATACAGAACTATAATTTTGCCTTTTGTTTTGTATGGGTGTGAGACTTGGTTGCCGACATTGAGGAAGGAACGTGGGATGAGGGTGTTTGAGAATAGGGTGTTGACGAAAATATTTGGGCTTAAGAGGGACGAGGTAGCGGAGAAGTGGAGGAAATTGCATAATGAGGAGGTGAATTATCTGTACTCCTCGCCAAATATTGTTCGGGTGATCAAATCGAGAAAAATGAGATGGGCAAGGCATGTGGCACGGATGGGGAGAGGAGAGGAGAGGAGAGACGTATACAGGGTTTTGGTGGGGAAATCCGAGGGAAAGGGACCACTTTGAAACCGAGGCATAGATGAGAGGATAATATTAAGATGATCTTCAGGCAATGGAATGTGGGGGCTTGGACTGGATCGTGCTGGCTCAGGATAGGGACAGGTGGCAAACACTTGTTAATGCGGTAACGAACTTTACGGTTCTATAAAATGCGGGGAATTTCTTGATTAGCTGAAAACCGGTTAGCTTCTCAAGAAGAACTCTGCTCCATTGAGTGAGTAAGTAAGTAAATACCTAAATATTTTCCAACTTTGAAATGGTATATACAGGAAGGAATGACATGCCCATGTTATGAATACTGGTCGTAACGGAAATTTGATTTCGATGACATTTAGTGTGGTATTCATGTCAGTTGTTAAACGAATGTACGGCAAGTTATAACAAGTAAATAAAAAACGAAGGTTGCTAAAATTATACTTCTGCGCGATTTCAAGCTTCCGCCGCGAGGTAGATGAGAACTGTGCTCTTCTGGGCTATTACGCAGCGAGTAGTGGTAATTCCTTACCGACGTATCGGGACAACCTATCGGTTCCGAAATGTCGGTAAGGAATTACCACTACTGTCCGCGTAAAAGTTCAGAAGAGCGCAGTTCTCTTTGTAAAATTGTAATTATGTTTGGAGAATCCAAATTCTTTCGAAAGTCGACATATGCAGAAGTTCTCACTAGCATTTAAAACGTGAAGTAAGTGTGAAATTAACACTTAAAGGTAAGACGCCCTTTACCCTCTACCAATCGCAGGAACTGCTCACTTCTTCCCAACTGAGACAAGTGCGGAACACAGCGATTTTGTTGATGATTCACCTTCTTGGATGTAACGCCCTTCTGAAACTGTACAACTCAAAAAATAAAATTTAGTAATGTGATTTTGCATTCAGATTGTCTCCGTATCGATTAAAGCTAACGCCATACAGCACACCGACATGGAAAATTTAAATACCGTCCAGCCAGTCACGAATGTTTCCCACGTCAATTAGTAAGTTCAAAACCGGTCACTGCCCCTTTTACTGATCGGGATAACCTGGTACAATCCTGTCAGCTTATTCCTTTATTCCACTTAATCCCAACAATTTCTTTCGTATTTCTGGCTCTATTTATTTAAATCATAAGTATGTTTCTTCAGTACCACATTAATCTTAAATATTTGTCTAATATTAATCTGTGCAAGTATTGCCACAAAGTCAAAATGCTTATCCTCACTAAAAAGAATCTCAAGAATTTGTAATGTAAACTAAGAACTTTCTTTGAGGCTCTCTAACGCTCTTTTGCGTCTGTTTCAGACCTATTACGGCAAGATAACTTCCTTTAAAAACTTCCCTCTCAAGAGTTTTGTTGCATCATACCACAAAGTGTATTCAGCAACCCTCCGTATAATAACGTCATAACCATTACATCTACAACATAAAATTTCATTGCAAAACATTTCGGAAACTTGACGTAAGTATTAATATTTACATGCACTCTACGCTACCGTGTCCTCACTGTCCCTCCTTATACACTCTGCTTTTAAAAAACGTTACCTCTATAAGATATTCTTCTACACACTCATTTTATTTTGTATTGTATACGTGGATGTGTGTGTAAAGTATAAACATAACAAAGAAAACAGTAATGATGATACCTTAACACAAGGAGAGAAGAATGTCGAAACGTGAGTGCAATAGTAGAGGCAAAGGTAATTACAGTAAAACAGATCGCAAACTGCATAACAGAGAACGAAATGTACTCATCAACGAAGCACAACATGATAGAAAGTATAAGAAAAAGACATACGAATTTAAAGTCACTTTTTTTGTAGGAGCGGTTTCAGATTTCTTTCTTCTTTCTTAGTGTCACCTCTTCGACCTACTCACAATTTTACGTTTTAGCTTCTAAAATAACCGGAGCCTTTTTCAACATTGTATCTATTGGTATGAAACTTGGTTTCTTAAATTCAAAGAAGATCTCACAGGGAAGATGTCTGAGAACAGGGGTTGCGGTTAATATTTATCCCCAACAGAGAGGCAAGGAGAGAAAACTAGAGAAAGCTGAATAACGGGGAGCCAAAATGTATTATGGTGACCGAATCAGAAAGGATGAAACGAATGGTGCATGGTCACGCATGGGGAAAGAAAAAAGCTTTACACGGTATTTGTTTCTTTTGGGGAAACCTGAAGGATACAGACCGCTTGGAAGTTCTAGGCGTAGAGGGGAGGATAATATTAAAATTGATATTTAAGAAGTAGGATGGTTGTGGGTTGGAGTCATGCGATTCCGGATATGGACACGTGGCGGCCTCCGTGAAACGTAATAAACTTTCGCGTTCCACAAACTGGTGGGAATTTCTGGATTAGTTGAGGATTTACTCGTGTCTAAGGAAGGACTCTGCTCCATGGGTTATTTCGTACCATTACTGTAAAGAAGATTTAAGAAAGCTACCTGTAAAAATTTATTTACTGTACACAACGCATTGGTAATATTAGTCTGTAGAATGTTACTCTACATTGTTAAGCACTGATTACTTTTGAACAGACAAATCATGCTGGTTGCAAAGCTAAAGGTAGGATTCGGAACATCAGATAAGTCCTGTGGGCTTACGTATACTTGTCGATAAGACTGGATACCAACACAGTAGACAGTCTGCACATATTTTGCCGATAATCTGAAGATCAACAAGTCAGATGACAGGCATTAACGCTTTGGTGTTTTGAAGCGGAAAATTAATAGGAAATGTATTTCCAAGGATGCCGTTTTTACTTTAAAGTACATACAAAACAGAATTCGTGCATAGTATCTGAACACACAAAAGTTTATTGACTTATGGGATGTTGTGCGTACATCTATACGCATAACGTGAAGGGGGAGGCAAGGGTGGGGGACAATCGCCCACCCCAATAGGTTTTCTACCTAAGAATATTTTTTTTTGGGGGGGGGGGGCTATTGAGTTGAACAGGGGAAAATATAAAAGGGGGGGCAGATTTGGGGCAAGAGGTGAAGGTATGTTAAGGAATGGTGCAAACCACTTTTTCCCGGCTTTCTAACTAATATC
>Ga0123355_10020294_pt1 | contig 10607 bp, 10 predicted proteins | sample TergutEmb28metaG_3_FD_89872 | JGI IMG/M metagenome (GOLD analysis project Ga0123355, IMG submission 89872) | Embiratermes neotenicus P1 segment gut microbial communities from Petit-Saut dam, French Guiana - Emb289 P1 | ecosystem: Host-associated > Arthropoda: Insects > Digestive system > Gut ... | reverse complement strand
TGCTAGTCAGGATCTATTTGGAAATGGAGCCTTCTTAAGGACCGTTGTGCTAGTCAGGATCTATTTGGAAATGGAGCCTTCTTAAGGACCGTTGTGCTAGTCAGGACCTATTTGGAAATGGAGACTTCTTAAGGACCGTTGTGCTAATCAGGAAGTATTTGGAAATGTGGCCTTCTTTAGGACATTTATTTAATTAGGTTCTCATTTTCCGAAATACAATTCCTATCAGGTGCCAATTCTCAAATATGCAGTAAATTCTTCTGCCTTATTTGACATTTCATAGTTTCAACAATACTATTATGTACAGGTAATAGGTTGTTCCAGAATTTTGCAACTGACATAAGGTGACCAAGATTTGTGTTATTGTTCCAAATTGATGTTTATGTGATTCTGTCTGCAGCACGTTCTATTCCATCTTAAAAAAGATTTTACATCGAAACAAATAGAGATGTTATTTACATTATATTTTTTGTTTGTACTTACATTTTGTACAGGAAATATGCTCGTAAAATTCTTAACACATTTGTAACGTAAGTAAATTAGGCAATTTCCCTATAATATTACATTGTGGCACGTTCGCCTAATGTTTATACCTTTTCGGCTATTTTAGCGGCTTGATGATATTTCACTCGAAGACCGCACTTTTATGACAATGTAATGTCGCCGGCAACAATAAAAAAGACGTTGGTCTTCATGTAAACTCTCCCAAATTGTCGCCCGATTATAAACAAATTTGGATCTTCTCGACAAATTTTGATGAAAGTGTCCAACATAAAATTTCACGAAAATTCGTCCAGTCGGAGCCGAGCTGATATATGTGGGACGGACAGACGGGCGGAAAGGCAGACAAAGAGACAGTGTGAAGCTGATAGACACTTATCGCAAGTATGCAAACGCACCTAAAAGAGACTTTAATTGAAGACATGACGTGAAAGAGTCACCATATTTAATAGGACAAAGATGATTATCGCGAAGTTTTACCTTGTTTTCCTGAAACTTCCCGGTAAAATTGTATAATAATGCTTTATAAATAAATCTTATACCAACTCCATACATAAAATTTCCAATTCACAGTGTAATTTAATGACACACTTTTATTACGTGTTCTGTTTGGCCTAGAAAAAAAGTAAAGCAATCCCATTACAGGCCTGGACAGGCCCTGAGGGTTCCAGGAGGTGGAGGCTCCCAGATTTCAAGACAATCAGCACATGAAGGTGGTAAGGTTGTCAGCCATACGCACCGGCCGCCTTTACCCCCACGAAATATTCCGGGTACTCATATCTGTTAGAAGCTGAGTCAACCCCAGGGCCATAGTGCGGCCGGAAGGAGTAAGTCAATGAAAAATCCCAGTGACACCATCGGAAATCGAACCCACGACCTTCCGGCTTGTAGCGCAGTGCCTCAACTACTGTTGTACCTAATTTGGTTGAAATGTGGACAGCATTTTTAGAGTCAAGTTCTAAATCTTCCCACAAGCGACGCCTTGTAGTTTCTCGTGTAGGTAACATTTGGGGTGAACCAGCTGCCTATATCTTAAGGGTACCGGGGTGCTGATAAGTCCTTAGCCAGGCCAGGTAGGAAAGAATTTCGGAAGCATGTCAGGGACGCGCGCGACTTCAACAACATCGAGACACGAGCTGTCAAGAGGTTTTTTTTTCTGCAACACAAGGCGACGAAGGAAATTCGCGCCATTCTGACAGAAACGTTAGCTTGTTTCCTTCCTGGTCGGGCTAAGGACGTATCAGTAACCCTGTAGAAGCCATCACTCTTGCCGTCTCGTCCCAAATATGGGACTGTTTACTCCGAAAAGGCGGAATCTATCTACCAAATTGCATAAGGTTATATACCTATTAATATCCCCCCCCCCACCACCAATTGAGAATATAAAATCTAATTTACGAAATTTATTTTTTCTGTGTTCTGGTGATCCCCTAGAAGGTTATTCAGTTACAAACAAAATAGGTATCATTTCAGTTTCGCATATTGGTCAGCGAGTTTTGCTTTACATTTTATGGCCTGTTAGACACTGAATATGGAGGCAGCACCATCTTCCGAAACGCCTTTAACTATTTACCAGTCGAATGGCCTAAGATCCCTGAAGACTTTGGTTGTCAAGATTGAGTAGCTTAAGGGAACAGAGGATAACACCTCACGGTCTGCCAGAAATGGAGTGCGATTTTCGTCAGTTGATTACTTCGTCTTGCTTCAGTAGACCTATGCATTGTATCTACGCATGGACAGACCGTGCAGGAATACATCTCGATAATGCCAACATCTGCCACTCTCCATTTTCGTGAATTCTATTCTGTAACTGGCACGATAGCAGTGTGTTTTATTGAGGTACGTTAAATAAAATGAAGAAATTCGAACGTGCAGACATGAGGTAAGGACGGAGCTCTTTCGTGACTCTGAATGAGAGACTATAATAGTCTTCTTGTATGCAATAGAACGTTTTTATTCATCCGTTTCGTGGGCTGTCTCTAACAGCACGGCTAGCAAAGAACTTCGCTTCAAAGTAAACACCAAATTAAACTGGCCCTCCAAAGACTGACCACAGAGAGAAGAGAATGATAAGCAAGGGGCGGAGAGGGAAGGCTGTAGTAATGGTCAGTGCTTTATTATTACGGAGGGGAGGAAAATATGGTAAAGGTAAAGGTAAAGTTAAAAGTAAAGGTAAATTTCACCCTAGAAGAGGTCACGAAGGCCCAAAGGGGGAGTAGATGTATAGCTCTACTCTTTCTTTAACCTCGACGCTAGATGGGGTGGATGATCAACGCCACGCCCCGGCCGCTTTACCCCCGGGCAAGTGACCCGGTACCCATTGTATATGAAGCTGGTTGGGCCCCAAGAACTGTCTGGACGGGTGCGGAAAATCTCGCCCCCCACAGGGATTCGATTCCCCGACCGTCCAGCCCGTAGCGAGTCGCTATACCGACTGAGCTATCCCAGTCCTGGGGAAGAGAATATGGCTTTAAAATTTCCCTGGCTCTGCCCGCTCTCCCTTCTGGTACAGGTAGGCTGGAAGCAATTTAGAGCTTTGGAAAGTGAAGGTAAGGTGATGGAAAGGTAAATATCTGAGTATGCAGCAGAGAGAAAGCATTAGATCTGAATTTTGAATCTGGCTTTGGTCTATATCGGTGCAGTGACTGTCCTACTGACAGAACGATCCTGCACCAGTTTATCTCAACCTTCGAGAAGCCCACCCCGCCTCATATGCAATGCGTATCGGAGTTCTTTCGCCAGGATTAAAGCGGTCGGAGCGTGAAGCTGACCACCTACTCCTATCTAGTGTCGAAGTTAAGAATGAGTGAAGCTATACTTCTGCTTCCTTTATACGCCTTCATGGCGTCGACGAGGACATCTTTACGTTTACCAGCATAATAAACTTTCAGTTCGTACGGCATACAGAGCGGAGTGCACTTAAATGAGTAAAACCGGTTGGTTTTGTCTTCGTTTTGGGTGGGAAAAGCTGCATAAGGAGCCAAAGCCTACGGCTCCTTGGAAATGTAGCATCGTGCAGGTGAAAAAGTGGACTGAGCAACGCTGCTCTACTGTCACGTGATCTTGATTCACGAGATCCTTAGGTTTTTCATTACAAACACGTGGCTAGCCTTCCTCTTTAGAACATACAGAGTAATTAAGCCCATGGAATAGAGTTCTTCTTGAGAAATTAACAGCCACTCAGAAAGTCCAGAATTTCATCGCCTTTTATAGAATTCGGAGCTTAAGTACGAGACCACATCATTGAATCTTGCGACGAAAGTTTCTATTCCACAACTTCCTACCCTGCATGTTTCAGGTCTGTTATAATATGGGGACATTATTTTATCTGACCAATATTTTCGTCACTTCCTGTCGACTCACTTATGAAAAGTTGCACACAGAACACTCTCTCACACGCCCAATGGTATAGCGACAGGGAGTGGTAAACGATATTGGCCAGATAAAATAATAATCGTATATTTTCCTTGCAATTACTCCAAGCTCTACTAAGTGATATATTCTCCTAGGGTGTTCCGAAAAAAGTATTGTCTCTGCCGTGCGTGGTACATGCCATGTCTTTCTCATTTCTTCGATTTGAGACCCCTAGTTGGAGATGGTAAACGCTACGAAGCTGTTTCATTCGTCTTCTTGCTCCATCGTAGGCCTAATACAGGGTCATTATTTTATACGACCAATTTCGTCTGTCTCGCCTTGCGAAATCGCTTATCATATAATCCAGTGGCTCTCAAAGTGTGCTTACCGTGACAAGTTCCCAGAGGATCCATGAATATATATATCTGTAATTGCTGCTTTGAAGTTTACTTATTTTTTAAATAAGGAATAACGTTTTGTTAAAAATAACCGCGGAACATCTTTAACTGGCGATGTGTTTATTTCGTACGACCATTAGAATATCAAATTAAGAAACTTCCTGTCTCCACGAAGCGAGCGACAGTCATTTTAATCAAGGTAAAATCATGCAATACATTGTTACCTAAGCTACTGGTTTGTAATCGCAATAATAATAATATTTATTAACTGCAATTGGGTTGTCACCCGGTGGCAGTGGCTATTTTACATGTACACAAAATAAGAAATTGGCTACTAATAAATTTAAGTCGGGAGGGCTACATGAGAAGCATGTAGTGGCAACTTGGAATCTTGGGAACCATCCCAGCATTTGCTTTTAGGCACAAGGAAACCAAGAAAAACCTGTGTCGAGGTGGCCGGTAGCAGGACATTCCGAATACTGACTTCTAGCCAGCAGTCCGGCGTCTAAATTAAAAACAGTAATAGACACATTGTACTGCAATACACACATTGTATTAGTATCTATCTAAAATGAGTCCTGAGATATACATTTTTAAATTCGGACTTCTATCGTCCGGACACAGTATATTTAAGTGAGCAAAGGTATGAGGATTCATCGTTATTTTTCGAAGCCAAAAGGGGTCAGCGAACAAAAATGTCTGGAAATCGCCGATATAAACCGTAGCCACTCAGCCGCCCGCCAGAGCGCGCATTGTAATAGCGTCAGAAAGTGACAAAGGATACAAAATTAAAGCAACCCTATTACTGGCCTGGACAGGCCCATAGTGTTCGAGGAGGTTGAGGCTCCCAGATTTAAAGACGGTTGGCACATGAAAGTTATAAGGTTGTCAGCCCTACGCACCGGCCACCTCTACCCCCCAGAAAATTCTTGGTACTCATTTCTGTTAGAGGCTGAGTCGACCCCAGGGCCATAGTGCGGCCGGAAAGATTACGTCAATGAAAAATTCCAGTCACACCATCGGGAATCGAACCCGCGACCTTCCGGCTTGTAGCGCAATGCCTCAACCAACTGCGCCACGACAAACGGTATAGGTCACATGAAATAATGACTCTGCACCCTGCATTCTCTCTAATGTCGTCAAGCGCCGACAGACTGTATTTAATTACGGAATAAGCAATAATTGTTTTCCGCAGAGGGTTGAGGTTAATTAAATAAACAAATAAATATGAACTCGAAGGTTGTTTTAATTTATACTTCTATTAAAGACTTACGTTCCGTCAAAGGTGGGAAATATCTTGAATGTCCCAGTAACTGCTTATCAGATTTTCAAGTACCCTGTTCCATTGAGTTAGTTAATTAGCTAGTTGGTCACCTAGCTATTTTGTTATATAGCTAGCTAGCTATCTAGTGTTATGACAAACACGTGCTCACAATTTAAAGAATCAAATATCAGCAAGAGACTCTCTGTTTGTGATGTGAGAACTTCACTTGTAATGGAACCTCTAAAGCTCACCTGACCATTATTATAACCCGCCTCTGCTCCTCGATCGGTTAGCACTTCTTAATCTTAGGTAGTCTAAGATTTTTGTAAGCAACACAGGCAGAATTACGTAAGTAATTGGTCACAGTAACAATTTTCTTTTAATTTATTTAACCAAATTTTGATCACAGATCTTTATGTCTATGTCTTAATGCGACGTTTGAATTTAATGCACTTTCTGTCCGTTTTGGGGATTTCGCAAATAATTCTAGATTATTCTGTAAATATTGCAAATTGTGCGGTATATTCTCCTTTTAACAACACTTAATTCACTGCTGTAGCCACATCTTTTAAATTGTGTAAATGGTTTATCAATCTAGGGTAGCATGAATATAACTTATCATCTCCTACGTACAAAGCAGACTCCCTCGCTGGCGATAGGTTTACGAATTTACGATTTTCAAAATTCGTCCTTCTTCTTCTTCTTCGGTGGCGCTACAACCCGGGGTGGGCCTTGGCCTCCTTTACAGTACGCCTCCAAGCCTCTCGATCCCTTGCTCTATCTGTCTATTCGTTTATTCCCATCTTTCTCAGGTCCGTGGACACATCATCCAGCCATCTCATTTTTTATCTTCCTCTTCGTCTTGTTGCATACAGCTTTCTGCACATCTTTTTTGGAATTGCGATGTCTTGCATTCTTTCTATATGACCAAGCCATCGTATTCTTTGGCACTTAATGAACCTGACAATGTTCTCCCCCTTGATTATAACTTCTAATTCATAGTTTCGTCGAATTCTCCATAATTCATTTTCCTTCACCGGTCCATATATTTTCCGCAGTATTTTCCTTTCAAATACTGCTAATGCTCTTTCCTCTTCCATGGTTAGTGTCCGCGATTCTGAATCATAGGTAACCACTGGGCGTACCAACGTGCGGTATATCTGCAACTTGCTGCTTCTTGATACGAGGCTGCTGTTATCCAGATGTCTATTTACATAGTAGGCCTTATTGCCCATCATAATTCCCTCTTTTATGCATTTGTTATTATTGTTACTATTACCAATCATATTTCCCAGATACTGGAAGCTCTTCAAAATTCATCCCCGTCCCTTAAACTTTCTTACTGTTCAAAAATGGCTGACTGTTAAATGCGTTTACTCCTTAATAGATCCAAAAGTTAAAATTTTAAGTGTCTTCTCACCGTGGGCTATTAATAACTTAGCTCTGTTTCCCGTTTCGTCACTCAATTCGAACCCATGTGCCTGTCCTACTGGTTTTCCTTAAAGTGCAGTAGTGACTAACATGGTGTCCGCCCCCGGCAAGATTTAAGACGCCCACAAATTGTCAAAGCATAAAATTTCAACTGTCACAGAAAGTAACCTAAACCATTACTTTTGACACAAACGGCGAAAGTGCTAGCTCATTTTAATCGGTCCAAAGTGTCTCTCTCTCAGTCCCCTCTAAGCTGCTATACTGATTCGTTACAATTTCCTTTCCGCCCTGAACTAAATTACTAATTTTAAACAGTTTTGAGCATCTAAACCGCATAGAACGGTTATATTGTATTCAACCTGTACGTTAATATGGAGTGTGCAGATTTAAGATAAATGCACAACGTTTGTCTCTTTCCAGCACAAGACCTGTCAGAAGTGTCTTGCTGCGTTGTGTTTACTCTCAATGCCGCACTTCTTCACGCTTATCCACGCGTGCCTAATTGGTTAACTGTGTGCAGTTCAAAAGCACTTCCTCGCCATAGCTGACGGCACTATGGTCGAATATTAAGAAATAATGTCCACCGCTTTTCACACTATTACACGCAGCCGAATTTGTTTCTAAATCAACTTTTCACGATATCGTATAACCTCATTCACTGCCATCGTCGTAAAATAAATAACAACAGATAAGTTGTAATAATTGTGAAGAGATTTCTCTTTGAAGCACCCCGATATTTAGAGGGGGCGTGGTGGTCTCGTCTGGAAAAGTTTAAATCCTCTTTGTAAAATGAGACGCCTTCTCGAAGCGTCGGTAACCAGATACCCAGTGACGCAGCGTCACTTACGCGACTAACTGGTAAACCCATCCACACCGTTGTTGGGGTCATAAAACTTTCAAACTTATGGTTATTTAGGCAAATCGAAATTTTAGCACCGTTGTGAGAGCCGGAACTGGAACGAGGTATAGAATTACGATATGACAACAGCACATATATCTTACCAAATCTTGTAAAACATCGAGTATTGGTAAGGCTGCAGTAATCAAAAGAGCACTGAGAGCAGATTGGATACTGGCACATGTGTGATGTCGACCGAAAACATTTTATGTCAACACTGAATACCGAGTTGAGAACATTTGGAGGCTTGAAAGACATAGAGATGTCGTAAGGAATGGTATATGAATAGGTTACTTACTTACTTACATAATTACTTACTCACTTAATCCACGGAGTAGAGTCCTTCTTGAGAAGCTAACAGGTTTTCAGCTAGTCAAGAAATTCTTCGCATTTTATGGAACCCGAAGGTTCATTACCGCATTCACAAGTGCCTAACACCTGTCCCTATCCTGAGCCAGCTCGATCCAGTCCACACCCCCCACATCCCACTTCCTAAAGATCCATCTTAGTATTATCCTCCCATCTACGCCTGGGTCTGATATCTAACCGTGGAAGATAATATTAAAATTGGACTTAACTAAACAACGCGTCAGGTTGTGGACTCCTTTAGACCGTTTCGTGGTGAAGAACTGGGCCGTGGAATGGCTTATGTTGGGAAGTCTCACTTCGGAAGTTCGGGTTTGATCCCACGCCAGTGCTGATGGGACTTGTGGTGGGCAGAGTGGCACCAAGACATGTTTTTCTCTAAGTACTTCAGTTTTCCCCTTTCATTATCATTTCACTTATTCCCCATAATGATTCAGTGATCTATTACCGACGATGTGTAACTTAGCAATTGCAAGCGTCCTAAAATAACCGTTATTATTACGTGAATACACGAGGTTTCTCTTGGTTTACTCAGTGGATGTGTTAAATCGTGTAGGATTAATGATGTTTCAGAGAAAACCAAACGGATTGACTGTTTGACGGGGGGGAAAAAAAACCAGTGGCGTAACCAGGAATTTTGTTCGGTGGGGGTTCAACAAATTCAATTGAGGACAGAGGACAGAGAGAACGGGGATCTGGGGGCAGTAGCCTTCTAGTCAGGGGTTCTGGAGGCAGCCGTAATTTGGTACAAGAAATTTCATTTCATATGGTAAAATTTTCTTAATTTTTGATACTTTAAAACTATTTACGATGACAACCAATCTATTTGGTCATTGCTAATGTAAAACAATTGCGAACCGACGGTAGTTTTAGAATTTTACTGCCTTTTTTCCGAACATCCTGGAGTATTGGTGTCCTAAATTCAGCAATTTTTAACAGTTTTCACAATCGGGTTGAGTTTGGCACGATTTTGGAGGGCCTTCGGAATTTCGGGGGGGGGGGAGAAATTTGAACCCCCCCCCCCCGGTATGCCACAGGAGAAAACCGTTACATTTGCGAACACGGAGTAACTGCTTACACGTGCAACTATCCATCCCTGTCTGTCTGTCTGTCATTATCAATCGTGATACATTTCTTAAGCCTTGACCTTTCAACATTTCCATCCTCTTACAAAATTAATAAGATATGGCCATGTAAGGAAATGCCTTGCACGAAAGGGAATTGCATTACATAACTTTTATTTTCCTCTTCCTTTATCCTTCCTCCTTGCCTGTTACGTACCAACAGCCCTCTTTCTGAGCTATCTTGACACATTCCATCCTTTCCTCAGACCCCTCGCACGTCCCGTGCCGTGCTGTTACGCTCTCGAATATTCGGCTGTCAAACGACGCGCATGGTAGAGACTGGTCGTGGAAAAGCATTATTTTGGGAGAGAAAGAGACAGAGACGGAAATATTGTAGTTTTGATATCTTCCGTAAACTGGTGTGTAATTTATGTTATGAAACTGAAATGACTGTGGGCCATAAAGCCCTACCATGCCCATCAAAATTCTGACGTCACTGGTATACGTCATTAGCTATATCCCGGATGTTGGAACAGATTGATACAATTACAAAAATATGTATTCGGTCAGCCAAAGAGTACAACATAAGACCTTCGATCTTCTGGAATATTACGCAGCATTGATTCGCGTCCTTAATTACCTGCGTTTCGACTACATATAGGTCCCATCTTCAAGGGTCGAATATTTTTTGAAATGCTTGACCCTTTAATGTGAATGGGATGGTCTGTCCCGGAACGTCGGAAACTAACCACGAAATATACCAGAAAAGTGAATAACTCATTTGCACCCCGGCGGAAATCAGAAATGATACACAGCTTAGGGTTTTTTTTTGGTCTTGTTAGTGGTGTATAACCATTTTGTTTCGCGTCTTCGTCGTACAAAGTGCATAACCTGCAGCCATAATGGATAAGGACATGGTCGCTGTTTTTACTCATGTGTCATATCTGGAACTACTAAATGGATCTTATTTAAAATTGGTATTTAGATTACATGCTGTAAGGTAGAAGGCAAATGTAATTTAATTCCTACCGCTGGAATTCGGAATTTCAAACTAGGAGCAAGTATTTTATAAGAGTCGGGTTCGTAACTAGGTGGGTGTCCTCTTACTGGATATATATATATATATATATACAGGGTGTCCCAGGAGGAATGTGCCAGACTTCGGGAGAGTGTTCCTTAGGTCAAACTATACCGATATAACCCGAAATACCTATATCCAAAGCTCAATGGTTACGGAGATATTGGCCAGAGAAAAGTATGGATTTCTTTGGTGTCTGCATAGTATACTCTGTCGTGACGTGATCCGCTTGACCTTCACCGCGACAATCCTG
>Ga0123355_10020293_pt1 | contig 10607 bp, 9 predicted proteins | sample TergutEmb28metaG_3_FD_89872 | JGI IMG/M metagenome (GOLD analysis project Ga0123355, IMG submission 89872) | Embiratermes neotenicus P1 segment gut microbial communities from Petit-Saut dam, French Guiana - Emb289 P1 | ecosystem: Host-associated > Arthropoda: Insects > Digestive system > Gut ... | reverse complement strand
TTCGTGGAGGCAGCGCTCCGGGCGGTGCGTCACAGCTTCATCTCGAAGATCTGGCCGTCCCAGCCGTCGCGCACGTCAACCGTGAATGTGCCCGATCGGACAAACCCCTGCCGCTCGTACCACGCCAGGAGGTCCGGCGCACCGGCCCAGCAATCAACTCGTAGCACCTCGGACCCAGCCGCCCGAGCGTCAGTCACGGCCCGCCGGACCAGCTCTGAACCGATCCCCTTTCCGGCTTGATCCCGGTCGCTGATGAGAAACAGCAGGTACGTTTCCCGCAACGGTGTCGGCGGGATGTGCGCTGGCGGCACACCGACGATTACGCTGGCGCCCACGGGCCGGCTGTCGAGTTCGGCGATTCGGAGCCCGGGATCTCGGACCCACTGGCGTACGTACTCGCTGAAGCGCGGTTGCTGAGAGGCTGGCTCTGCGCCCCACTGCATCGTCTGACCCCGACTGACCATCCACGCGATCGCCCGATCCCACATGTCGAGCAGCGCCCGGTCATCGCTGACAGTGCCCTCGCGGATCTGGACGACGGCGGCCACCGCCGAAACCGTAGCGTCGGAGCTAGCGCTCGGCCGCCGAAGCTGTTGATGGAGCTGCCCGGCGGGCAACCCAACCGGTGAGAATGCCTACGGCTGCAAGCGACGCGAGATGTCTGCGCACGAGTGCCCCTCCCTTCGATTCAGTGCTACCGCGGCTATCCCGTCCGGTTAGAGTCGCCCCGGTGTCCGAACAGCTCGCCGACGCTGAGCTCGAGCAGTGGCTGCGCGAACAGCCGGCCTACTCGGAGCCGGACCTCGCAACGTGGCGGGCCGACGGCGCTGAGCGGGCTGCCCGCCGGCCGCGCGGGGTCGAGATGGAGCGGGTCGTCGACCTGGACGCGGCGGGCGTGCCGGTCCGGCTGTATGTCCCTTTTGGGAGGCCAGTGGCGTCGCTCGTCTACCTGCATGGCGGCGGCTGGACGATCGGCTCGGTCGACAGTCATGACTCGGTTTGCCGAGCGATCGCCGACGGGGCCGGATTGCGCGTCGTATCGGTCGGCTACCGGCTGGCTCCCGAGCACCCCTGGCCGGCGTCGGTCGAGGACGCCGTCGCCGTTCTGCAGTGGGTCGCGGCCGGGCCGTCCGACCTCGGCGGAACGCAGGCCCGGTTCGGGGTCGCCGGCGACAGCGCCGGCGGGGCGCTCGCCGCACTTGCATGCCAGCGGCTGCGGGAGCGTGACCCCGTCGCGTTGCCCGCCGTCCAGGTCCTGCTGTGCCCGAACACCGATCTCGCTGCCGACACCGCGTCGATGCGCGAGAAGGGCGTCGGATTCGGCCTCGACGCGGAGCTTGTGCGCTGGTTTGCGCGCCAGTGGGTGCCCGATCCCGAGCGCTGGACGGATCCGCGCGTGAGCCCGCTGCGGGCCGAGGACCTGTCGGGACTGCCGCGCGCGCTCGTCGTTACCGCGGAGCACGATCCCGTGCGCGACGAGGGAGAGGCCTACGGACGGCGCCTCGCCGAGGCGGGGGTGACGACGACGTTGCGCCGTGATCTCGGTGTCGTGCACAACCCGATCATGCTCGCGGGCGTCTCGCCGGCGTGCGCGGAGGTGCTACGGCGAGTCATCGCTGACGTGCGGACGCTGGTGGGCGGCTGAGCCGGGAGGTTCGGCGCCGGTCGCGAGTCGCATCCGTTCCACGGACTACCGGCCGCCTCGACGTCGGGCGCACCTGGCGGCCATTGCTCTGGGCCTGCGGTGAGCCAACGGAGGCCGCGATACTGAACGGCTATGAGTGCTCGCTGGTGGCTGCGTCAGGCACGCGCGCTCGCCGACCCGGCGGGGCCGGTCGCGGGGCGCATCATGTTCGAGCGCGAGGCCGAGCTGCGCGTCCAGCGGCTTCGCGCGGCGTTCGCGGACGGGGCCCGGCAGCGGCTGCGTCCGTCGCGACCGCGGATGCGCGCGCTCACGCTGATGCCGGGCGGTCGCTTGCGGTGGCGCAGCGTCCCGGCGCCGCCCCCGCCCGGCCCGCTGGGTGCAATCGTCCGTCCGCTTGCCGTCGCTACCTGCGATCTCGACCGCCCCATGGGGCTCGGCGCCACCCCCTTCCTGACACCGTTGCGGTTCGGGCACGAGTGTGTCGCCGAGGTGCTGGGCGTGGGTGGCGATGTCACCGCGTTTCGGCCTGGCCAACGTGTCGTCGTGCCGTTTCAGATCTCCTGCGGTGTCTGTGCGGCGTGCACCGCCGGTCGCACCGGTAGCTGCGAGACGGTTCCGCCAATTGCGATGTACGGCTTCGGTGTCTCCGGTGGTCACTGGGGCGGCGCCGTCGCCGACCAGCTCGCCGTCCCTTACGCCGACGGGATGCTTGTCGCGCTTCCGGAGGGGATCGAGCCCGCCGCGGTAGCAAGCGTTGCCGACAACGTCCCGGACGGCTACCGTCACGTCGCACCCCACCTTCCGGGCCTGCTTGCCGCCGGTCACCCGCCGCGAATGATCGTCGTCGGCGCACAGTCAGAGCACCACCTGTTCACCGCGAGCGTCGGGCTGTACGCCGGCCTTGTGGCCCGGGCCCTTGGGGTCGACGAGGTGACCGTCATTGACGCCCGTGCCGACGTCCGCTCGCAAGCAGAGAGCCTCGGGCTCGCCGCGGTGACGCCGCGACAGGGGCGAGGGCTCGCGCCCGCGCCACTCGTCGCCGACGTCTCCGCAACTCCCGCCGGACTTCGCTGCGCGCTCGAGCTCACCGCACCTGACGGCATCTGCTCCTCCGCCGGCTCGCTACACGCCCGCTCGCGAATCCCGACCGCGTCGATGTTCGGCCGCAACGCCACGCTGATCGTCGCCCGATCCCACGCCCGCGCGCTGATCCCCGAAGTGCTCGAACTGATCGCCGACGGAAAGCTCGCGCCCGACCGAGTCACCACAGTTCTAGCCCCGATGGACGACGCGGCCGCCGCGCTGAACGATCATCTCCGTGGCGGCAGCACAAAGACGATCGTCGCCGTCTGACTACCCCGGCTCTCGCCGCCCTTGACTACGTGGACAAGCTGAGGGGAGACTGTCACTTGCTCCCGCGACCCCCCACAGCAAGGCAGCTGGAGATGGCCTCCGGGGGGTGTATTGCGGATCTGTCGACAACCGGCGCAGGACCCTGGCACGTCTCCGGGACGGCGTTGCGGCCTAGGAGACGGCGTCTTGGAGCGGTGTTGCTCTCCGCGGCCGCGACGGTGGCGATCGCGGCGTGTGGCGGGAGCGGGCGCTCGTCCCCGGTCTACACCGGCTTCGCGGCAAAGCCGGCGAAGCAGATCCTCACCGCCGCAATGAACGCGCTCGGGTCCGCCCATACCGTGCACATCGACGGCAGCGGGTCCAACTACGGAACCGAGCTCGGGTACCACTATTGGATCGTCAACGGCAAGGGTGGTGCCGGCACGATGTCCTCTGACTCCGATCCGTTCCAGGTGGTCATCGTCGGTGGGCGCTACTACCAGAACGCCAGTGTGTCGTTCGTAGACGCGACCGGTGCGTTCCCCGACTCGCTCGCGGGGAAATGGTTTTACACCAGCGCGAGCGATCCGCGGATCAGTTCCTTCGCCCAGCTGATGTCGATCAAGTACTTCGTCCAGCAACTCACAAGCCGCCCGTTGCAGCTCTCGAAGGGAGGGACGAAGACGATCGGCGGCCAACCGGTCGTCGCGATTCACTTAGGCCGGATCGGCTCCATCCTGTATGTCGCGACCACCGGTCGGCCGTATCCAGTCGAGCTAGCGCGGCCCGGCACCCGCGCGAACGACGACCAGGTGACCGACCAGCTGTTCTTCTCGCGCTACAACAAGCCGGCCTCCTTGAAGCCCCCTGCTAACGCCATCTCTCCCAGCCAGGCTGATTCTGGGATCCTCGGAGCCACACCCTGAGCCGACGGGCAGCGCCGATGCGCGGTTTGACGGTGAGGTGGTCCCCGCCCGGGCTGTCGACATCCATGTCCACATCGACACATACCTATTAGCCACCCACGCTCGACGCGAATTCATTTCGAGCATGCGCTCAGGTCCCGGAGAATCGGTCGATCGCCATAAGCCCGTTCGATGACTACTTCGAATACGCACTTGGGGAAGCAGGCATCGGAGACTACGATGCAGAGTCTGTTCTGCTCTTACACAGAGCAATGGAAGCGCTGCTCGACGAGAGGATGACGTTTCTCACGGGACGAGGGCAGGTTGTCGATGTGACCACCTATCTGGTCGGCCGCCTGCGGGATGGGAGTGTGGTGGGCGTGCGGGCGGACACGATCGAAACGTAACCCCGTGGCGCCCGCCCACCGGGGTGGATCGCGCTCGAAAGCGGCAGCCGAGCCACACAGCCACGCCGGCGACGACGCAGGTGCCAACGGTGGATCCGCCCCGGATTATCGGTCGGAGTTGACGACTCCCTGGGACACGTTCACGGCGTATTCGGTGACCTGTCCCTTCTTGTCTAAGTATTGCGTCGCGAGGATTCGTGTCGTGTTGGGGTCGAAGATCAGCTCGAAGGACTTCCCGATCCCCGTCCCGGTCACTGCCCGTGTATGGGTGCTGCCGCCGAGCGGATCGCGCCACGTTTCCCGATATTTGCCCGCATCGGCGCTGGTAACGATCGCCTCACCGGTACGGCCGTAGACGTCCTTGACGTTCTGCTGGACGGTGACGCCCGGAAGCTCGCCCGCGACCGTGAACAGAGCGCTGCGCAGCTGCGAGGAGGCAGTCGGATTGCGCAGGAGAAGGGCGATCTGCGGTAGTAATGCTTCTGCCTCGGGGCCGCCGCCCCAGACCGAAGCGCCGAACTGCGGTGGATGGGTGACGAGCCGGTGCTCGAGCCAGCGCTTCAGCGCAGGCGGATCGACCGGCAGCTCGCTCGGATGCTCTGGCTGGAACGGATCGCCGGCGGTGGACGCGGCGATGTTGAACTGGCCGGGACCGAAGTCGGTCTGGGAGACCATCGTTCCGCGGCTGATCCGGTTCACGGTCTTGATCGGCGGGTTCGCCGGTCCGGCCACGTTCCACTGCGTGACCGTCACCGGCTTGGCGGCGGGATGCGGCCAGGCGAAGGACGTGATCGACTTTCCGGAGCCGTCGGGACGTACATACCACTGGAAGTCGCCCACCAGGCGCCCGGGGTGGCTCTTCGAGAGGTCCGTTCCCGCTGAGCTGCGCCATTCCTCGTGGTAGTACTGGCCGGGTCCGGGATTTGGCGGGGGCTGCTGGGCCGCGATCGCAGCGGCGGCATTGAGCAGGCCGCTGTCCCCCGGTCCGGCGCCCGGGATCGCAACCACAGCAGCGGCCGCTGCGGCTGCGACAGCGATCGCGAGGCCGATCGCGCGGCGCGGATGGGCGAGACCGGACAGACGGCCGCGGCGCCGAGCGTCGCCCGGGCGTGCGTCCTCGGAGGCGACGCCGGCGAGCCGGCGATCCAATCTCGCCCACGCGTCGTCCACCTCCTCGGTGCTGAGCAGGTTGTCGACGTCGATCGGGTCGGCGTCGGCCAGCAGGGCCAGAATGTGATCGGATTCAGCTGCGGTCATCGCTGTTGTTCTCCTTCGAGGTCGACGGCGGCGATGCCAACGCGAGGGCGAGCCGCCGGCGCGCGCGGTGCAGGCGCACCGCGAAGGTCTTCTCAGAGCAGCCGAGCACGGCCGCCGCACGGGCGCGATCCAGCCCGTCCCAGGTGACGAGCATCAGCACCTCTCGGTCGCGTTCGTCCAGCCGGGCGAGCGCGTCGAGGATCTGCTGGTTCTCAGCGAGAGCGGGCGTCCGCTCGAATGCCGGCTCGGCGGCGACGCGCAGCGCCAACTCTGTCCGCCGACGGGCCGAGCGTCGCTCGTTGTGAAGCTGGTTGCCGGCGACTGTGAACAGCCATGGCAGCGGATCCGCCGGGATCTTCTCGCGCCGTCGCCAGGCGATCAGGAACGTCTCGGCCGTGAGGTCCTCGGCAGCTGAACGATCCGGCAGGCGCCGAAGCACGTAGGCGAGAACCCTCGGGTAATGCCGCCGGAACCACTCCTCGAACTCCGTGCCGGCCGGATCGTGGACGGCCGACGTCAAGGCCGGATTGCCGTATGTGGTCCTGGCGTCAACCGCTCACAGCCCACTGAGTTCTAAGGTCATGCTCCTATATGTTCCGCCGGCGCCCGAGATTACGGCCGGGCTGGCGGAGGTCTGTGATCGCCGGGGCGACTGAGTCTCGACCCGCGTCGATCGTGTTCGAGGATTTGGTATTCCCAGCCTGGGTGCCACGCTTCCTCTCCGACGAGTATCTCTTCGGGCCGTTGTCCCTTGGCCAAACGCTCGAGCGCCCAGCGGGTCGCGAGATGGCCGACGATCAAGACCTTCCTTCCGTCCCAGCGCGCTCGCAACTCACGCAGACATCCCTCAACTCGGGCCAGGGCTTGGGCCCAACTCTCCCCCTCCGGATATGGAACGTTCAGGTATCGGCGGCGGTCCCCGTGCACAATGTCGACCGGCTCCCCGCTCAGTCGTCCGTAGTCGCACTCGCGAAGCCGCCAATCGCTGAAGATCGGGATGCTGGCGCCGGGAAACGCAAGCTCGACGGTCTCCGTCGCTCGCCTGAGGTCCGAGCTGAAGATCGCCGCGAAATCAGCGAGAACGCGACGCCGACCCAGCTCGCGTGCTTGCTCGATTCCGTGAGTCGAGAGGCTGACATCCCGCCATCCGCTTGCGAGCCCGCGCTCGTTGTCCAAGCTGGTGGAGTGCGTCTCGAACATTGCCTGTACGGCCATACCTCGAAGCGTCGCACGAAGCATCCGCCAAGTCCCGGGCGCCGGGGCCTGGTCGGGGTGAGAGGGACCCCTGTCGGCGGAGCGAGCTCATTCGGCACAATCGGCGTGGGTGCCGGTGATGAAGCGTTGACAATCCCCGCTTGATCACGAGCGACGCGTGTCGAGAGAATCCCGTGTGCTCATCCTGCGGCTCGCCCTGCGCGCCATTCGCTGGCGGGCCGTCGCGTCGGCCACCGTGTTTCTGGTCGCGGTCGTCGCCATCCTCGCCGCGACCGTGGGGCCGATCTATCTGCATGCGGTCGATCAGACGGTCCTCGCCAGCCATCTGAAGGACGCAAGCCTGTCCCAGCGCGACGTCTTCGTCTCGCGTGAGACCGAGGTCGGCTATGCGGGCGTCAACTGGGATGCGCAGGTGCGCAGTCTTGCCGGACAGTTCGAACACGATCACCTGTTCGCGCGGCCGGTGTCGGAGGAGCAGGTCGATGTCAACTACGAAGGCCCGGACCCGCTCAAGAGCCAGATCGCGTCCGTCGAGGATCTGTGCGCCCACGTGCGCATCATCCGTGGCCGTTGCGTGTCGGGCGACTCCACCAACGCGACCTTGATCAGCGCCAACACCGCCGCGGCGGAACACCTCACCGTCGGAGGCACGCTGGCGAGCAGCACGATCAGCGGGGGGGTCCCGATCATGCTGCACGTCGTCGGGGTGTACCGCCCGCTCGCGCGCGGCGGGTCGTTCTGGGAGCCGTGGGCCCTGTTCCAGTTCGGCCAGCCCGGGCAACTCACCGAGCTGCCGCCGGGCGACGCGTCGTTCGTGACTCCGGCCGCGCTCTCGTCCCTGGTGCAACAGGTGCCGGAGACGCTGTCGGAGAATCTGGCGCTGCTGCCCGACAATGTGGGTTACGACGACGTCGGCGAACTGCGTACGACGATCGCGCGGGCGAATGCCGCAATCGCGCGCCTCTCCGACCGGGCGGGGGCGACCGGCGGGTCCGTCGTCGCCGTGACCACCAGCCTGCCGACCATCCTCGACGGGACAACTCACGAAACATCGCTCGCCAGCACGCTGGTGACCGTGGCGACGGCCCAGCTTGCGCTGCTCGCGATCTTCCTGCTGTACGCGGTGGTGGCGAACACGACGGCCGCCCAGGGACCCGAGGTGGCGCTGGCGAAGCTGCGCGGACGCCGTGCCGGCAGCGTCCTGCTGCAGAGCGTCGCCCAGCCGGTCGCGCTGGTGCTGGCGGCGGCGCCGGTGGGGGCGCTGCTCGCCTGGATCATCGTCCGGCTGCTCGCTGCGAGCCTGCTCCGGCATCCGGTGGACGTGGTGTTCCCACCGGCCGCGTACGGAGTCGCGGCGCTCGCGGTGGCGGGCGGTGTTCTGGCCGCGGTCGTGGCCGCCCGCCGGATCGTCGTGACACCGGTCGGGGCGCTGATGCGTCTCGGCGCTCCGCCGCCCGGTTCGCCGACCGGGCTGCTGGTCGCGGACGTCGCGGCGGTGACGATCGCGGTGGCCGGGCTGGTAGAGCTCGAGGTCGGCGGTGTCCTGAACTCCGGTAAGCCCAACCCCCTATCGGTGCTGGCGCCGACGCTGCTGGCCGTCGCCGCGGCCGTCGTGGCGCTGCGGTTGCTGCCGTTCCTCGCCCGTCAATTGGCTCGGTGGACGCGCGACTCGCCGCGGCTCGCGACGTTCCTCGCCGTCCGCCAACTGCTGCGCCGCCGGGCCGAGGCCCGCGCGGTGCTGCTCGTCGCGGTGGCCGTGTCAGTCGCTGCGTTCGCGCTCACCACCTGGGCTGACTCGGCCCACAACCGCTCGCTGCGCGCTCTGAACTCGGCCGGTGCCGACACGGTTCTGTTTGTCCGGCCGGGCGCGGGCGTCGGCGATCTGCGGACAGCGGTCGATCGCGCCGACCCGGGTGGGCACTCGATGGCGGTGGCGTACACGAACAGCGACGGACTGCCGCCGTTGATCGCGGTCGACGCCGCGCGCTTCGCGTCGGTCGGGGCGTGGGTTCCGGGCAATTCGTCGGCCTCGCTGTCGTCGGTGCTGCACCGCCTCGGCGCCGGCGTGGCGCCGGTCACCGTGACCGGGACGCGGCTGCGGTTGCACGTCGACCTGATCAGGCATCCCAGCCAGCCCGTGCAGCTGGCGGTGAATTTCGCCGAGCCGAACCACACCCAGGCGGCGCGAACCGTCGGGCCGATCGCGCCCGGGTCCGGGTCGTATGACGTCTCGCTGCCCTCCGCGTGCGCGAACGGCTGCCGCCTCACCGCTCTCGACCTGACCGCCAACACGCTGGCCAACCTGCAGACGTTCGGCACGCAGGTGAGCGAGATCAGGGCGGTCATCGGCGCGTCGGCCCGCTCGGACGGGGGATGGCGGCCGGTCACGTCGTTCGCAGACCACACGCGGTGGCGGGGGGACGGCCAGGGACCGGTGGCGATCCGCACCGCCGGCGCAGCGCTGTTCCTCGACGTCCAGCAGGTTCCGGGGGCAGAGTGGCCGTCTGTCGTTTCAGCCGCGATCCCGACCGTCATCCCCGCGGTTGTCGCGTCGGCGCAGGCGGCGGTGGAGGAGGGCAACCAGATCCACAATGTCGAGGCTGTCGGGCTCGACCGCCAGGCGGTGTTCGTCGACGGCGTGTTCCGGGCGGTGACGCTGCCCCAGGTCGGCCGGGGCGGGGTAATGGTCGACTTCGGGACCGCCCTCGCGGCGATGGGCCACCCGGCCGCGGCGACGACGCACTACGAGGTGTGGCTGTCGTCGGACGCGCCATCGGACATGGCCGCGCGGCTGGCGCGCCAGCACGTGTACGTGCAGCGCACGATCCACTCTGCCAGCTACCGGTCGGCCCTGGACGACAGCGGCCCAGCTTTCGCCGACTCGCTGTTCCTCCTCTCCGCGCTGGCCGCGACCATTCTCGCCATCGGCGCGACGGCCATCGGGCGGGTGCTGTCCGTCCGCCGGCGGGGCTACGAGTTGGCCGCGCTCGAGGCGGTCGGAGTCTCGCCCGGCACCCTGCGGAGGGCGACGGCAGCCGAGCAGGGCAGCGTCTTTGGGATCGGTCTAGTCGTCGGGCTGGCTGCGGGGCTGATCGGTTCACAGCTCGCGCTGCCGAGCACGCCGGTCTTCGTCGACACAGCGACGGGGCCGCCACTGGTCCTGGGGCTGCCGTGGGCGCTGCTGGCCGCGCTCACCATCGGGATGGTCGTCGTCTTCGTTGCCGTCAGCCTCGCCACCGCTAGCGTGATCGAGCGGGCCGCCACGCCGAGCCAGCTGAGAGGGGCGCAGCAATGACCGAACCCGAGGGCGTTCGCGTGCGCTGCGAAGGGGTTGTCCACATTTACCCGGCGTCGGGCGAGGGCCTCGACGACGTGGTCGCGTTGCGCGGCATCGATCTCGACGTCGATCCGGGCGAGTTCGTGTCGTTGCTCGGGCCGTCCGGGTCGGGAAAGTCGACGGTGCTCGGCCTGCTCGCGGGGATCCTGCGCCCGTCGGCCGGACGGGTGCTGATCGGCCCCCACGACGTCGGCCGGATGGCGCCGCGCTCGCTCGCGCGGCTGCGGGGATCGGTCGTGGCGCTGGTCCTGCAGAACCCGGCGCGCAACCTTCTGGCCTACGCGACCGTTCGCCAAAACGTGGCCTTCGCGGCCGGGGCGTTGGGGGAGTCATCGGACGAGCTGCTCGAGCGACTCGGGCTGACCGCCCTCGCCGACCGGGTAACCGGACGGCTGTCGGATGGCGAGCAGCAGTGCGTCGCGATCGCTGCTGCGCTGTCCTCGGGTGCGCAACTGGTGCTCGCCGACGAGCCGACCAGCCAGCTCGACGCAGTCAATCGCGAGCACGTC
>Ga0123355_10020292_pt1 | contig 10607 bp, 13 predicted proteins | sample TergutEmb28metaG_3_FD_89872 | JGI IMG/M metagenome (GOLD analysis project Ga0123355, IMG submission 89872) | Embiratermes neotenicus P1 segment gut microbial communities from Petit-Saut dam, French Guiana - Emb289 P1 | ecosystem: Host-associated > Arthropoda: Insects > Digestive system > Gut ... | reverse complement strand
TTTGACGCTGACAGATTTCAAGACAGTCGGCATATAATGTTTGTAAGGTTGTTCGGCCTGCGCACTGGCCGTCTTTATCACCCCACCATGGAAATATTCCTATTACTCAATTCTGTCAGAGGCGGCCGGAAGGAATATGTCAATGAAAAATTCCAGTGACAACATTGGGAATCGTAACAGCGACCTGCCGGCTTGTAGCCCAGTGCCAACTACGCAACCGCTTGCCCCATATATAAACTTTGTCACCAAAATGCAGAATCTATTAATGGCACAGTGTGTGGTATATATATTTACCACTTTATTTTAGACGGTTATTTGAACAGCAATTTCAAGCTGTTTCTTGCGAGATTTATGTCTTCTGCTTCTTCCTAAGTTATAACTTCGCCGCTTTGCAATGTTACGCCCAACAAAAGCTGTGCAACATCTCAGAAGAGCGAAGTTATAAAGGAGTTTCTTTGTTTCTTTACACTTAGCTTCCTTTTTTACCGAATGACACAATTTTCCCCGTTTGAAATATATTTTATGTACATTTAAGCAAATCTTAGACAGTGCCGGCACACAGACTGTCCCATTACCAGCAGCCAGTGCAGGCACACAGACTGTCCCATTACCAGCAGCCAGTGCAGGCACACAGACTGTCCCCTTACCAGCAGCCAGTGCAGGCACACAGACTTTCCCATTACCAGCAGCCAGTGCAGGCACACACAGACCGTCCCATTACCAGCAGCCAGTGCAGTTACACAGACTGTCCCATTACCAGCAGCCAGTGCAGGCACACAAAGACTGCCTAATTACCAGCAGCTAGTGCAGGCGCACACACTGTCTCATTACCTGCAGCCAGTGCAGGCACACAGACTGTCCCATTACCAGCAGCCAGTACAGGTACACAGGCTGCCTCATTACCAGCAGACAGTGCAGGCACACATACTGTCTCATTACCAGCAGCCAGTGCAGGCACACATACTGTCTCATTACCAACAGCCAGTGCAGGCACACAGACTGTATCATTACCAGCAGCCCTGTAACTTTTAATGCGCACAACGCCGTATCCTCTCAGTTGTGCACAATATTTATCACCTGACGGCGACCTGTGTGTGACGCATAATCCTGTCCTTTGTACTGATTGTATATAGCGACTTGTGGGCGCGCGGTGACGCAGTTGGTTGAGGCACTGCGCTAAATGTCAGAAGGTCGCAGGTTCGATTCTCGATGTTGTCATTGGATTTTTTCATTGTCACTGGAATTTTGTATTGACATAATCCTTCCGGCCGCACTATGGCTCTGGGCTTGACTCAGCGTCCAACAGAAGTGAGTACGGGGAATATTTTGTGGGGTAAATGTGGCCGGTACTCAGAGCTGAAAACCTTACCACATTCATGTGCCGATTGTTTTGAAATCTGGGAGCCGCAAACTCCTGGAGCCCTCAGGGCCATTCCAGGCCTGTAATGGGATTGCTCTACATTTTGCTTCATTTAGTGGTGTGTAGTTCTTCGGCAAGGGAATTATTATAACCGTATATATATATATATATATATGAAACGTAAAGTTAAAGTGATCCTGTTACAGGCCCGGTGTGGCCCAGAGGGTGGGTTGCGGAATACCTTTACTCTTCCATGAACGCGGCAATAGAAGGTGGTGAGTGGTCAGTAGCACGCCCTGGCTGCACCTTAACAACCAGGAAAGATCCAGTACCTATTTTACAGGAGGCTGGGTGGGCTCCAGGGCAGGTCTGGACGGGCGGAAAACGTCGTCCCCATCGGGATTCGATACCGGACCGTCCAGTCCGTGGTCAGTCGTTATACCGACAGAACTACCCGGCCCACTAAAACAATACATAGAAGAAAACAAATAACAACAGAACAACACAAATAACAACTAATTTGGAAGAGTGCTGGCCGAGCGAATTCTTGAAATTTTAAAGCATGTGCAAACTGCAGTAATGCGAAGAGTCGCAAATGGAAAGAGACGGACAAATTGTTACGTGGAAAATGGATTTGCCAGAATGTCGTATTTAATAAAGAACTCTGCGATAGCAATAAACGTATTTTACAGCGTTCAGAACCCAACCGGTAGGCCGGTAGCTCAGTCGGTATAGTGACTGAGCACGGGCTGGGCGGTCCGGGGATCGAATCCCGGTGGGGACGAGATTTTCCGTCCGTCCAGACCGGCTCTGGGACCCACCAAGCGTCCTGTACAATGGGTACAGGTCCTTTCAAGGGGGTAGAGGCGGACGGGGCGTGGGGCTGACGACCCCACCCCATCTAGTGCGGAAGAACCTGGAAAAGAGTAGAGCTGTACCTCTACTCACCCTAAGGGCCTTCGTGGCATTTGGAAAGGGTGGAAGCCTACATGTTCTGCAATGGGATGGAATTTAATGTACATTGTTTAGAACCCAACCGGAGAATTTATCAGTTTAAATTTGTCGGTCCGGTACCACAGCCACGTGACCATTCTGCAGTCCATACCGAATTACATCGCGGTGGCTTAGTTGGTCTTTTGGGATCTGGGGCGAGTAATTACAGTGGCAGCCCCTAGGAGAAATAATGAGGTAAAGTGCAGCCTTGTACAGACACTGAGGTTCTGTACAGGCCGTACGGCACATAGGGGGAGTAGAGGTGTAGCTCTACTCTTTCTTGACCACAGCACTAGAAGGGGGAGTTGTCAGCGTCACGCACCGGCCGCTATTTACCCCCGGAAAAGAAGCGGTTCCCACTGTACAGGAGGCTGGGTGGGCCCCAGGGCCGGTCAGGACAGGTTCGGAAAATCTCTTCCCACCGGGATTCGATTCCCGGATCATTCAGCCCGTAGCGACTGAGCTGTAGCGGCCGACAGCAGGAAGTTCGGAAATCGGTAATTGTCTATGGCATTCAAAGTTATTTTTCTCGAGAATTTCAAACATTTTGAGAGGAAATAATCGTGTTTCAATTTCATTTAAACAGCACACATTTTGCTGCTCCCTCGGTTTCTGCTGTCCGGATGCCACTCCACTTTCCCCCTCTCTCTCCTGCACTGTCAACATTAGTATATGAACACCAACAGTTGTGCTGTCAGGCAGAGGGTAAGGTTTCGTTTCCGAAGCTCTCAAATGTGTGGCGTGAGGGTCAGTGTGATTGGTGAATGGTGTGACGACAAGGGGTTGAGAGTGAGGGGCTGTGGGGCGTTGCATTTGCTGAGGTGGAATTTAATTGGCGGGACTGAGAAAAACCGCGGGAAGTTCAGTGAGGGTAACTGGAATACGGATTCAACCTGGAACTTAACCGAATACAAATGCAGAAATGCAGACTGTGCTGATGGGAGAGCAAGTCATGGCTGCGGTCACTTCTTGCGTCACTCGTCATGCCAAATCACGCCATATTCCTGAATTACGTCATCGCATCCGGCTCGCTGAGTTGTCTTGTTAGCAGCTTTGCAATCACCTGACAGCAACACAGGCAGGTGTTGCGTAGCGCTGGGAAGGTGTGGCAGTGCGTTTAGAGTTATGTGAATTCTGTGAAGGATCTAATTTCTGGATATGTATGTCTGTATATGTAGATATAATATCAAACAGTCCACTGCAATGCACTTCATAAGATTTCAGCTGGATAGTTTGTGTGCTGTTGTGCAGCTGAACATGTAGCAGCAGCTTCTGTATAATTACTGTAAGTACAGTTCAGTTGCAGAATGTACAGTTTGTACAGTATTTGTACAGTAAATGTGCTGTGGTGTTGTGCAGCTGAACATGTAGCGCCAGCTTCTGTGTAATTACTGTAAGTACAGTTCAGTTGGAGACTGTACAGTTGTACAGTAACTGTGCTGTGCTGTTGTACAGCTGAACATGTAGCAGTAGCTTCTGTGTAATTACTGTAAGTACAGATTAGTTGCAGACTGTACAGTTGTACATTAAATGTGCTGTACTGTTGTGAAGCTGAAAATGTAGCAGTAGCTTCTGTGTAATTATTGTAAGTACAGTTCAGTTACAGACTGTACAGTTTGTACAGTATTTGTACAGTAAATATACTGTGGTGGTATACTCTGAACATCACAGTTACTGTGTCAGTTTGTGAGCAGCATTCGGCAGGAAAACACCTTCACTTTGCAACTGTTTGGGTGATGTCGGTTGAGAAAGCTGCAAATATACCTTTTCATATCTTTGTTTATTTTTACATTACGTCTTCACGTAACAACTGTAGAAATGCTGAACCCATTTTAATGAAATTAGATATTCCTATTCTTTGTTAAAATTCCTCTTATAATTCCAGTTTTGTTACAAATCTAACACAACCGCCGTAAAAATTACATGAACAGCTACACGGATTGAATTGGCCTTTAGATTTGAACGTGCTAATAGTTTAAGCAAAAATGCTATTCGAAATCTAGTTGCACCAGAAATTAAAGTCATATTTAAGAACAAAACAATTCTCATTCAATACTTTCGATCTCGTAGATTAGTGTGACAGAATGCAACTAAATTCCTAAGCTGTTCATTCACATCCTGACTATTCTGAACCGAATGCGTGTGTGAGTTTCCCTTGTAGAACAAGTAAGTAGTTTAGAGTTATTCTCATATTGTGTGTGGGGAAAGAATATCGACTTTTAAAAAGAGGGATAAATAATCGTGCTTCCTTCGCTACGGAACTTGTGTTGCAGACGAATTGATGCATTGTAAAATATAGTAAACATGACATAAACCAACGAAAAATTCAAAATAAAAAAAAAATATAATTTTTAAGTTTGCAGTAGTTTCGTGGTTCAAAAATTTAATTTAATGTCCACTGTAATACACCCCATTCAAGCCACAATACCACGCATTACTTGCTGTGCAGTACATTCCATATAATGGTCACTGTAACTCACTTCAATCAATCTGCAATACAACTGTCAACCTGATGTGCAGTACCGTTTACAAAATGTTAACTGTAACACACTCCAAACAAACTACAATAAAACTGACCACCTGCTGTGCAGTAACTTCAACATAAAGTTTACTGTAACACACTCCATTCAACCAGCAATAACACTGTTCACCTGCTGTGCAATACTTTCCACATTATATTCACTGTAACACACTCCATTCAATCTGCTATAACACTGTTCACCTGCTGTGCAGTAAATTCGAAATAAAGTTAACTGTAACTCAATCCATCCAACCTGCAATACCAAAGTCTACCTGCTGTGTAATAGCTTCAACATAATGTTCACAGTAAGAAACGCTATCCAACCTGCAATACCGCGGTCCACCTGCTGTGCAATAGCTTCCAAATAATGTTCACTGTAAAACACTCCGTCCAACCTGCAATAATAATGTCCACGTGCTATGCAATAGGTTCCATATGATGTAAACTATAACACACTCCATCCAACCTGCAATAAGAATGTCCACCTGCTGTGCAATAGGTTCCACATAATGTTCACTGAAACACAAACCATTCAAACTGAAATACCACTGTCCACCTACTTTGCAATAGCTTCCAAATAATGTTCACTGTAACACACTCCATTCAATTTGCAATACCACTATCCCCCTGCTGTGCAGTATCTTCCACATAACGTTCACTATAACACACTCCATCCAACCTGCAATAACACTGTCCACATGCTTTGCAGTACCTTCCACATAATGTTAAATGTAACAATCCATCCAACCTGCAATAAATCTGTCCACCTGTTGTGCAATTACTTCCGCATAATATTCAATGTAACACACTCCACTTAGTTTGCAATACCACTGTCAACCTGCTGTGCAGTACATTCCACATAATATTCACTGTAACACACTTCATCCAAACGCAATAACACTGTCCACGTGCTTTGCAATAGCCTCCAAATAATGTTCACTCTAACACACTCCATTCCATTTGCAATAAAACTGTCCACATGCTGTGAAGTTACTTCCACATAATGATCACAGTAACACACTTCATTCTACCTGCAATACTAGTGCCCACCTGCTGTGCAGTAATTTCCACATGATATTGACTGTAATACACTCCATCCAAACTGCAATAGCATTGTCCACCTGCTGTGCAATACCTTGCACATAATGTTAAATGCAACAAACTCCATTCAATTTGCAATACTACTGTCCTCCTGCTGTGCAATAGTTTCCACATACGTTTCACTGTAACCCACTTCATCAAACTGGAATACAACTGTCCACTTGCTGTGCAGAATCTGCTAAATTATGTTCACAGTAACACACTCTTTTCTACCTGCATTAATACTGACCATCTGCTGTGAAGTACGTTCCACGTAATTTTCAAAGTAACACATCCTTTCAAGATGAAATAACACTGTTCACATTCTGATCAGTATCATCACAATAATGTTCACTTTAAACACTCCATTAGAGCTTCAATACAACTCTCCACCTACAATGTAGCATCTTCCACATAACGTTCACTGTAAAACACTTCATTCAACCTACAATAAAACTGTCCACTTGCTGTGCAGTAACTTCCACATAATATTAATGTAACACTCTCCATTGAAGGAGCAATAATACTTTCCAACTAATGTGCAGCATCTACCACACAATATTCACATTAACACAACCCATTCAAGCTACAATAGAACTGTCCACTTGGAGTGCAAAGACTTCCAAATAATGTTCACCCATACACACTCCATTATAGCTGCAATAAAACTGTGCAAATGCTGTGAAGTTATTTCCACATAATGTTAACATTAACATTCTCCATTCTACCTACAATACTACTGTACACCTGCTGTGAAGTAACATCCACATAATGTTCACTGTAAAACACTTCATTCTAGCTACAATACAACAGTCCACTTACTGTGTAGTAACTTCCAAATATTGTTCACTGTAACTCACCTCTTTCAAGCTAAAATACTACTGTCCACCTGTTGTGCAGTATACTCCACATAATTTTGGCTGCAATACACTCCATTTTACCTAAAATAACACTGTCATTCTGATGTGCAGTATCTTCCACACAATGTTCACTATTACACACTGCATTCAACCTGCAACACAACTGTAAAATTTCTGTGCAATAACATTTGAATAAAGTTCTCTCTAACATACTCCATTCAAGCTAAAATATCACTGTCCACCTGCTGTGCAGTAACTTCCACATAATGTCCATTGTAACACACTTCATTCAAACTATAATTCCACTGTCCACCTGCTGTGCAGTTACTGCAAAACAATATTCATTTTAACACACATAATTCAAACTATAATTCTACTGTCCACCTGCTGTGAAGTTACTGCAAAACAATGTTCACTGTAACACATTCCATTGAAGATAAAATAACACTGTCCACCTGCTGTGCAGTATCTTCCACATATAGATCACTCTTGCAAACTCAATTCGAACTACAATAACACTGCCCACCTGCTCTGAAGTACCTTCCAAATAATATTCAGACTAACACACTCCATTCTAGCTACAATACAACTGCCCCAAGCTGTGCTGTACTTACGCATATTGTTTGATGTTAAACAATCCATTCAAGCTACAATACCACTGTCCAGTTTCTGTGTAGTAACTTACGTATAATGTAAACTTTAGCACACACCATACAGGCTTCAATATTACTGTCCACCTGCTGTAAAGTATCTTCCAAATAATGTTCACTCTAACACACTCCATTCAACCTGCAGTATTATTACCACCTGCTGTGCAGTAACTCCCACATATTGTTCACTGTAACACACTCCATTAAAGCTAAATGCTACTATCCACATCCTGTGCAGTAAATCCGACACAATGTTCACTACAACACACTCCATTCTACCTGAAAGACCACTGTCTACCTATTGTACAATAACTTACACGTAATGTTAACTGTAACACACTCCATTCAACCAGCAATACAACTGTCAACCTACTGTGAAATAACTTCCAAGTAAAATTCACTGGAACACAGTCCATTCAACCTGCAACACCACTGTCTATCTAATGTGCAATAACTTCCTAGTAAAGTTCACTGTAACACAAACAATTCAACCTTCAATAAAACTCTCTACCTACTGATCAGTAAATTTCACGTAAAGTTCACTGTAACGCGCTCCATTCTAATTGGGACACCCCTGTCTAAATACTGTGCAATAACTTCCACGTAATGTTCAATGTAACACACTAAATTCAACCTGCAATACCACTGTCTAGGTACATGCAAAAACTTCCACGTAAAGTTCACTGTACCACACCCAATACAACCTGCTACACCACTGTCAACATACTGTGCAATAATTTCCAAGTAATGTTGAATGTAACACACTCAATTCTAACTGCAATAACACTGTCTAAATACTGTACAATAATTTCCAAGTTATGTTCATCGAAACATACTCCATTCTAACTGAAATATCACATTTCCCATGCTGAGCATTTTCTTCCACATAAAGTTCACTGTAATAACTCCATTCAAGACAAAATACCACTCTCCACGTGCTGTGCAGTAACTTCCATATAATGTTATCTGAAACACTCTCCATTCAAAATACAATAGAACTGTCCACCTACTGTGCAGTTCCTTCCATATAATCTTCAATTTATCACATTCCATCGAACCTGTAATAAAACGGTCTGAATGCTGTGCAATAATTTCATCATATAGTTCACTCTAACACACTCCATTCAATCTGAAATACCATTGCCCACCAGCTGTGCATTAACTTCCAAATAAATTTTATTCTAAAACAATCCATCCAACTTCCAATACAACTGTAAACCTGCTGTGCAGTACCTTAAAAATAATGTTCACTGTAACACAGTTCATACAATTTGCAACAACATTGTCCACCTGCTGTGCAGTATATTCCACATAATGTTTAACGTAACACACTCCATTAAACCTATAATACCACACTCCAAACGCTGTGCAGTATCTTCCACATATTGTTCACTGTAACACAATACCTTCAAACTACATTAAACTCTCCACATGCTGTGCATTAACTTCGATATAATGTTAACTGTAACACACTATATTCAAATATTAAATTAACTATCCGACTGCTATGCAGTACCTCCCACATAATAATCACAGTTACACACTGCATTCAAACTGCAATATCACTGTCCACCAGCTGTGCAGTAATTTCAACATAATTTTCACTTAAACACACTGCAATTCAATCTAAATAGTAATGGGTACCCTGTGTCGGGTCCTGCCTTTCGACTGCACCCCCGACTAGTTCTTCAGGAAGGCACCCCCTGAAGTAAGAGGTAGGCAAATGGCCCGCGCCATGTTAGAGTGAGGTGTGTGCCGAGTGCCCCGTGGGCATATGGTAGGAATGCTGTCGTGCGACCGTCACCCCGCGCCCCACCCGCCAAACCGTTGTAGCCGCAGCTCTGTATGGACGAGGAGAAAGAAAACCGGACGGGAGCCATTTTGAAATTTCTTATTGGTGGTAATATTAAGTATAACCAGACTCTAGGATATAGCTCTACGTTGGAAGTGAAGGAGAAGGAATGAAAGTTGTTTTGCAAAACGCTATTGGTCTTTAATATGGGACATTCGGAGTGGGAGTGGAAAAGTAACCAGTTTGAAATTCGTTATTGATTTCTAGTATGAATTATAACCTAACTTTAAAGTAAGGTGGCTCTTTTGTATATGTCGCTAAACCGTACATAACGTAAAGGGGAGGAGATTGGATTATGAGGGAATAGCAACCATGTTGAATTTTATGTAATTCCTAAAGTATGGCAACTGTCTCGTTCGTAAGGTATGTAGAAAAGCTGAACAGTAACTATTTTGAAATTTCCTATTGGTTGCAAATATTAGTTATAACCTAATCTTAGGATATAGCGCCCCGTTGGAAGTGTAGTAGAGGGAAGAAAAGTTATTTTGCAAATCGTTATTGGTTGTGCTGTTTTGGCATACGGAGTAGGAGGGGAATAGTAACCGTTTTGAAATTTGCTATTGGTTGCTGTTTTCGTATGTGTCACTAAACCATACGTATAAAGAGGAGGGATTGGATTATGTGGGAATAACAGCCATTTTGAATTTCATGTTTAAGGTATAAAGAAAAGAAAACACGATATGGAACAGTTGTATGTTTATTTTACATGATACTTTGACATTGAACGAATATGTTCTATGGTGAGTTTTATAATTTGTGGACATCCAGTGCTTTCAAGTCCAAACTGCAGGACTGTAACTTTTGGCCACACTGCTTCCAGCTGTTCCAAAGCCTCAACGTTTATCCATAACAACTACTTCGAAGACATGGGATAATATTCCGCTTTATGAGGTCTATAGGGATTTTTGTCCCACACAGAGTACCAGTTTTGCATTGCACTAGATACATAAGAATTAGAACTGTCCAACTCCATACAAGCATTAAAACAGTTTATAGCACTTGACACAGGAACAGCATAACCATACATAAAAGCTGCCACTTTTTAAACACTAATTTTATTAGGTTCCACAACGAACATATTATAAATAACGTATGTAGGTCACGATTCTACATCGCCCAAGATATCTTAACCTGCCCTCTAAGGATCCATGACTACAAACACTTGTGTTTAGACTGAATGCGGTAACACTGTGATTGGTTTATTTAATTAAATTAACAAGGTAACATCACGTGATGTATAAGATACGTCAACTTCTAGGTGTTTGATTTCAATTTCCTGATTCATACATAC
>Ga0123355_10020291_pt1 | contig 10607 bp, 9 predicted proteins | sample TergutEmb28metaG_3_FD_89872 | JGI IMG/M metagenome (GOLD analysis project Ga0123355, IMG submission 89872) | Embiratermes neotenicus P1 segment gut microbial communities from Petit-Saut dam, French Guiana - Emb289 P1 | ecosystem: Host-associated > Arthropoda: Insects > Digestive system > Gut ... | reverse complement strand
TTCGAGTCCCACTATCGGCATATTTCTTTATGCAGCCCAGGTAGTTGAACGCGTGTTGGCAGTAGCCTTCGGAAATAAAATATGTTGGTTCGAGTCCCACTATCGGCATATTTCTTTCTGCAGCCCAGGCAGTTGAACGCGTGTTGGCAGTAGCCTTTGGAAAAGAACTATGTACAAGGAGCTGAACCTATCCTCATGCCACTTTTAGCACCACAAATCTCACATTACGGGCCTGGCATCAAACACCTCGCTTCCAGCGTCAGAGACGAACAACTAACCAGCTGAACCATGGCATGGCTGCTGAGAATACAAAAATAAATTAAGCTGTAATGGTGATTCATAGAATATTGTATGTGGACATAGAGGGACAAATCGTTCTCAGGTATTCTTTGTATGAAGTGCATAACACTCAAAATGCTGAATAACCCATTTGCAAGTCACAGTGGTAAATAGTGCATCAGTGGACTAAGGAGCATATGCTGAATGCGTTGTGTCAGTCTGCCTGTCTGTAGGCTGCACACATTTTATCGTGTGATTACAATCAATAGATTTATCTCAGTAATTAACCAACTTGATGCACAAAATTTTTGTTTTACAATAAGTTTATTTCATGCCTTTTGTGCATCAAGTTGGTTAATTACTGAGATAAATATACTGAGATGCACGGTCAGCAAAACGTCAGAAAAATAAAATCAATAGATTTTTATGAAACTTGTTTTCGGGGTTGTACAGTAAAAGCTGCTGGTGAATTTAGTTTCTGCTCCTGGTGGTTCGGTAGACCCTTTAAATATAAATATATATATATATATATATATATATTTACATACAGAAGTATCCTGATATTTGTAACATGAGATTTGTACCAGCCAAAAGTGAACATCGGTGCCAGTGGTGTTTGCAAAATTGATATAATGCATTTAGATAGTACATATAACCAACATTTTAAATACATCATTCTGCCTTTGTGATGTGGTGAGCCACTCGGCTGTCTCTTTAAGGAACACCCCTTGTACTTATACCAGTTGCTCATTACAAACCTGCTAAATCTCTCATTATGTATACTTTCTTCTTCTTCGCAGGACGTGTGATCGTGTATTATGACGATAGTGAAGATGACATGGAGGACTTTAAGATGCATCCAAAGAAACTTGTGAAGATGATGAAAGGTATGAAGGTGAGTTTCGTTATGTGTTGTTGCTAAGGTTGTTATATATTATGTTATATTATTTTATTTTGTTTTGTTATATTATGTTATATTATATTATTTTATATTATATTATATTATATTATATTATATTATATACTTCTCCTTGTTTGTTGAATTTGATCTGAATACTTAATTCAAAAATCTGAATTAATTTTAATATGCAGAAGTTAATTTACAGGCTGTCCTGAAGAGGGCAGTTGAAACAAACCCCATGTATGTGTATTAACTCTAGATACACAAGCAGTGCAAAGGACAGTAATCCAGAGACTGTACAGTGTCTTCAAGAAATGAAGCCCCAGACATTTGTAGTGTATTCAGAAGGGGAGACAGCCCACTGACATGTATTATTGATTTTATTTTATTTTATTTATTTATTTTATTGTTATTACCTTTTGTTGCATATCACATCTGCTGATTTCTCTGACGTTATTTTCTTCCATGCGCTGTGTCTCTTATTTAATACACTGTACACGTATATGTATATTTTGATCTTGATACACTGCGGTGTTGTTGATAGTGGATGATTTAGTACATAAAAATTGTGAATTGAGGTTGAGGCTTAATGTGTGTTGTATGTACACTGGTTTATCTGTTTTCTAACTTGTGAATTCTTTGTAAGTGTAATGAACAGGCATCAACAAAACCTCATCCCTGATGATGGAAGCAGTATGTTTCTCCAAAATATTGGTCGTTATGTACCAGGCTACTCGGCATCTCTTCTTAACTACAAGATTGTAATCTTGTATTCACTGCCACTGAGGATATTGTTTTCTAGGATTCATCTAATGGTGTAAAAACTTCCTCAGTTTCTGTGACTCATAATCCTGACTCTGCCCACGCTACACAACAAGAACTGAAGCACAGTTCAACTCTCCCATATCAGAGTTTTAAAAACTGTACATCTCAGTCACCGTGCTGTGTTACACATAAGGAAGAGTTACCAACTCAAACAGATGAAGCACCTGATATATCAGCACAATCAGAAGTAACATCAGATTCAAGTTGGTTGTCACTGCAGGATGATTTCAAGAAATCTGAAGAAGTAACATGTTTTACAAAACCCCAGTACGTAATGACTACTACTTAAACAGTTTAGATGTTACCAGTCTTCTGCTTGACGTTGTGACTTTTACAGTTAGCTTTTTTTACTGTAACTCTGTAACTGAATGCATTGTGTGATTTACAGGGTAACCCTTTTGTCTTCAAAAGTGGGGCATTTACCGTGTAATATTACAAATGTCATTGTTATTAAACATCATAATTCAGTACTGGCATCAACTCTGTTAAGAGAAAAAGTTATGTACACATTCAACATTTTTTGCTTAGAAAAACAAAATCCATCTAAAATAACTAACTTCGGTAAAGCAAGAATATCAAATACAATTTTTTCCGTGGTTGTATACTAAGATACTACACTCACTTCAACACTTATGACTCATACATTAAATACCATTTATTGCTTCTATATTCTGTTCCTTTTTATAACTACTACCAACTCGTAACTTATATATACATTGACAGAACATGTTAGAAAGATAGAGACGTCTGTAATTTTATGTTCATACACCCACTGATTTATACAGTGAATGTAAAATGAACGCTCATTTGAAGGGAACATGTGTTTGTCTGCATATTTTGTCTTTGAAACCACTAAATGAGTATTGGTGAAATGTGACAATAGAAATCTGCACTAAATGCTCATTAAACTGTATTATGGCATGTATTTATCCAAGACATTTCATTTTAACTTTATTGATTGGCTTAAATAATTATGTATAATATGAAAACTTAAACATGTTTCAGAAATCATTAAGATATTCATCTTTATTTCACATGTGTTTTAATGTGCTTAATATTTAATAAAAAATAAAGAAATTCAGATTTTTGGACAGTATCATCTTTCAAAATTTTGTTACACTTTTCCACCCTTTTTCTCTGGTATTTGCTTTATAAACCAGACCTTGATATTCTTTTGTAACCTACAGTTGCTATGTGGGGATAGGTTTTCCAGTTGTAGATATATTTACATGTTATACTCATACAGTGAAGGTTCCAATACTCACACAGAATGACAGTACATTGAATGTTTGTTGCAGAGTGCCAAAAATATTTTATTGCTCAAGAACTCACCAGCAGATACAGCAGGTGGTACGTGAACTCAGAAAAACAGTATACAAAGATGTGAAGTAAGTATCTTTCTAATTCATGACTGGGTGATATATGAAGTTCATAGATTATCATTTGGGTTGTGACACTATGCAGATAGGTACTGGTTTGTCAGAGAAAGCTGCTTAAAAACACAAAACATCTTTTTTTTAAATTTTGTAACTTTATTTGCATTTTTTGTGACTGTGTAGTCAGACACAAAAGTTTCTTCAACATTCATGCGAAGTGTCATCTTCATTCAACTGCTTTATAAATATTTTTTAGGTTTCTGTTCTGCTGAAAAAATATTGAAACGTAATCCATTCACCAAGATTTGGTAGGTTTGTGATTCATACAGTGTTACAGTTTTCTCTTTGTAGAGGGACCCTAAAACCATATTGAATCCATTCATCAAGGCAATTTAGGCACTGAGGCACAATGATGTTGACTTCAGTTATAGAAAGTGGCATGTAATGAATGAGAACACTGCACAAGAATATAGTAAAATATGAAATGGTTTACAAAAAATAGACACATACATAATTTTACCTTAAGCTTACGATGAGTATGTACACATGGTGAACATAATAGAATTCAATGCAGGTTGATAAAGCTGTACTAGCTAAGACATTCTGGACAGTTTGTCTTCCATTTTACCATGTAGTCCACAATTTTATATTCTCTTTGCCCATTTGTTTATTTTCATAACTTAAAAATAGTGTTAGACATTAAATAATGTAATTTGTTAAGGTACAAAGTAACAGTGTTATTTGTCTTGAAGGCTGTAGATGTTGTCATGTATTGTTAATTTTTTATTTCAGAATGACAATTCTCTCCAGTAGAGAGCATACTTGTATACAGACACCTTGGAGAGGTCATTCATTCCGAAACAAGACAGAAATGTGCTGTGCTCTGCTTGACCCTATTGAGGTAATACAGTAATTCGGCACAATTCTAAAATAGTGGTTCCTGGAACTCACGGGAATTTCTTCTTCTGCTAGAAATAACTAGTTTTTGTTTCTCCCTACTGCAGTACTCACAATTATACGGAGTCCAGCAGGAAAATTGTGAAATGTTATGGGATTTGTATTCTAGAAAACATTGGACTTAGCCACCGTACTGCTAATTCTTTTGAAAATGAATTAGAAAACAAAAATATTATGTAATCAGTGTTCAAAATTTGGGTTGTTATGTGACATTAAGTTTGCATCGATCTGTACTATTACAGGAATGAAGGCACAGAATACAGCATTAAATGTAGGGAATATTTTGTTATATTCATTAAATTCAAGGCATTTTTATTGGATTTAATTTACTACTTTTAAGTAATGCCTGAAATTCATTTCTTCTGTTACAGTGTCATGCAGGCATTAAGGTAAATTTGAGTGTTTGTGAGACTCAATACAACTGGTAGTAGGCATGGTAACTCATTTGATGTACTCACTGTGCTGTAGGCTGAAGAGGTGATGAATTTCAGTTCTATTTCCACCAGGGTCAAGAAATTATTTCTCATCTGCAAAGTGTCCAGAATAGCTCTGGGTCATACACAGTTTCCTGTTTTTTATGTTTTATTGACCGTACATCCGTGTATAAACTTGTAAATAAAGCCAACTTGGTGCACAATTTTCCTTAGTATGTTTATTTCTTTTCTCTACATGTTTCCACCCTGCATACCAGACAGTCATCCGTACAGAGTGACAAGTACCAAGTGTCACATAGATACAGTTATATCTCCTGATGATGGCATATAGTCACCTGAAACATGTAGAGAAAAGAAATAAACATACAAAGAAAAATTGTGCACCAAGTTGGCTTTATTTATAAGATTATACAGTTTCCTGTCTGGTGGGTATGTGGGTAAAGCAATGGGTTGTGAACCTGACCACTCCTGCCCAAGTGGTGCCAAGGTTAAAACTGTAGTTATACCCCCTACTTTCCCATGTGCCTTCATGGTGTTGTATGAAATTAAAAGTGGTACTACTATTACTCGGAAGACCTTCACATACAAATATTGAAATTGTGGTTTGTGTGCTTGATGTATAATGCTATAGATAATAAAGTAGGAAACAAATTGTGTTTGTAGGGACCTGGATGCATGTACAAGAATGCCCGTATGTCATCACATACTGCGCTTGAGAGCTGCAGGCTGGAGTCACCATGGGACTTGGAAGATCTGGTACAGGAAGGCCGAAGACTGAAGTGTTGTCCTTATTTCGCATCGCGGGATCTGATAGCCACAGCAGATATTGTTTTCTGCCCATATGTATATCTCATTGACCCAAAGATTAGAAATACCGTATGTACCAAATTGGAAATTGTAGATTAAGAGAAAACACTTCTGTTTGATGTATTACTCTACTGTGGATTGAAACGTTCTGATCTTAAGCAGATGTTTTTTGTTGTAAGTCTTTGAATTTTTTACCACCACAGATGTTACCCCAGTGATGTCACGCTCCTTCATTACAATGTCTCAATACCTGGATGCTTATGGCTTCTGATAGACCATCATACTTTTCATCTGAACTAAGAACTATTTTAATTATATTAAATATTTTATCCCATTATAAAAACCATTATGTTATTTTTAAAAATCCTCTTCAGATTTTTCTACATTTTACTTCTGATTCTGGTAAAAATCCCAGATAAGTTTTCTTGTGATGCTACATGACATTAATTGGTACAGCATCAGTAACCCTATAATTTTTGAGGGTTGTTTGACCGTGCATCTACCTCATGAAATAAAGTGAAATGCCAACTTGATGCAACTAGATAATTTTATTGATGTATTCTTAGCTCGACATGTTTCGGGTACACACACCTATCATCAGGAGCATTAGATGTTGAGTTGCTGCATATGGTTTTCTGCAACGATGTGTTGGATGGGTGGTGATCTTGAGAGCCACTGTGTAGGTCATAGTTCGGTGCGGATGGTGCCATCGCACGGCACCATCTGCACCGAAAACACGACCTACGCAGCGGCTCTCAAGACCACCACCCATCCAACACCTTGGTGCAGAAAACCATGTGCTGCAACTCAACATCTAATGCTCCTGATGATGGGTGTGTATACCCGAAACATGTCGAGCTAAGAATACATCAATAAAACTACCTAGTTGCATCAAGTTGGCATTTCACTTTATTTCCTGTAATTTTTCTTATTAATGTTTAATATGATATGTAAACCACCTACAACATTGTGCATCTGTTATTCCTTTCAACTTGTTCACTAACATTTTGGAAGAATACATACTCGTTTCCTTCTAAAGGACTTTTGCTACAATTCCAGTTAACCTTTCTGCTTACTGTGACATTTTATGAATTTTTTTTTCTTTCTTCAGCTATAGATTGACTTTGTAAGAGCATAAATGCCCTCTGTTGCATTCTCCATGAATGCTTGAGACAATGCAGGTCTTGATACACCTGCAAATTTTCCAGTTTCACAGAACTTATCAGTAAGCAGTTCCATAATATTGCAAGACATTCAGGGTTGATCAAACTGAATTTTCACTTATCCTTTATATAAACTTATACTTTTAATTTCCATGGAAATATCCTAACCTTGATAGGCTGAATTATTTTCTCATGTAAAGCATTTAACCGATATGTATAGAAATGTAAATGGTTATAATTATTAAGCATTACAGCACTGAATGACATACAACACATAAATGCCTTCTTGTTCCATTTACTGTGAAGGAATTTTGTAAGCAAAACAGTTAATTATTACAAATGCACAGAATTGCTGAAAATTGTCAGTTACGTAAGTACAGTGTACACGTATTATTAAAGCATTGTAACTGACTTCTGATAACATGTACAGTTGGGGGATTAAGGAAATGTAATTGATATTAATAGCTATATTTTGTACCAGGGATGTTTCTTGGGGGTAAAGCTGGCCGGTGCGTAGGGCTGACAGCTTTACCACCTTCATGTGCTGACTGTCTTGAAATCTGGGAGCCTCAAACTCCTGGAACTCTCAGGGCCTGTCCAGGCCTGTACAGCAATTAAAAAAAAAAAAAAAAAACTATATTTTGGATCCAGGCACAAATATGTTACCACATTTTGTAAAGCACAGCTATTAAACATTAGTGTACAGCCTATTTTATTCTATCAAGGTGTAAGTAGTTGCACAGTTTCTTCTAAGGACATGTGTTGTTAACACCTTGCCATCCGGCCATGCAGATGTGCGTGATTGCTATCCCATACATTGTTGACAGGTCATGCATATCTGCGTTTTCTTACAAGACATGCTGCACATGTGTTTTTCAGCGAGTCTGGCTCACTTATTGCTTCAAGGTTATCGACAGCTTGATGCAGGGTGCTTAGTCTCAAGTTACAAATAAACAGACCAGTCATGACCCCCTATTTTTAGAACCATAAGACTGCAACAAAGAGACCACTCATTCAGATACTCTCTCTTTTTTCCTTCAGTTGCAGTCATGGCTTTGTGTAGGAATGTTCTGCAAGAGGATGATATTTTGTGCGAGTTATATGCCAATACACATTCCGATGTCTGTGATTATAGTGACAATGAAAGTTTGGAGAGTGACAGTGACGTCCCCACTAGTTCGCGTAATCAAATGCAATCTTCTGTCTTAGTTGTTATTAGTGACATTGAAACAAGCACAATAGAGGAAGAATGTAGTGAACCGGAGAACTCTGATGATATAACACGTGATGTATGGTGTAAAACGTATATAAAAAACCAAGCAATGAGCCTTTTCTTGGAACCACAGGTCTGAATATAGTAATTGATAACCCTGAGTGTGTTGCTGAAGTCGCGAGTTCAGTGGTTGGTGACGATCTTATACTGTTACTTACTGAACAGTCTAACCTTTACCATAGTCAAAATGCCGAAAAATGGAAAATCTCGCCTAAAACACTGAAGTGGTCCAATATCACACCTGAAGAAATGAGAAAGTTTTTTGGGAATAATAATTTTGATGGGACAAGTCAGAAAGGAAAATGTAAGAGACTACTGGTCCACTGACCCCACAATTTCCCACCTATTTTTCCTCACACTATGAGTAGGAACGGTTTTGAATCCATTTGGCAGGCCTGACATTTTAGTGACAGCAGCCAGCAAATACAACATACAGGGCAGCTATTCAAAATTTGGCCTGTGTATGAATATTTTCTACAGAAATTTAGGTCAGTATACAGCCCAAAACAATAACTGTCATTTGATGAAGCCATGATCCCATGGTGGGGTCGCCTGAAATTTAGGACATACAATCCAAGGAAAATAAAATATGGAGTGCTGGTGAGAATGGTGTGTGAGGCGATATCGGGTTATATCTGCAACATGGAGATATACTGAGCTGAGGGAAAGAAGTTGGAGGACACAGTGTTATCACTTTTGGCCAGAATCATCATGTCTATCAAGATAATTATTATAACAGTGTGAGATTAGCTGAAACATTGCTAGACAGAAACGTGAGAGTCTGTGGCACTATGAGAGCTAACAGGGGCATTCCACGTAACCTGGAAGAGGACGGCAAGCACTCGAAGAAAGGGCAGTTAGCATTCCAGAGAAAAGGTGACGTAATGGTGCAAGTGTGGAAGGACAAAAGACTTGTTTGAATGATAAGTACGATCCATGACGCAACAATTGTAAACACAGGGCGGAAAGACGGGAAAGCAAACATGGAAATAAAGAAGCCTTATGCTGTTGTCCAGTACAGTAAGTTCATGAAGGGCGTAGACAGTGCAGACCAGTACCTTAGTTATTACTCAGTTCTGAGGAAAAGTCTAAAATGATCGAAAAAGTAGTACTGTATCTGCTAAACTGTACTCTCTTCAACGCATTTTTTGTGTACAGGACACTAAATACAAACAAAAAAGTTAAGTACAAGAACTTCTTGCACGAGGTAGGAAGATCCTGGATATCAGAATTCCGGAATCGAAGTGAGGCCAATTCTGATGACCTTCAATTGCCAGAGAAGCAAACAACCCCAAGGAGGCCTAAACAGGACCCGCCAGGCAGACTCTCCGGTAATTTCAGAATACATAAACTTGAAAAAATTGCTGGGGTTGTGGAGGGAAAAAGGAGGTACCCAGCAAGACAGTGTATAGTATGTGTTGCAAATAAGAAGCGAAGTGAAACTAGATACTTTTGTAAATTCTGCGTTGTTCTGCTTCACATAGGGTCTTGTTTTGAGAGATACCATTCAGTGACGAACTACTAGACTATCTACATGCAGTTTCTGCAGTCTGGGGCTTAGGAGCATAATTCACAGTGTCAAAACATAAGTAAGAATATGTTATGGGGTTGAACATTCAAAGTGTTTAAAACAACCAGAAATTGGGGGTATTTAATTAAAGGGCCATCCAGTCAGCAGTGTGTTAAAATGTCAGACATTTAATATTTCAGAATCCTTGTACCTGCAAGATTTATAGTATTGTGGCTTTATTTTATATTTTATTACAGTAATTGAAGTTTAAGTGAAGGGTATGGTTGCAGTGTTCAGAGAAGCTGATTTATGTGCCAAGATGGTCTTGCACTCAGAACAGGCAGAAGAGATATTGTCGCAGTGTGTTTCGTCCACTTACTACTGTCTTGTATGTGTGGATGTTGTTGAGTGCAGTTGAAGTCATATTCAAACTGATGTTACAGATGAATCTGCAGCTGCGTGGAACAGTCATATTGCTGGATGAGGCACACAACATTGAAGATTGCTGCAGAGAGGCTGGGAGCTATTCTGTCCTGTGTGATGACATATTTCAGTCAATGAAGGATTGCAAGAGGGTTGCATCCATGGAACTTTTACCTGAAGTTCATAACAGTGTGGTACAAAACCATGTATTAAAGCTCTCTCTGTCTCTCTTTCTTTCTCTCTGTCTCTATCTCTCTCTGTCTATCTCTATCTCTGTGTGTGTGTGCGTCTGTGCGCACATGTGTTTGTGAGTGTGTGTGTGTGTCTGTATGTGTGTGTGTGCATGCGTGCGTGTGAGGGTGTGTGTGTGTGTGTGTGTGTGTGTGCGTGCCTGTGCGTGCGTGCGTGTGTGTGTGTTTGTGAGTGTGGGTGTGTGTGTGTGTCTGTATGTGTGTATTGTGTGTGCATGTGTGTGTGTGCGTGCATGTATGTGTGAGTGTGTGTGTGCGTGCGTGCATGTGTGTGTGTGTGCGTGCGCGTGCGGGTGTGTGCGCGTGTGTGTGTGCGCGCGCGCGCGTGTGTGCCTGTGTGTGTGTGTGTCTGTATGTGTGTATTGTGTGTGTGTGTGTGCGCGCATGCGTGTGTGTGTGTGTGTGTGT
>Ga0123355_10020290_pt1 | contig 10607 bp, 9 predicted proteins | sample TergutEmb28metaG_3_FD_89872 | JGI IMG/M metagenome (GOLD analysis project Ga0123355, IMG submission 89872) | Embiratermes neotenicus P1 segment gut microbial communities from Petit-Saut dam, French Guiana - Emb289 P1 | ecosystem: Host-associated > Arthropoda: Insects > Digestive system > Gut ... | reverse complement strand
TTCTTGAAGTCTATAAAGAGCTGATGAACTGGTTCACTGTATTCCCATTTTTTCTCAAGTATTTGGCGGATGCAGAATATATGATCAATAGTCGACCTGTTGCGTCGGAAGCCACACTGATGACCCCCGATAATTTCCTGCGCATATGGAATTAACCATTAGAATTCTTAAATATTGTGTGACACACAAGTGGGAGGGAATTGTTTTATTTAATTACATTGCCATTTGCTAAGATTATGTGATTTTGGTGGGAGATGAGTGAAATATGATTAGGGAGCAATGTTCAATTAATACTGAGAGGAAAACCGAAGAACTTGAAGAAAAGCCTGTCTTATATGCACATAAAGTTAAACCAATCCCTGTGCAGGCCTGTTACAGGCCCTGAGGGTCCCAGGAGATTCAGGTTTCTGTATTTTAAGACATTCGACACATGAAGGTGGTAAGGTTGTCAGGCCTACGCACTGGCCGCCTTTACCCCTGCTGGAAATATTCCTGGTACTTATATCTGTTAGAGGCTGAGTCAACCCCTTCCATAGTGCAGGCAGAAGGATTATGGCAATGAAAATTTCCAATGATAACCATGGGAATCGAGCCCGCAACCTTCTGGCTGGTAGCACAGTGCCTCAACCACCTGCACCACCATATACTATTTCCACATGGTTCACCACAGGCCCTACTGGGCTGGGATCAAACATAGGCATCCACAGTTAAGGGCAGTGAGGTTGCTCTTGAGAGTAGTACAACCAACGGCCCAACTGTGATGTTATTAAAATTAAAATTCATGAACTATTTGGATCCCGAGGTTCATATACATAATATTTAAAAATGCAGTTCTGCCTTGCACTACAAAGGTCAGCCTGTTGCTATTACTGAAGAAAATTGTTAGCATTCATGTTGAAAATTCAGTAGGAAAATGTGCCACATCTCACCTCTGGAAACAGGTTCATAGAACAAGTGGTGCCACTTATTAACCAGCTTAAACAGTGCACTCACAGAGCATGAAGTCTTCTCTTCAGAATTCATTTTAGATATTTCCTGACATGAAGAAGCAGATTCAGTTTTTAAGAGCACAGTGTTTCAGAACTTTTTTTTTGGCTATTCCACACACACATTTCGTAGCTTCCCTTAAATATCAGCACTGCCTGGCTTCATAATCATATTTAAATGAACACTGATCTAGGACTATAAAGAAACTAAAGTCTGTTATGTAACTGTTTGACCTTAGAGTGCCTGCAAGGTGGAGGTATTAAGATGCAATAATCTTACCTTAATTACCTTCCAATGTCTATTTTTTAAGGTGACTCGGCGAACTGTATCCATCCTTCAAGAGCAGATGTCTAGTCTTGAATCTCGACTTCAGGAAAAAGATAATGAGATACTTGAGAAAAAGTGCCTAATGCTGGAACTCGAAAATCAAACAAAGAAACAGAGCATAGAGACAGAAAAAATGGCGCAAGAAGCTATGGCATTAAAGGAAGAAGCTGAGAGGCAGATTCACACTGGTGAACGTATGAAGTTAGAAGCGGATATAAAGCTGCAAGAGGCACAGAAATTATTTGCAAAAGCAGAAAAAACAAAATTAGAAGTTGAGGGCCAAATGATAGAAATAAAGAAGAAATCTGAGGATGCCAAGATCTGGATAAAGGATGCTGAAATTCAAACCAGTATGTTACAAATAGAAAAAGAGTCAATGCTGAGAGAAAGGGAAGCAATAGAGAAAGATAAAGAAATAACAGAGATTGAAAAAGATGAAATTAAAAAGGACAGGGAAACGATTCAGAGAGATAAGGAAATTATTGAGCATGAGAAAAAATCGCTTGTGAACATGCAAAAAGAAATGAAAGAACGAATGATAAAGTGCGAGTCATTAGTCCATGATGCAAAGAAACAGAAAGAAGAAGCAGAGATGCAAATAATGGCAGCAAAGAAGAAAGTTCAGGAGGCTGACATCTTGAAAGAAGACGCTTTAAAGAAGCTAAGAGTAGCTGAAGAGATGGATATGAGAACAAAGGAGATGGAAGTCCAACTAACCCAGCAACTGTATGAAGCGAAGAAGAAATTGCAGGAGTCCGAGTATGTCAGCAAGGCTGAGGTGGAGAAGAAGGTACGTGAAGCTGAGACGTTAAGCAGGGAATGTCAGACGGAATTAAGACGGCAGAGTGAAGAAGCACAGAAAAGAGAAGGGGAAATTAGAGCTGAAGCAGACACAAAAATCAAGGATATTGCAGAGAAAAGCAAGGTATGTATATACTGCTAGTGATAACATCGATAGCAATATGTACAAAGATAGGTAGGTAGGTAGGTAGGTAGGTAGGTACATACATACCTACATACCCCAATGTGGAAATTTAAACCCAGTGTTTTAAATGTGAAAGGCATTTTTTATCAGTTACATTGACACTTTGCCTCCCAGGTATTGTTTATGTTAATTTTGTTGAATTACAGACTTATACCATGCCATTTATTTTTTGTGTATGGAATATGATTCTTCTTTATGATCAGGAACGAGAAACGGAGTTAAAGAAACATCTGCAGGAGTCAGAAAGGCGTTGTCGGGAGAAGGAATGCGAGCTGATGAGGAAGTTGGACGAAGTTACATTAACAGCATCGCAGGTAGCACTGGATCGAACTCGTCTTGCTAATGAGAAGTTGCGTCTCGAACAGGAGGTTCGCCGACATGAGGCGCAGGAAGCTGAGTTGGTCCGTGAGAAGAAGGATGCAGAAAACTGTCTTCTTGTTGCTAAAGAACAACTGGAAAAACAGGTATTTAAAAGAATGCTGCATTTTTCATGCAGTAAAATTTTTGTGTGGGAAACTTTCAGAAAGCCAACTTTTAACTTTGTTGTATGGAGATATTTATATTTGAAGTTACAGCACAAAAGTCATGTATTATATCCTGCCAGGACGCAGGATTTTTATTGTCATGTAGAGGTCTTTTTTGGAGATACAATGATACATGATGAAAGAAATAATAACCTGTCAATGCACAATTTTATTTTACCGATTGTGAAGGCAGCCACACATTTCGGAAATGTAAAGCAGCCATTATCAGGCTGTGAATATCGTAAATGTAAAAAGGGGAATTATATACCTATAGCCTTACATAAAATTATAATATATTGTAAAATGTTTTTTATGTGTAACATTCATAAACCGTATGTATTCATTTGTTCCATTGGCATGTGCAGAATATGACGATTCCTTGCCGTTCTCAGGAGCTGCTTCCATTCCTCTCTCACCTCATCTTGCCATCTATTTCTTGATCAACTTCTCAATCTTGTTCCCATATTCATATATACTACTCTTTTGGGAATTCTATTTTCTTCCATTCTCTGTACATGCCCAAACCAACGTAACCTATTTAAACCTCTATTATAGTAGGTTTTTTTTATCACTTGCATAAATTTCTTTATTGATTAATATTCTTCAATTTTCTTTTTTATTGTCACATACTGGGCCTAAAATTCTTCTATACACTTTCCTTTCAAAAATGTTCAATTGCTTTCTATCTGTCTTTGTTAGTGTCCAAGTTGCTGATGCATATGTTAACGTTTTGTCTATTATTGTGTTCTTTAGTCTTAATTTTATTTTCTTTGATATGTTTTTATTTTTAAAAAATTTTTGTAGCATAAAATATGTTTTGTTAGCATTTTTTGTTCTTTCTTGCAACTCTATTTGTATGTAGCTCCATATAAAATTATAATATACTGTAAAATGTTCTCTGTAAGGCCGATATCTTGTCCATTAACTTTTATTTTTATATCTACATATAAGGCTACAGGTGTGTAATTCTCCTTTTTATGTTTCTGATAATTGCAGTTTCATGATGGATGCTTTATGTGGTCAAAATATGTAGCTGCCTTCACAGTCGCTACAATAAAGTTTGTGCATTGATGGGTTGTATTTCTTTCATTATGTACTCTACAAAGCACAATGGGGATACCACATCTTAAAGCTGTTACATGAGATAGGACTATTTCACTGTATTCTGCAATTAAAACAAAATGTGACGTAGTTTAATGAACACAACATAACTTTACGGACTCATATTTTTTTTCTCTTTCCAAAACACAGATGGCTCTTCTGCAGCAACAAAAGAATGGTCTTGAGAAGCGTGTGAAGGAGCTAGAAGCAGCTAATTTAGAGCTCATGGTGCAGTTAGACATAATGCACAAAAAAGAACAACCACTTTCAATTTCTGGAGGTATGTTAGGAATAGAGATTTTAAATCTCACTTTGAAAGGTCTGGTGGATGTTTTTAGTATAGTTGATGGTATAATGAGTTGATGTTATTGAGTATCACAAGATATTGAAATACATGTACCTGTGGAATTTGCCTGTGTTTGAGGGTCAGTAAGATACTTTCCAACATTTCTGGTCCATACCTCGACTTAAAGTGTTTGTTGATATTATTATACTGGAAGCCTTCTGACTGAGGTTAGCAAAGGGGTAGCCTTAAATTTCTTCAATTTCAATGTTTTGATTACCTGTTTCTGTGGTTGTGAAACTTGGCCTTATTTTAAGGGAACATAGACTGAGTGTGTATGTGAAGAGGTTATGAGGAAAGAATGTTTACTTCAGGAAGAGGATGAAGAACATTGAGGAAAGTACTGCTGTGTATTTGTTATTGTTTTGTTATGGTTATCAAACTAAGGACATTAACATGTACAGGACATTTAGCCCACATGAGATGAGACATGCATACAAAAAGAGCTAAAGATAATAAACCACTTGCAAGACCTAACAGTAGATGGCATGAGAATATTGAAATAAATCTTCAAGAAATAGGGGAGGAGGTTATTGATTCATCTGGCTGATGATAAGGGTCAAGTGTGAACATGGTAAAGAACTTTAAGCTTCCTTAAAATCTCTACAAGTTCTTGAACATCTGAGTGAGCGCTAGCTTTAAAAGAATCACACTCTATTTACAGCCTTCAACTGTATATTGTTATATAAAATGTTTATACTGAATGCAATTTTTTAGGTCCAGACTCATCATGTCTGACACACATGAAGGTTGGAAGAATTTCTCCTGGCAGTTACTCTTCAGGTCTTAGCCTACGGACAGGAGAGGGTGGTTCCTTCCCTAGCAGCCCGTGGGGCACCACAGCTACAGTGTCACTGGAATACAATGGAAGCCAGAATGAAGATAAGGATGGGAGTAGGAGGGGAAGTGATGGTGGGCACGGTGAAGGGCTCAATACTGGTTCCAGCATGGTACTTCAGCATGGTTTTGGCAGACAGCGCAGTGAACTTTCTGATTATATGTCTGAGGACCAAGCCCTTGAAGAATATGGGGCCATATTCACACAGGTAAGGAAATAGACCTGGAGACTGATAGTTAAGTTCGGTGTTGATCCTGCATGAAACACGCAAAATTCACTGAAGACATGAATACATATTTTAGCACGATGAGTAGTTGAATTCTTGAGATAATGACTTAAGAAACACAAAGCCGGAATTCCTAAATGATGCAACTCTGTAATACTGCCTGATTGTCTCTGTGGCTGTGGTGTCTTTTTCTGAGAAACGAAAATAAATTGAATTTCCTTGGAATGTGCTGAAAAGAAGATGATTGTAGTGAACGCAAGTGAATGAAAAATGGCAAAGAATTCAGTTAGAAAGTATCAACTGGTATCTGTTTACAGTGCAAGGCAATTCTCAGTCCAGAGGACTTCCATCCTGACTTGGATTTTTCATGGTTTTCAACAGTGTTTGAAGGCATTATGTTGGGATAATATCGTAACATAGGCTACAGTTGCTTCCTTCCATAGTTCTCATATGATGAAGTGAGAAAGCATCATTAAATCAGCATTTTTCTAAAGGCTGCACCTTAAATCTATTATCTGGTATTAGTAGATGTTGTAACTGAATGGAACACCATTTTATATTCAAAATTTTATGTATTTCACAAGAGTGCTATGTTTGACATGTACCACACTGTGTTATGTACAGACATTTTAAAAGCATCACTGAAAGAAGACCTGGCTTGTAAGATTTCTGGTTCTCACAGCAGTTTTGCTGCAAGTTGAGTGTTACGGGATATTAATGCTGTAACGACTGGTAAGTAGTTACTGATGGTTTGAACATCAGTAACTGTTTGTACCAGTTAACACAACTCAAATCTTCAGATACTTCTTGCCATGTATATTCTGGTCATGCTTTAAAATGCATATAAACTACAGAAGGTTAAACTGAAAACTACCAGAGAATACACAGTTGCTCTTTCAAATCACAAGTTCTAAGATGTGGATCAATATTAAAACCAGAATGATATTTATCCAATATAGACACGCACTAGCAGTTACTGGGTCACTCCACTGACTGAGCAACATTCCACACCATCTAACAGTGTTCCTGGTGATCCCTCTTTAATGCGCAATATCAACTCATCTCCAGACCTTGGCATTGAGAGTGATCAAGGACGTTTCTCTAGTCTGGAAGCAACGTCTAGCGGAGTACAAGTAGATTCTCCCAAAGTAGTCAGCACTGTGGAAATTTGTGGATCTGGTTTGGACCCTAATCTGTCAGCTGTTGTCATAAATTCAGGTGAGTGTATTATCTTTGTGATGCAAAGGATTAAATTTCATTCTTCCTACTGTGTGCTGGGCTTGGATGTTTCTACTGAGCCAAGTTCTGTCTCAATTGTCTGTCAAGTTTATTTTGTGGTATGTCATACAGAAGGCTGGGAGTGAGTCATATGTGCACCAATAACAATACTGGATTGCCAGACAAATCAAATACACCTTCCTTGCCTGCTCACTCACTCACACACACACACACACAGAATAGGCCTGTATGCTATCTCCACTATGTTCTTCACTGACCAGAAACTCACAAATTCCCTTACTAGTTTATACAGTGAAATGTATGTTAAACAGAACTTGTGCATAATGGAAACCCGTCTTTTACAGTCCTGAGGATCCAAACTTTGAGTAGGTGTATTAAACAGAACCTGCCTGCAAAAGAATTTTAGGCTCTTGCATCTCCATTGTAGGCATGTTTCACTATTCTTTATAACAGGTTGTCTTCCATTTGTCCAGTAGCTTTAACAGGATCAGTGGCTTTTGAGGAATCAAAGGTTACAGATAAATCCCTTGTTCTGATTCTTCTCCTTTTCCTCTGCCTGCTTACTGTTGGCATCATTATCATTGCTTCTTCTGTGGCTGTTTTTACGAGGGCATGCATATTTGGTAGGAAGCTGTCTGTATGTCTAATGGAAACAGATAGCAACCAACCAACCAGCCAGCATTTACTACGAGGGAGAGTCAAATGAAAACCTTAAAAGTGTGATAAAAATTTGAAACAAGGCTTGATTGTCTTGTAAGTTGACAACAATGATACTCGCGGTTTGAAGAGTGGCCGATAAGTGGCAGTACGATGCAGGAATGCAACATGCACCAAAGAAGAACAGCATTCTGTCATCCGTTTTTTAAGTAGTGAAGGGGTGAAACCCATCGAAATTCATCGATAAATGGAAGTTCAGTATGGTGATGCATGTCTGTCACTACAGCAAGTGTACAACTGGTCTAGGAAGTTCATGCACGGCATTAGTTCTGTAACAGACTCTCCTCAACCTGGTCAGGCACACCGAGTAGTGACACCAGAGGCCATTGCAGCAGTTGAAGCCATCGTGAAGGAAAAATGCCACGTAACAGTGAATGAAATTGCTGCACATCCGGATATGAGTCATGGATCAGCACACCATATTGTCCATGATGTTTTGCAGTTCCATATAGTGTTAGTAAATTACGAGATAAAAAATATTTAAGGTTTTCATGTGCTCACCCTCGTATATCTGTCTCGTACTGTGTATTATGAGAATGGAATCATAAGCCCATTGTTTTCTAATTGGGAAGTTCTCACTTCAATTACAAAATGAAACTGCTGTCAAGAATCAGTCTTGCATAAATGCTTCCTCACATCTGGTAATGTTACAGGGTGTGATACAGCTGTCAGGACATACAAAGACCTGGAGCAGGAGAACACAATTCTGAAGCGCCGCTTGGCAAGAACACATCATGCCCTTGAAGAAACTTTGGCTCAACTTACAGCTGCAAACCAAAGAAAGAAGCAGGTGGAACGAGCAATTTGCAAACAGCTGCACAAGACACATCACATCCTTAAGAGAGTTAGGGTCAACCTGGATACTGGAACAGTAGATGGTGTCAATCCATCTGGCGAGGAGATGGAATAGTTCAGTCTGTGCTTTTCTGTATGCGATCAAGGGTTTTAAAGTCATTATTAGATTCCAGGTAATGTATATCCTTACTAATCCATTTGTACAAAGTGGCCCTTTTGTGAGAATAAGTGAATATTCTGTGCCACCAATAGCTAAACCATCATGCTGGATGCACAGATAATTTGTGCTTTAATGGATCAGGTACTTAGAGCAGAGAATATTCAAGTTTTCCTATCACAGGGTTACCTTGCATTAAGATTCCATCCAACCTTCAGCCATAACACCTGAAGAAAATATTCCTTCCTTTTAATTGGGTTTTTGGGTGGCACAGTATACTCTGATTGATACTCAAAGATGCATAAAGTGCATCACAGATGGACATACCATGTACACGTATGAGGAAAGAAGTTGTGTATAAAGCCATGCAGATTGCACCCTCCTTCTCATCACTGAGGAAGTGAAAACTGAATATTTTGAGTTGTGAATTTTATATGTCATCCAGTGAGACAATTGCTCCTTCCAAAACTGTCCCTTTTTGCCATTTTTATCAGATGAATGCAAGATGTTTCTTACTCATACAGTTCTATTTTAAATATTTTTCATGTTTCATGTGAGGTGTGTGACACCTAAGGTTGACAGTACAACACAGCATACCTGGTGGTTATGGCAGGTATATCTGCCCTTACACACCTGCAAAATCAGTTTTTGTTAGCTCTTAGATGGCATGATACAGTCACCATTCACACATTTCCTGAAGTGTTGTAAAGTAGGCTATCTAACATTCTTGTATGAAACTAGACTTGTAAATATTTGCTTGATTTTTATTTTAAAAAGAAAGTAAAACTTACTTTTTGACTGAAGATGTGACTATACATATATTTTTCCCTTAAAAATACAGAGTGCATCATAAACATTGAAAGAGACACTGATTATCCCAACTACCCAAAGAATGTAAGCATTTCTAACAGTCATTTATTTACAGGTACAAGCTAAATAATGTTTATAATTGAAAAGAAATGTTACATGCAGGGATGCAGTTGGGCAAACAGTAACTATCTGTCACTGTATAGAGTATAAGGGAAAAAACCATTCTGTAGCCACAGAATTTGGAGATTTGTAAAATGGGTCCATTGAATAGTCATAATATAAAAATCCAGGCACTCAGTATATGGCGGTGTATGTCAGATCGGCAAACATTTGGCTTAACACCAGTTGCAGTGTTGGTAGATGGTAGAGAAATTTGCTTTCATTATCAGCTTTCCTTGACATGGAATGTGTTCAAGCCAGGCCAGCATGGCAGATCTCGTGGCTCACTATGCGCTGGACGATTGAGGAATCACGGTTTGATTTCTAACAGGGGCATTAGATTTTTTATCTTCACCGCGGCATTGAGAGTGGTTATAGGATTAACTTAGACTCCTATCCAACGAGGAATGGGCTTCTCTCCCACCCCCCACCCCAAGGAAAAAGCTGCTAGGTCTCAAAGCTGACCACTTCAACCTACTGCTTAGGTTCAGAATGCATGCCTTCAACAGCTACAAGAAAAATATGTGATAAGAATACACTCCATGTTTTCAGTTGGCTGAGGGAGGATGTTCATTAGTACTGCAGGGTACAGAATATGCAGAAGTGGTGGAACTTACATAGCAACCTGCTGTGGTTACTGAGCTGAAAGTACAACAGTTAGCACATCTGACAGTGCCTGTAAAGTTCTGCTTGTCTTTATTGGCCATGTTCTCTCAGCAAGTCAACTAAGACTGCACCCCTGTATAACACCAATATTACTATCAGTGACCTGATTGTAAGCTTCGGTATATTATACTGCAGCAGTTTAATGTGAGACCCTCAGAGTCAAAATGTCTGTCAGCTTGAAATAAGACTTATTCTTACACTCAGACCCATGTAATATTATAGGAAACACGGATTCTAAATAAATAATAAATCAGGTGGTTTGGGAGGCTTAATTACGTACATGTATCCTGTATTACTTCTGATCGTTCAGTAAGTATGATGGCACAACAGAAAATCAATATTCAACACTTCCCACAGTACAATATCATATTGATACATGTCCATTCCACTACTACTGCATCTACTCTTTAAATGCTTGATTTGGTTCTTTCAGAGTAAAATTAGACCATTCTGCACAGAAAAGCAGCAACCTGGAATATTTACAGTCTGCCTTCTAACATGAAATTACTTCATGTTAGTTCACCTGGTGTCAAAATTTCACTCATGCAATAAAACAACTGAATGAAAAATACTGTAATTGGTAAAAAAAAAAAAAAATGTTTTTTTTTTCTTTTTTTTTTTTTTTTTTTTTTTTTTTTTTTTTTTTTTTTTTTTTTTTTTTTTTTTTTTTTTTTTTTTTTTTTTTTTTTTTTTTTTTTTTTTCTTTTTTTTTTTTTTTTTTTTTTTTTTTTTT
>Ga0123355_10020289_pt1 | contig 10607 bp, 9 predicted proteins | sample TergutEmb28metaG_3_FD_89872 | JGI IMG/M metagenome (GOLD analysis project Ga0123355, IMG submission 89872) | Embiratermes neotenicus P1 segment gut microbial communities from Petit-Saut dam, French Guiana - Emb289 P1 | ecosystem: Host-associated > Arthropoda: Insects > Digestive system > Gut ... | reverse complement strand
GGACCGTGCATCATTGTAATAGTTGAAGAATAAAAGACGAACTTGATGTCACTTGCTATTTTATTTCACTTCTTATGTACTCAACATGTTTCGGACATTAATATATCCATCATCAGGAGCTTGTGACTGTGCTGTTGAATTACCACATCGGTCGTTTTGTTCTCGGTTCGTTGTGTGTTGGAGATTGGCCCTTTATTCTTCAACTATTAACAAGGTTAATTTGGGGTGACCACATCGCTCCTCTTTAATGAGATTGTCCCATATTTTACTGTTACTTTCCATTGTCCCAATGGATGTGAAACAGGATGCGCAGTGTTCTGTTGTCATCACTACAGCTGTATACACACGTGTACTTGTATGATTTTAATTAGTAGTTTTGAAGTTTAGACTACATAGGCTCTCTGCGTTTCATTGTTTTGATCTGTCAGTTTTAAATATCATTTTTTTTAAATGTTAAAAATTTGGAGCATTTTAACTGTCCAGTTTTTTTTGTTTCAGGTTCTTTACCATAGGTTAATTTGTTAGGAAGGTTTTCGTATAAGTAGAAAACCATGTAAGTCTGACATTGCTTAGATGCAGTATTTTTAACATACACATTCCAATGTAAACACACAATAAAACATAAAATGTGTACACTGTGCATCAAAAATCAATGTGGACGCTGTACATCAGAATGCTGTAAATGATAAATTATGGGAAATGAACATATTTCAGCTGTACTTGCACTTCTAGCCACAATGATGCAGCACAAATAACCTTTGCAACATACATGCAGTTAAGGGGAATTATTTGCATTTTTCAGTTCAGTAAACTTTTCCAATAACTGCAGTGAAATGTTCTTTATGATCCACTGTATTGCTCTACAGTCAGTGTCCATCATGTTGCACACACAGTCTAGCTGTATCTCACATTGTGACGGCCAGCCACATGACATCTTGCGGACATCGAATATGAAAATGTGAGTGCTGTGCGGGAACTTATATTTCACACTTTATGATTTGTTATTACTTTATTGCCAGGTTGTATGGTCAAGTAAGTGATCCAGCAATGCTGAAACGTCTGCAGACCGAGTATGATGCTTTCTTTGTCCGTGCTACACGTTGCATTTTCTCATCACAGCGTCTTGGCGCTTGGCAGTTTCTGGCTGTTGTTCCTTACAACACAGTCTCCTTGTCAACACTGTGGAGGATATTCTACAGCCTTCATGAAGAATATCAAGAAGAGGACTCACTAGTAGCTGGGACTGACACCAAGACAGGTGACCATATCTCTGGAATATTTGCATTTTTCAGGGCAGTAAGCTGTCAGTTAATCTGTGATGCTGCAAGACTTAAGGTTCCCATATGAGTGTCTGAAGACTGAGGGCTTGAGTGATGTGACACAGTGTCACTGGGGTAGTAGCTGTGGATGTTCTGAAGGATCATAGTGTCTTCATCGTCAGGGTCCAGTAGTGCAAGAATATGAATATCAAAGCCCTGTGATCCACTGAAATGTCAGACACTGCACTTATGTCTTTGGAGACTTGAATATTCACTTATGACATGCTGGATGGATGTAGCTGTAGGCAAATGTTGTTTTTCTTCACCTCCTGCACACTTTTTCCACATTTATTTGGTGATCTGTGAATCACACCTCTTCATCGTCAGCTGCACTACATGTCTTATTTACGAAATTATAAGATGACCCAAATGTAAGCCAACTCTGAATTTACACACACACACACACACACACACACACACACACACACACACACACACACACGCACAAACCCCCCCCCAATCCACACACACCCCCATTCCTCCCACACACACACACACACAAACACACACGCAGACACACACACACAGAAAAATTCAAGCTGAACATATTAAAGGTGTAATAATTGATGCATATTTACTTACACCAAATAAAAATAATACACTTTATTGCGTTATGCCTACAGTATGTCACTTGGCCCAGGCTGACCAAGGTCATTATCTGTTGATGGTGATTTGGGGTTACTTGAAAGTTATCAGTGCCCTCCCCCTGCCTCATGTATTATCTTTTGTGTTATTTGGTTCATTCAAAATGGAGCATTTCTTAGAATCATGGATAACTGTGTCACATGAGGTGCTGTGCCACAGTATCAGGCAATGCTTGCACTTACAGTAGACTGCTTATGGCTGTAAAGTATGTCATAAGCAGTGGTACTTGCTACATTGACTCCCTGCAAATGATCCTGATTCTAAGCCAATGGGCATTTTCAGACTGTAAATTCAGGGTAGAAATGTTGGTTTACAGATGAGTAAATACAGTGGTTTCTCCTTTCCCAAAAAAGACCTTTTGGCTTGAATGTTGTAAGAGTGGAACATGTTCTGTAACAACTGCATAATGTTGCCTAGACTGGGAGAGGAAACTGAGGGCCCCACAGTTACGGCAGCAGTTTGAAGAGAAGTTGGTGTCTATGCCAGATGCAGAGTCCTTCTATCTGTTGACAACATTTGCCAATATGGCCATGGCAAGGTCAGACCCTTTGGATGCAAGTTTTGTGCGCGCCGCAACTCTCGACCTCTTTGAAGTAAGTTAACTGCTTCCAGTTCCATGTTTTATTTACTGTTTTAGCTTTCTTTGTAAATTACTGTATCAGTATTACTGCAGTGAGTATAGTAATTAGGTTGAACAATGCAGAGTTTGATTTATGGCAGGGACAATTAATTTTTCTCTTCTTTAAAATGTCCAGACTGGCACTCAGACCCACCCAGCCTCTTATCCAGTAGGTAGTGGGATTTCTTTTCCCCGAGATAAAACAGTCAAGGTGTAAAGTTGACCACTTACATCCATCTTGTGCCAAGGTTTAGAATTTGTGGAGCTGTAGAGCAGGGGTACACAAATATTCCAGAAATCTAGGCTCCACTTCAAAATTATTGGCCCGAAGGGTGAAATGAAGCAAGTTTGATGCTGAGTAACCACACATAGTAGGTGCCAATATACAAAATTTAGTTGCCATGACAACCTGGCACCCAGGATTTTGTGCATCCATGCTATACAGGTTATTAATTAGTTTCTAGGTTGTTAAGAATCTAGCAGAGCTGGCAGGTGGACCTACTGTGTACATGAAGTGGCCAGGGCTGGGTAGTCATTTTGTATTACCATTGCTGTAGAAGTCTTGCTCTTGGCCTGCCACTTGAAAATTTCACTGGCTAGTGACTGAGAAATTGCCTATACTTCTCTGCGATTTATATGCCTTCATGGTGGGCATAGAATCAGCTGTACCATTACTATTTACTGTATTGTTAACCATTTGCCACATGTATTTTGTGGACCTTTGTGAACGTGAATATGATCGAATAATTTGAATTATGGACTGTCTGTGAACTTATCAGTTTAAGTAATGGTGCCTGTAAAGGATAAATAATATGAATAAATTCTCATAATTGCTTGTGTTTACATTCAGTTCTAAGTTGTAAGAACATACAAACTTTGCTGGTGCCTGCCAGAAGCTGTTATTAATTTCATGATTACAGACAGTCCTTATTTAGTGTTGACCCAATCACTATTTTGCTTCAGTTTTAGTCACCAGGGATTCAGTGAACATTGCCCTGACTGGGATTAGTGTTTTACCTGGTGGCTGATGCCGGTTTCAAAATGTCAGTCTCTGTGCTCGTTGTGCTGATGTGACAGTATTTGTTGTTAGATGGAGGAATATAACCGCAGGGTTAAATGAAGACTTTATTGATAATGAAATCTTCAGTTGCGAAAACAAGATTTCTGCGAAATACTTTACTGTACTGCAGGAGTCTATAATTCATTGTGATAGCAAACTAGCATACATACAAATTACTTGATTACATATTATATGATTATACTGTACAACATTGGGCTGTATGGACCAGCAACACAGCTTCACTTGCCAGTAGGCTGGAATGTTTGGCTTGGTTGCGCTTGCCACTACCATTTATTGTTGTTGTCTTCGTCTCTTCGTGTTTGTATCTGCTTCTGTTGCTGAAGTGTTACTGCTACTAACATGTACAGTGCCAGTATGGGAACTGTTTGCTACCGCCTTTTGGCCCTGTTGGTAACTACTTGCAGCAGAATGATGGAAGAACAAGCCTTAAATTTTATAAGTAAAAATAGAATATTAGCAGTGATACGGAGCACAAGATGCGTCATCACTGGGAGTGAAAGAGGAGCCGGACATCACAGACATCATAGAGAAGAAAAGACTACAATGGTATGGCCACGTCAAAAGGATGCCAGAGGAGAGAATACCAAAATTAATTATGGATTGGATACCTCGGGAGAGAAGGAAAAGTGGATGTCCAAGAAAAACGTGGATGGAAGGAGTACAAACAGCCATGACAGCAAGAAATCTAGAACCAGATCAGTGGAGAAACAGAGAGGAATGGCGTTCGGTTTCCAGAAGACAGAGACAGCTGTTAAAAAAATGGATAGATAGATAGATAGATAGATAGATAGATAGTTAGATAGATAGATAGATGATGGATAGATGGATAGATAGATGGATGGGTGGGTGGGTGGATGGATGGATGGATTTTCTTAGCTTCATCATGCAGTGTAGATGTGTGGTCAGCTGAGAGAACAGGATGCTGGGTGGGCTCAAGAACTGGTGTGAACTTTTAGGAGCAGAGGAAAATCTGTTTCCATGGTGAGGAATTGAACCCTGGACCGTCCAGCCCGCAGCCCAGTTCCTATACTGATTGAACTATCCGGGCTACAGTCAACCTGCAGGTGTTGAAACTTTTTTTTTAAATCTTGGTGGCTTTTCTGCCGTTACAGTGCAGACCCTCCAAGGAAACTTTTCTTTCTCATTTCACTTTAGTTATACTCCCAGAACCTGGATCCAGTTTAATGTTATCTTTCCTTCTGCATTTCTGACTTCCAAGTTGCATTTTTACACAAGGTTTGACACCTACAACTTTGTGTTGTCATTGTCCCCATGCTTGCTGTTCGGCACACAGTAGTTAAACCATGTTATTTAATTGACATAGGTATATTAATCAGAAGTTTAGCTGTCTCTTATTATGGTTTTTGGGAAAATGATGAAACATTCTGAGTTTATTGTGCGCTAAATAAACTTCATTTGCATGCATAGAAATACTGCTAGTAAATTCTTTGAAAATGTGACAGAATTTAAATACATGTATTTTGGATCGACAGTAATAAATCAGAATTGCACACATGGAGAAGTTAATAGTAGAATAAATTAATTCAGGGAATGTTTGTCTTTTGTCTTGCCTTTTACTAGCTGAGAATACAAAAGTTAAAATATACAGAATAATAATTTTTGTTGTTGTTTTATGTGGGTGTGCAAGTTGGTCGGTCACCTTCAAAGAAAGACGCAGGCTGAGGGTGTTAGAGAATTGGTTGCTGTGGGAGGTATTCAGGTATAAGAGGTAGAACATTAATTGGAGAGTTGAGAAAACTGTGTAACGAGAAGTGTCACCATTTGTACTGCTGACTGAATGTTATTTTGGTGACCAAATGAGGAAGAATGAGATGGGCAGGGCATGCGGCATGTATAGGGGAGAAGAGATATGCGTCCAGGGTTTCATGAGGAAACCTGACGGAAGGAGACCACTTGGAGGACAAAGCATAGATGGGATGATCACATTAAAGTGGATTTTAAATTAACAGTATGGAGGGGTGTGGCTCAGAAGAAGGATAAATGGTGGGATATTGTGAATGTGGTAATGAACCACAGGGCTCTGTAGAATACATTATTTCTGGGCTAGCTGAGGATATATTAGCTTTTTAGGAAATACTGCCCCTTGTAGTTATTGTAGTTAATTTTAGTTTATTTTACTTTGATCGGCCAGTCGGTTGTGTAATTAGTAATATAAATTTATTGCGTAGGCTATATGAAATTGTTGTGAACTGTATCATGACTACCACATGAACATAGTTGCATGTACAATGTTCTGAAGACCCTGTGTTGTGTCTTGTCTGACAGTGTACAGTTGTATGTCCAAGGAGATCCTATTCCTTGCACTGCATTTAATGTTTAGCATCAGGAATTGCTTCTCTTTCCGTAATTTATGAACTTATATATATATTTTTTTTTGCTAATCTATTTAGGTTGGTTTCCTGAGTGCTGCTACTCAGGATAGCTGTTCTAAAACGGCACGAATTTTGCTATCCAACATCACTTCCCGACATCCTGTTCTGTTATCTGATGTCCTCTGTAAGCTGCGAGACAATTTCACACAAGCAGGAAAGGTACGTTTACATTCTCAATGTTAATGATTAATTGGGACCGACCAAAGCCCCATGAGCAGCAGAATCCATAGTCAATGCAAAACCCTTGATTCTTTCCAAACTCACAAACTACGAGTAATTGAAACATTAAAATTTCCCAGAAGCACAAAAAGCATAGATAACTTAATTCTGGCCTAAGTGTGTATACAGTGAAACCTTCTTCAGACATTTTTTTGAACAGTTTTACAGGTGAGGCTAGCTAAGTGGGTGAGTGTCTTAACCCTTTGATGCCTAATGATCACTATAGTGGTCGTACCGCACCACTAATCTCTAAACATTGCATTTTATATATTTATTCAACAAATACAGGTACTGAATATTTTAAACATGGTATATACTCTCCGTTTTTTTTTTTTTCTTCGAAATGCAGTTTGTTTCATAATTCTAACATATTTGGTTCCTGTATTATTCACATTTTATACACAGGGTGTGCTAAAATTTAAAAAAATAATTCTGGCACCAGAAGGTTAAACAGGTGAGTCTGATAACATTGTGTCATAATTCTGCATTGAAATTGACATTTCCTTACTATAATGTTGTTCCATGCACAGTCTGTATGAAGGGATTCATTTTCACCATGAAACCACATTTTATGTCTTACTTTCTGTAGTAATTCTGAGAGATTCTTCAACATGAGCAGATGTTTGTACAAGCACGACTGGTGGATGAAGAGCCTGTTCATTTGGGAACCACTACATGAAGACTGATTGTACATTTCTGTATGTTGCTGTTTTTACCCTTGTTCAGGCTGAGCCGTTTACTGGGACTGTTTGAGTTCTGTGTGGCATGTTTCAAGTTGACACAGACGCAAAGTTCGTAACTGATTTTTTGTGAGGAATGTTCGAAGTAGCATTTGCTGTGTTTATAATAGCCAGCTGCTGTTCTTGAATTGAGAGCAGCTGGCATTTTGTATTGTTCATGATCCTCATTATTTCCATAATTGTTTGTCATAAGAAAGGAAATTTAAGATTGAAAATGTTATTAATTGTAAGAAACTCTGAAATACATGTAACTTCACAATGTATTAGGAGGGTGGAGAGTGCTTTTTTTAAACTTCTTATGAAGTACAAAGCAGTCCTTGCAAACTGTAAATTCTTGGACTACCTGTCTGTATTTCAGAATGTCGACACATGTGCATGTGACGTGGTGTCACATCCTGGAAGACTTGAATGTTCCTTCCATTGCTGCATGCTTTTAGAATTCACATTGTACTTCTCAACAAATGTTGTGAAATTCACGTTAAGGTACTGCAAATTGTTCGCAGCTGAGTCTCTACCTCTTCAAAGAGTTGCCGCTGCACCTATGGAAACCAAGTGAACAAGATCTGTCTATCATTTCTAACTGGCTGCTTGACTGTCCACTGAACTCCACGGAGAACCAGTTGGCTCGCCAAATCCTCAGCCAGCTGAACTGGGGGTGTGACGGTCCAGGTCTTCATGAAGGTAACTTGTTTCTTCCATTGGAGCTACACCACCGTGTGGCTGTTCTAGTGGTGGAGGCAGCCCTGCGTTTTACACCCGAGTCAGTTGGTATTCCTGGTGCAGGAACAATCACAGAGAGCATGAAACAGGTATGATCCTAGGAGAATGTTACGTTTAGCTTTATTACTAAGCATATAACAGCTGGGGAACTGTTTAAGAGAAGAGCATTTTGTGTGGAGTACTTGTGACGCTGAAGGCACTGTGCTATATTTAAACATGGTGAGCCAGTCACCCAGTGACACTGTGTCACATCCCAGTAGCCCTGAATGCTTATTGACAGAGGCAGCTAATTGAGGGGTGCAGAGGGATGCAGGGATTTCACGTGTGGTGTGTGGAATGGTTTGTGCATTTGTTTGTCTTCTTTCTACATTAAGACAGACAGTTCTGAAGTAAAGTAGTTTTTGAATGTTATTTTGTGAAACTATTTGCAATTAGCCACAGACTTGCTGCACAAAAAATTTATAACAGTCGAAGCATATGGGTCACAGTGGTGCCCACCCTTCTGTATTCATTCATTCATTCATTCATTCGTGCACAGACTTAGCACTGATTGCAGAAGTATGAATTCTGCCAGGCAGTTGCATGTGAGCAAACAATTATCACCACTTAATTTTAAAATTAATCTGATTTGTTGAATTTCTACCTTGGTGTAATATGCACATTTTATCTAATCGTGATTGTAGGATGTGAATTTACTTCCACATGGTTCATAAATTAAACAGTGAAGTATGGAGATGTAATGCAATGATGTATGTAACATTTTGTAGCATGTTACAATGTTGCACATCTGCATTGTAAAGGAATAGGATGGCAGTGTGTGGATTCGATTGGTCTGGTTCAGGATACTGACGGCAAGTGGCGGCAGACTGTTGTGAACACAGTACTTAACCTTTGGGTTCCATTTAATGTGTGTAATTGCTTGGCTAGCTGAAGAACTGTCATCTTCTTAAGGAAGATTCTGCTCTATGGAGTTGGGTAGGTAGTTACCAAATGCAACTAATCTGTATCTGTTACAGGTATCACATTTGGCGTCATCAATAGTGCGTCCTCAGTCTGTAGAGCAAGCTTTCACTTTGTGGGCGTGGGAAACTATTACTCGGTTAAGGTTGCACATGTTGGCCCAACCAGACCATGTAGTGTGGACAGCCATGGCCAATCCTGCTGTAGCATTTGTTAATGTTCCGGACATGGATGTGGATATCAGACTGGAAGTGATTGCACGTGGTGTGAAGGACAGGCAGCCGATAGCATCGTATGTAGCTGCACTGGCTACAGTGTGGGGTCACAGTGTGCCACTGATTTGTACAAAGGGCTTCAATCAACTGCAGATACTCTTGTGCCATTACAAGTACGAAGCAATACTGACAGTCATGCACTGTACTGTGCCATTGTTCCTGGATTGTGAGGAGTCCTTGGTGAACTGTGATAGGTATGAAATGTGTTCTTCTGTATGACTTCTGTGTGCTTGATTAAACAGATGAGTAATGTGTAATGACTGTAACACGGTTAAGTTGTTGCTGTATTTGCTGTAAAGGCGTATGGGCTGGAGTAGAGGCATAAAAGGTAAAGATAAAGGTTAAATTTTCTCTCTCCATACCATGAAGACATAGAGGGGGAGTAGAGGTATAACTCAAGTAATTCTAAACCCTAGCACTAGATGGAGATGAGTGGTTAACTGCACACCCTGGGGAAGTACCCTGGTACCCATTGAATAGGAGGCTGGGAAGTAGAGGCATTTCTCCATATGTTCTTAGCCTCAGTATTAGAGTTGAGTGGTCACCTTCACACGCTGCCCACTTTACCTCCCAGGCCCCGCAATAGATGTACAAACCTTACTGATTTTTATGAATGAAGTGGATAGAATTGTGAGCTTTGAGTGTACAGGATGTTCTTGTTTAACGTTGTTTTGAGCAGTGTCTTTTTGCCTTAACACAAAAAATTTTACTAATCAAATGTATGAGGGACAAATTTGGACATAGATTAACGTAGTTGTACCAGCAGCTGACGGGATCTTTTCCAACAGTTAGTCTTTTCAGTTCTTATGAGGAAAAATTGTTTTGTTCTTTGTAGTTCTGTTCTGTGTTGTAAGTGTCAGGATTGTAGCACCAGTGTTACATGAGGACTTGTTGTGTGCATCATTGTTAGGAAAGTGGTATGTTTTGTGATTGTATCTCCAGTAACCATGTAGATTGTGCCAGCATGTGTGTTATGGAACTATGAACACTTTCAATGAAGTTATACTACATATGTCTCAGGAAATGTGTACACACTTTAGTGTATGAAAATACTTCTTACATAAATTATTGGAGGCTGATGTTTGCTGTACACAGAAAGAATGGTTTGTGACATGTTGAATTAGGACAGGTGTTTGAAATGTTCACTGTTGACATCTGGGCACTCCTGAATATGACAAATGAGTGAGTGGTGAATGTGAGAGCTGCACATGGCCCTGTCCCTTCAGCACTTTGTTTTACAGAACTTTTTGGTGTTTATGTGAATGGTTTCTGTGCCACAGAAGAAGAGGCAAGACTGGTTGGTGTGTGGGGCTGGTGTGCATCTTGCACCATACCTGCGGCCTGAATGTGTCAGGTTGTTACAGCCTAAAACTTGCAGGACTTCTTCAAAATTATCCTACCATTGCTTGAATGTCCAGTGCTGTGCTGTCATTTTGTTGTGCTGTCATTAAACTCTGTGAGGTGGTGTTGAGGTTTCTGCATCTAGTGCTATCTTTTGGGTGAGGTGGTGTTAGGGTTTCTGCATCTAGCGCTTTCTTTTGAGTGAGGTGGTGTTGAGGTTTCTGCATCTAGTGCTATCTTTTGGGTGAGGTGGTGTTGGGGTTTCTGCATCTAGCGCTTTCTTTTGAGTGAGGTG
>Ga0123355_10020288_pt1 | contig 10607 bp, 6 predicted proteins | sample TergutEmb28metaG_3_FD_89872 | JGI IMG/M metagenome (GOLD analysis project Ga0123355, IMG submission 89872) | Embiratermes neotenicus P1 segment gut microbial communities from Petit-Saut dam, French Guiana - Emb289 P1 | ecosystem: Host-associated > Arthropoda: Insects > Digestive system > Gut ... | reverse complement strand
CCTGATGGTACACAGTATATTGCTTACAAACTTAGTAGTGGTGATAGTAGTGATGGTCAACCTAAATATATGCTCCAAAATCGTAATCTTAATAATAAGATAATATGGGAACAAGAAATAGGTCCACGTGAGATAATGGCAGCGGCGACGGGTGCTAAGTCAGGTATCGCTTACTGGAATATGATGCAGCGTTTCGGCGCACAGTATGATCCAGATAGCGCGCACTTATTGAAAGCGAAAGATGAAGCTGATAAAGAGAACGCAGCAGCGGCAGCGGAAGAACGTGGCGAAGGATTAGTAGGTGGTGGACTACAACCATATACTGCACCTAAAGATACTAGTGGCGGACAAGGTGTAAATACTACTCCTGCGAGTACAGATCAACCATATCATATCGATCCTAACATGGGTGGACAACCGCCCGATACAGGTGTATATCAACCATCACCTATGGATGGTGTACCATCGACTACACCTACACCAGATAATCCCCCCACTGCCGCTCCCCAACCAGGGCCTCCTGCTGCTCCTACAAGTGGTAGGATGCAAGATCAAGATGTGGCTATACCACGCCAATACCAATCAGCGGGGTGGGAGCCTTATCAGATGGCGGGTGATAACATACAACCGCCTCCACCACGCCCGATAACAGCAATACCTACTGCTTCTGATATTAATCGTAGTATATTCGGTGGAGCATCCTCCCCTGCCGCAGGTAACACAGGGAATGACGCGCCATTACAATATACTAATACGGCACAAATAGTACGTATGCAGCAAGCTGTTCAGGCACAATATTTTGATCCTCAAGGCGATCCGATTATAGGCGATCAGGTATTCCGCAAACCTAATCAACCTACTCCTACTGGCAATGTACAAGTTGATAAGTGGTCACAGCAAATTTATCGCGAACGTATGCAAGCATGGCAACAACAAGTTAATCAGAATAAATATTTTGCTACTCAGAAAATATCTGATGCTTTAGCTGGTTATCGCCAGGATTTAGGCGAGCGTAATAAACAAATTGCTGCTGATATACAATCACGACGTGATCAGCAAAGAATGATTGACGAACAAAAATTAATAGGTATACGAGAAGCAAATACCGAAAGAATAAAACAAGAAGGTATAGCTGCACAGACAGCTCGCGATCAACGTGTTGCAGCTAATAAGGCTGAAGCTCCGCTTGATGAAAATTATACAATCGAAGGTGTAAATGATGCAGGTATGCCTACTAAGATGCCACTAACTCAAGCAGCTAAGAGTGCTCTTATTGAAGCTATATCTCCCACTGATCCTAATTCAAACTTAGATACTAAAACACAAGAAGCAACACAGCGACAAGCGTTTAAAGATTTCTTACCTACAGTAACAGGGCAAAATAAAGCCATTAATGCTACCGCTGATATTATAAGATACAACCATATGCACAACGCTATATCTCCTGAATTAGCTGCAAGTTATGTACGTACTATACTAAGTATGTCTAATAAAGATCAAGAACAAACTATGGTTAAAGATTTTGAGGGGCCAGAAAGTTCATCTAATTTCAAAGATGCTCGCAAGGAAATAATAATGAGAGATGAAGAAGGCGGCGTTGCACACTTCACTATGTCTAAAGATGGGTGGGAGCGTCTTATGGATGCTCAGAAAGAATATGTTACAAATCAAGTACAGGCAAGAGAAAAAGAAAAACGAAGAACAACTGCACCAATTAGACCTACCCTACCCGGAACAGGTCAACCTACATGGTCGTCTCCTGGTAGTCCAGAGACAGGGTATCAATAATACACGATAAAGTACTCTGAGAGTAGCATGGATACGTTTACACCGTGGCCTGAAGAACATGATGCAGGTACACAGCCAATATCAGCGCCCGCTGTAACTTCTTCTGATACCTTTACCAAATGGCCCGACGATACTCCTTCTCCACTGCCGCAAATGGCAGCGGGAGCGCCAACTCCCTCCCCAAGTTTAGGCGATTACTTACATAATATGGCAGCGGGTCAGAATACTGAACTCGCTAATTGGTATTCGCTCGCCGCTCAACACGAATCAGATCAGCATACTGCTGAAAACTTCGATAAATTAGCTAAATATTATAACGATATGGCACAATACCATACTGATAATATGACGGAAGGTGGCCAAGCGATCATTGAGGGTCGCAGCCCACATTGGGCGCATGGAATAGCGATGGGTGTAATTGGGGGTTTGCCAAGTATGGAAGCTCCCACTGCCGCTGCTGGAGCAGCTGGTTTAGTTAGTGGGCCAATAGGAGCATGGGAAGCTGGTTCAGCAGCATGGGGTATAGGAGCGGCAGCGCAAGCAGTTAATCAAGCTCGTAATTATATAATAAATCAAGCACCACTTGACGAACTAAAAAAAGATCCAAAATTTGCAGCTAATTTAAATGTAATGAGTGAAGCTGATGCGCGTGCTCAGTATGCACATGATCAAATTCACGACTCACTTTTAGAACCTAAGACGTTTGCTGCTGGTACAGTAGCAGCGGGGATGATGGGAGAAGAACTCGCTGGAGTAATACCAGGTCTTACTAAGGGTACGATTGGTCGTGTATTAACTGGTGCAGTAATGGGTGGTGCTGGTGGTGCTGGTCAATCGGCTATAACTGATTTAGCACTAGGTCAGACTACTCCTGGATTACAGAAAACACCTGAACAAATTGCAGAGGACGCTCGTACTGCTGGTGTTCAGATGGGAACTATGGGTGTAGGTGGAAGTTTCTTCCATCCTCGCGAAGATCCAACACACCCATTGCCGCGTAGTGGTGCGAAGCTTGATCCAGAAGCAGATCCAGGTAAAGCAACAAGTGTAGGCTCATCGACACAGGGACGTAAACCTGATGCTCGTATTAAGCCTACAGGCGGTGATGGTAAATTCGAAGCTACGAGTGCTCCACCACCTCCTGCTGGTATAATAAGCGATGACCAAGGAGCAGCTATACAGGCTGCGCAACCACTTCCAACTACACCTGATGTTACTCCAGAAAGTACTACAGAGCCAGATAGTGAAATACAACCTAGGGTTGTACAACCGCGCCCAGAGGTAGCCCAAGGGGAGCCGCCCTTACACGCCCCTGCTACTGAGCCATCACCCGCCCCGGAAACGCCGCCCACGGCTAACGTCGGGCCGTCTAGCCCCATGCGAGAGGGCGGACCTCGACTGGGGGAGATACCCCCTACAGGGGGGAGAACAGAAGTCCCTAGTGGGACCGACGTACGTTCACTATCTGTTCCCGATACGTTCTCCTCTATTCCTGAACGTGTTGAGACATTGGAAACACAACTACAAGGGCTTAAAGATGGTACGCGAGAGGCTGTTCAGATTACTCCAGAGAGTAGAACGCCTATAATGGAACGCATGTTAGTGAATATGCTTCAAGATAAGAACACGAAAGCAGTAACGATACCTAAAAAAGGTTTATTCATTTATCGTACTGATGGTGAGAATAAACTTAATCAAACTAAGGTACGAACCCTAGTTAATAACAATTTAGAAAATGAACTACTACGTATGGGATCAACCACTAAAGAGGAGGCAGTGGCGCGTGAACGAAGTGGAGAAACTCCAACTGCGGTTGTGGAACGAACTCCAGAAGGAACTGAGGTTAAAGCAGCAGGAGGAACCACTGCCACCGCTGGAACTCAGGTACGAGAATTGGAGAACGCTAAACAGAACCCAGAAAATACAGTTACTGTCGAACCTCCTGCAAGAGTTATTAACGACAGATTAGAAGGGCAGGGTGAAGCAGCGAGAAGTGAAGCTAATAGTGGAGTAACACCTACGCAAGAAGCTAAGAGTGCATTAACAGCACAGCAAACTGTTGATCAAATTACTAAACCTACTCCCACTCTTAAGAGTACTGAACCAGGTGTAAAAGGTCGTATCCTCCAAGATGTCTCGGTGCCGCGTGAAGCAAGCTATAAACCACCTGGTCTTGAGGAGATAACTGAAATATCAGCTAAACCTGGTAAGGACATACTACGTAAACAAAAACGTATTGATAACAATACTATTGCTGATGGTGTGTTTAATAAGTCACCTATTACTCGCGAAGAAACTGAAGCTGCTGTTAGGGGGGAGGGTAGTTCTCGTCCAGATTTATTAACTAAACTTAATAACATGTTAAGTGAAGCGAAAGATTCAGGTTGGGAAATACCTAAAAGAATACAAGAAAATGTAGATGAGACACGTAATCATTCTGGTGGTTCTTTAGCGTTAGAAGAAGCTGATAGATTACTTAAGAGATGGAATAAAGAAGGGAAGGGTCAAGCATGGAATCGCTTTGATCGGCGTATGAAACTGATTGAAGCAAAAAATCTTAAAGATTATATACAGGATCGTGTTAGTGAAGTTAAAGAAGCAAGAGGACTACCTGACGTTGGTAAAAAAGAAAGACCGCTCGAAGGTGAAATGGAGCAGCCCGTTAAAACGGCGGAGGAAGAAGAAAGAGAGAAAGCGGCAGCGCAAGCTAAAGCATATGAAGAAGAACAAGCGAAGCGATTGGAAGAACGTCGGAAAGAAAGCATAGCTTTAAAAGATACTACTCTTAAGAGTATACCTAAGTTTGAAGTTGTTCAAACTAAACGTAGGTTTGCAACTACACGTTCTAAGAGTATTGGTTCAACTGATGAGTTTGATAATTTAGAACATTTATACGACTGGGAAGAACCTACTTATTTACATGATGAAGAACCTGATGATAGACAGATAGTTGCCACACGTGATGACGATGGTAATACTCATGAAACACGCTATGATGCTAAATCAAATATAAAAGAAATGTTAAGTACTATTAATTTAAAACAGTATCCTTATTTCATGCGTCCATTTATGCGTAAAATTATCGATCATATCAGTAACCTAGTAGGTGATGTACCAATATATATGATACCGCACGAAGAAATGCAAAGAATTTCTGAAAGCAAAGAAGGAGATTGGACGAAAGGATTATATGATTCAGAGATGGGAGAGCATGGTCATATACTTATAAACTCTATGGGTATGGGCAACAAAAAAGATTTTAGTGTTACATTATTACATGAAGCTTTCCATGCGGCAACGAGTGAAGGATTACGTGATAAGGTTTTACGTGATTTTGCTGAACGCTTATATAACGAAGTAGGTGGAGCTATACTAAGTAAATATCCGAAACTCCAGGGAGTACCTGAAGCGTTAGAATATGGGCTTACTAGCCCAAAAGAATTACTTACTGAAATAACAGCTAATCCAGTATGGCAGAAATTTCTTAAAACTGTTAACGTATCTAAACAACTCGCAAACGATATGGAGATACCGAAATGGCGTAAGGCTACCATGTTTCAGGCTGGACTTGATTGGTTTAGAAAAGCGTTAAAGCTTACACCACGGGACTACAATGCTCTTGAAGCTGCATTTAGTCTCGGTGAAAGAGCGATGTGGTTTGAAGACCCTACTGAACAAATTAAATATGAATATCGTAGTGATTTATCTAGACGACCGACATTCGAGGATGTTTTTGGCGGCAGTGTAAGTAAACGTCTAGGTAACACTACTGAGGATACTCGCAAGAGTATAGTTAGTAGACTCATGAAAGAGCAGGTTGCTCCTAGTGCACGTGGTATCGTTAGAAAATTAAAAGAATATACTTACTCACCTGCCGATCGTATTGAAGAAGCTGAACAAGGTAATTGGATGGGTGGTAAGGTAGCAGAAGTAGCACGTAAAATCCAAGAAGATAACGACCGCGCTGCCGCTAATAAAGATCGTATACTTAAACAAAGTGTACCTCTTATGAAAGAATTAACTAATTTACAGTCAACTGATCCTGAACAGTACGCTAAACTAGGTGAATCATTAGTACGATCGACTGAGGCAGGCTATGATCCACGTGACCCTTTGGGTGTCGGTAAAAATAAACATATTAACAATCAAGATGAAGATACTGCTCTGAAGTATCATAATGCAATAGTTAATGCTTCTGATGTTCGTAGTAATTACAATGAGTTAAAACCAAATGTACAGGAACTACACAATAAAATTATTGACTTTTTCTCAGATGCTAACCATGCTGCAATTAAATCTCGCCGTGATAACTTCATAAAAAGTATTCATAAAGCGATGAAAAATCTAAGTTATGATCATAGTAAAACACTTGAAAAAGTTATAAATGGTAAAGAACTTGACGATGATGAACGTGAAAGATTTGGTGATGATCCTTATGTTCGTTCGATTAAAGATTTTGATAATACTACAAAGCGAGCACTTGAAGGACCATATTTTTCACTTCAACGATTTGAAGGACCATATGTTATAGAAGGTGAACATGAGTATAGCCCATTAAAAGATAAGAATGGTAAAACAATAGGTAGAGAAATACAACCGCATGTATGGGCATTTGATACTCGTAAAGAAGCATTAGCTTTTGAGGATAAAGTAAAACCACTTCATTTTGAAACTAATATCGTTAGATCATTAATTAATCCTGAAACAGGTGAGCGTTCGTACACTGTATACGAGCCTAAATTTGGGCGGCATAGGGATGTACTTGAAAGCGATAAACCACGTAGTGAGGAAGAAGGTAGACTTGATAAAGAATACCACGTAACAGTTGTACCACAACACTTTGAGTTTGCCGATGACCAACGACATGGAGAGGAAATACGTCGAGCAATGCACGCTGCTGGTATTAAGAAAATATCAGATGTATTGCCAGCAGAACAGCGTCATATATGGGCGCAGGGCATACATGCTGGACATATAGAAGCCATGGTTGATAGGATCGAGAAATTAAAACATTTAACTTGGGCTGAGAAACAAGGTGCAATACAAGGTCTACAACATGTAGCTGCGATCTCGTCTCCTGGTAACAAACTAAGTAAGACTTTCCTTCAACGTGAGTATGTACAGGGTGCAAGTCGCGATACTCTCAGAGTACTCGATCGTTTTCGTAAAGTTAATGCTGGTATGCGAGCGAAAGATCCATACCGTGAATCACTAGAAGATAACTTAGAACGATTACATGATCTCGCCCGTGCCGCTAAGTTACCGGGGCAGCATGGTGCTGATATATACGATATGTATAACGACTTACATAAGCGTATTAATGGTTTCGAAGCACAAGATCTTAATGATATGAATGTTAATAGATTTTATTCAATGCTTGGTGCGTTCAACAATATGAAGGATCTTGTATCGCCTGCTTACTGGTTATTACATCAGTTACATGTACCCGTAAGAGTGGCGCCTGATCTAGCGGCAGAGGTAGGAGGGATACAAGCTACAAATATACTCCAAAAAGTACTTAGGGGAATGGCTGGTCCCGAGATTAAAACAGTAGGGAGAGCCTATAAGAGTGCGTTAACGAAAGCATGGAAGTATGATCACGAACCCACTGATCATATTAGTGCATTACGTAATGACTTTCAAGGATTAACTGATTATCATAATAAGATGTTAGACTACTTACTTGATCGAAATATACTTCAAAATACTGGTGTGGATTTTTCACAAGCTTATGGTCGAGTAGGTGCACTTGACAAGATTGCAATGAAATCTAGAAATATATCACAAGAAGCGTTAGGAGGCGCTGAAATAACTAATAAGTTTATGTCAGCTATCGCTTACTCTGAAGCGGCAAAACTTAAAGGACTAAAAGACGAAGCTGCATTTAGATATATAGCAGATCACATCATTAAAACATCAGGTGTTTACTCACCGTTCTATCGTTCAGGTCTGTTTCAAGGCCCGCGTATGCGAGCGACGTTACAATATCGTCAATGGCCTATGGGACTTGCTAAGAGCGTTGTTAAGGCAATGTGGAATTCATTCCATCCTAATACACCTTGGGAAGTACGTGCAAGAGCATTTAAAGAATTAAGTTATATGGTATTGAGTGCAAGTGTACTCTCCGGAATACAAGGTGGTACGCCATATCCTGTACGTATGATGGATGACTTGTTAAGTTACACAGGTCTTACGGCAGGATGGGCTAAACATATGGATGAATTAAGACATGGACTTGTAGACGAGTTTGGTGTTACTAGTGCTACTTTCTTGATGGATGGTGCAGGAGGTTTGGCGGGTATATATCTTGGACACCGTGGCGGCATCAGTGACCCGACTGGATTAAATTATTTGCTTGAAAGTAAGCCCGACGAAGGGCAAGCACTTAAATGGTTAGCAGGTGCTCCTGCTGGTACAGCGGCAGATGTGTTTACTGGTGTAAATAAGTTATACTCAGGTGATCCTACTGGTGCTTTGCAGATATTACTCCCGAGAGTATTAGCTGATCCTATTAAAGCTTACCAAGATTATACAGGTGGTGTAGAGACACGAGCAGGTAAAGTAATATCACCACCTATCTCGCTGCCGCAAGCACTTGAAGAAGCGATAGGTCTTACACCTATTAGTAGAGTACATGCACAGCAAGCACGCGCTGTACTAGGTGAAGAAAAACAAGAACAACAGGCAGAACGTGCTCGTATTAGTCAGTTATGGGCTTCGGGAGATAGGACACGTGCAAGGCAAGCACTCTCAGAGTATAATGCGAAGTACCCAGACAATCGTACAAACTTAGGTAATGTAATTAAATCAGCAACACATCCTACTATCTTGGGATATCCAGACAATCCTAAAGTAAGACGCCAATATCTTGAAGAACAGCGTGTATATGGATTAGGTGATTAATACACATATGTAAAAAGCGAGACAACTGTCATGGTATCAAAGAACCCTTCTTATAAGAGAGACTATAAAAAAGAGGATAAGCGTGAGGATAATCCTCAACAGGTTCGTAATAGGGAGATGCGTAACAATGCCAGAAAGATGGAGCAAAAAATTCATAGAGAAAAATTATCCGGCGACGTTGCTCACATCGTTAGTTTGGCGGCAGGGGGAAGTAACACCCCAAAAAACCTCAGAGTCGAGTCGGTCCACAAGAACCGCTCATGGCGTAAAGGGCAAAAAGGATACAGGGTGCCGAAGGATGTTTAAGGGTAAAGATAATGATACTTAATATTATACTATTATTACTTCAGGGAGTACAATCACTTATGAGTTATATGGAGAAAAAACAATTACTTGATGCAGGAGCACAGTCAGAGATTGCTAAGCATAGTTTGTTGATACTTGAGAATACTGAACAATGGAAACATATACGTGATAAGATGAATGCGATGCATGATCCGGAGGTAGATGAATGGTTAAGAGAACTTGGACGTTCAGCTTTGACTCAGCCCAAGCAGTCATCATCGCCACCATCCTCTACATCTTTGTAACAGGATGTGATGCTACACTTGGTAACTCCGGCATATCATCTCCTATTTTGGTTAACTCATTTTGTTTATCTTATGAACGTGTTATTCATAATGAAGCTGATGCTAACGCTCTTACCTTAGTTAATCTAACTCACATTAAACAACGTATCGCTACTAACGAAACACGCTATCGTTGTGAGTGTGAACATTGGGATAACCCTATCTGTGTGAAAAGATAACTTATGGAGCAGTAAGATGCCATCAAGTGAAGTCATGGGGAAGTTTAAGCGCGGTGAATTACGATCGGGTTTTAAAAAAGGTGCGCTTGTTAAAAATCAAAAGCAAGCTGTTGCTATTATGTTAAGTGAAAAACGTCAAGAGGCAAAGCATGGTGGGATATACCCTGAGAGTACAGTGAGTAAAAGAAAGTGAGTAAAAGAAATGGAAGAAGATAAAAATGGAGAGAATAATGGTCGAGAAGAAAAAGAAGAATTGGATAGGAGAAGTGACCGACAAAATGAAGAAAAAAGGAACCGTTGGTTCATTAAGAAAGATCGCGGGGGTTTCGGGCTCAGAAGGAATTTCAAACGAAAAACTGTCGTCATTGAAAAAGACGGCAGTCCGAACTGGGAACACAAAGTTGATGAAGAAAGTGACGTTCGCTCAGAATGTCAGGAAGTAGAACACGAAGAAGTAGAAAAAATAAAAAGTAAAAAAGTGGAACATCCACTGACACTCCCAAGAGTAAAATTCTTAGAAAAGAACGGGGACTGATGCTTTGGGTGGTATATTTCATCAGCCCCCGCCTCCACCCATACTTTCGTTAGGGACAATCTAACGCCGAGTCGTCCTTGCCTCGGTACGTTGGGTGAACTGTTTAAAGTATATTTGTTTAGATTGTTGATTACGTTTGAATATTCGCCACCAATATATATCTTGATATATAATACGTGATAACACGTAAATACAATTAACTAAATGGAATAACATTACAATATACATGAACCATAGTAATGGGTAAGCTTTTGCAAAATCTGAAAATTCTACCAGAAAACCCATTTTGAAAAACTCCTATTCTCAAAATTTCCCCTAAACAAAAATCAAGTTGTACTCTCAAGAGTAATTCTTAGTTTCGCTTTGAAGTCCTCAAGTCTTGCTAGTTCATCTACCCTCGGCTGCCGCTTAAAACCGTTGAGTGCATTGTGTAATGCAACAACAGTATCGTAGTCTAATCTAAAGTCGATATGTTTTATAACCTCAGTCATGTTAAAACTCCATGTTACGTCCGATTTCAAGATTTTTAAGCGGTATAATAAATAGAAAAAAAGTAGATGATACATAACTTTT
>Ga0123355_10020287_pt1 | contig 10608 bp, 13 predicted proteins | sample TergutEmb28metaG_3_FD_89872 | JGI IMG/M metagenome (GOLD analysis project Ga0123355, IMG submission 89872) | Embiratermes neotenicus P1 segment gut microbial communities from Petit-Saut dam, French Guiana - Emb289 P1 | ecosystem: Host-associated > Arthropoda: Insects > Digestive system > Gut ... | reverse complement strand
TCGCTTTATCTTCGCTAAATCCACACAAACGGAGGAAATACAATGACCTGCGCCAAAGAATGCGCTTGCCCGAAAACTACCTGCCCCAATCACAAAAAATGCTGCGCCTGTGTGACCAAACACCGCAATACCGACAGTTTGCCGTATTGCATGTTCCCCAACAACGACGGCAACAAAAGCGTTGAGAACTACTACCGAAAGCTGAAAGAGCGCTTTGAATGCAACAACATAGCAAACCCGTAAGGCGTGACCCCGTATCAAGTACGGGGCAGGCTTTCTCGGCATGCCGCCGTAGGGGCGCTCATTGCGCGTCCGCCAACCAATCCCTCCGTCGCCTGCGCTGCCACCTCCGATCTTGAAGAAAGTGGTATACGACACGAATTTGAAAATATCCAACATGCTCCTATTCATTTGGAAACATGGGTTAGTTGGTTTGCCAAATTATCTCGAGAATGAAAAATATAAAATAAATCAAACGTGGAAGAAAATCATCATGTCTAAATCGGATAGATACCATAAATTTCAGGCAGATTACAACTTATATCTTGAATATAAACAGGGTAATATAGAAGCCGGGACAATTTTATATCAAAAATCATATGACTTAGTTTATCGATACGCATTTAGATATGCAAGCGATAGTATTTTGAATTTTCAAGATGTGGAGGATGTTGTTTCGCAGGCTATTTCCGAAGCGTTTTCTAAATCAAGTAATTTTTTGGGCAAAAGTCAATTTTCGACTTGGGTTTGTGGCATCGTAAAAATTAAAACACTTCAATTATTCAAAAAGAAACAACTTATTGAAAAGTATGAATGCGAACGGTTAAACGAGATGAATTCGTACAATCCGGTAGATATAGCAATGAAAAAAGAAATTTTTCAGGCAGTTAACGATGCCTATGAATTATTACCTTCAATATCGAAGGAGTGCATTTATTTAGTTCTTCTGTTTCTGTTAGGAAAGGCAAAAGCCGAGGTGGCAAGAGAGCTCCAATTATCAAACTATATTTTTAGATTACGATATACAAAAGCGGTCGAAGCATTGCGCTTGAATTTTATGCAAATTTATTACGGCATGAATGCCGTATATTGGTAGAATATAAACATTGATTCCTAGGGATACTGCGCTTAGTTTCGTTTAATCTGTTCAGTAGCACAAGATGTATAATAAAAGCCCTCATTTTTCTCCCACAATGACAAACAACATTGTGGGATTTTGTTTTATATAAATACATTTCACAAACACCGAATCAAACCTTTATTTTCGCAACTATACTACTGTCTCCCCTACGGCATGCACTCCCCGTTCAACTCACAGTAGAATCGCTCATCTAAAATGTTATTGCATTCTGATTTCGGGCATGATATAATCAACGCACAATCGATTGCACAAGGGAAAAATGACTAGCCCAGGGCTTGCGGGGTTCGGTTATCTCTTCCCCATCATTTTTGGAGGAAAACCCCCATGAAAATCGGAGAAAAAATCAAACAACTGCGTAATTCCCGCGGAATCACGCAAGAAACACTCGCAAATCACCTCGGAATCTCGTTCCAAGCTGTGAGCAAGTGGGAAAACGGTACAGCGCTGCCCGACATCACGCTCGTGCCTGCGCTGTCCACCTACTTCGGCGTGAGTGCGGATGAGCTGTTGGGTCTGCAGGATGCTGCGGATGCGGCAGAACTTGCCGAATACGAAACGCAATTTTGGGATGAATATTGGCAGCATGGGAATCCGCAGAAAGGGCAAGTCGGCAGGTATACTCAAAAAAGCACCGACATTTGCCGAGAAGTGCTCGAAAAATACCCGAATAACTTGAAATGGATGTCGTTTTTGGTGAGGTGTCTGATACCTGCACACAACGACAACGTAGAAACGTGGTCTAAATCTGCCCTTGAAGAAGCATTGGCGTTGTGCGAGCGTATTTTACTAGAGGAATGTCCGGACGGCTATACGCGCGACAGGGCAAGGTGGGTTCTTTGCAAGTATTATGGCGAAGTCGGCAAACGAAAACGGGCAATTGAGATAGCCCATAATGCGCCTATGACGCAGCCTGCTTACGCGAAAGACTCATTATTAGAAATTGCGTATGATGGCGAAGAGCGGGTGCAGGTTTTACAGGAAAATCTGCGCGAATATCTTCTCAGCTGCGACCATCTCGTGTATAAGCTGTCGCGCGACCCACACTCGGGCTATTCATTGCAAGATAAGCTGCATTGCCTTGAAACGCTAATTGAGCTTTCTAACACCTTCTATCAAGGCGAAACCAACCCGTTCTTCGGAAGTGAAGGCACAGGGCGCTATTACTATGACATAGCTCGATTATATGCCGGCGAGCAGGACGCAGAGCATTTTGACGCACAAAAAGCAATGGAATACCTGCTCAAAGCCGAAGCTGAAGCTCGCCAATATGACGGAGGAAAATTCGGAGAGCGACGCCCGTACAAGTCCATCTTCTTGAATAAACTCGAATATGGACATGGAAATGTGTACGTACAGGGCGGTCCCTATGTCAAGATGTTGGCATACCTGCACGGCTTGATAAAAGCCGAACCTTGCTTCGACAGCATGAAAGACGTTCCAGCGTTTGCCGAGCTGATGGCGCGGATTAAGCCGAGTGAATAGTAGTTATGAATTGCATCTCTCGTCTTAAGCCCAAACGTAAAATTCGTCATTGCCAAGCCATGTCTTTCGGCGTGCAATCCAGATAAAAAACTTGGAGTTGTGCGAATCTTTGGCATATGAAAATTATTATTTGCCCGTACTCCATGAGCAACTCCTGCCTCAATGTCTGGATTGCACGGCACAACAACGGTGCCTTTGCAATGACGGTACTCGTTGCTTGGGCGCAACAAACGCAAAAGTCCCCTGTCACAAGGGGATTTTTCGCTTGACTTAGAAACGAATCTGTGATAGAATTACTCATTACATTCCCTTATATACAAGGATACTACCATGAAAAAGACCCTACAACAACTTCAAACCGAGTTCGTGCAGCAAAAATTCGGCATGTTCATCCACTTCAACAGCGCGACCGTGCAATTCCACACCGGCGACATTGAGGATTGGGAATTCGGTCACGAAAACTATGGACATCCGCGCAAGCATCCGTTCAACCCTGCCGACTGGAATCCCACCGAGCTGGACTGCGACGTGTGGGCGGAGCTGGCGGCGAACGCCGGCATGAAATTTGCCGCACTGACCGCCAAGCATCACGAGGGATTTTGCTTGTGGAACACCGATACCACTGAACATTCGGTGAATAACGCCACCCTCAAGCGTGACGTTGTGGCGGAGTACCTCGCCGCATTTCGCAGCCGCGGCATCAACGCCGGATTGTACTTTTCCATCATCGACTTGACCGCCAATATTGGCAGAGGTCGCTGCACAGCTGCGGACAAGGACTACACCATCCGCCAAATCACCGAGCTGCTGACCAACTATGGCGAGATTCCATTCCTCATCATCGACGGCTGGGCTGCACCCTGGGGTGGACCGAGTTTCGAGCTGCTGCCGTATGACGAAATCCGCGCGTTGGTCACAAAATTGCAGCCAAACTGCCTGCTCATGAACATCGGCGAGACCAAGGATTTGACAAAATCCGACGTGCTTTTCTTCGAAAGCGCCGCTGGGCAGAGCGTTGCGGAGGACTTCAAAGGGCCGGGCGCGAGCTGCAACATCCTCACCAAGACGTGGTTCTGGCGCGCGACCGATCCCGCACTTGAACTTAGAACTGCCGACTGGGTGACGGATACTCTTGCCTACCTCGAACCAAAAAATACAGCATTCATCCTCAATCTGTCGCCCAACACTACGGGCGGCGTGGACGAAAATATGAAGCAACGTTATGCCGAGATTGCGGCGAAAAATAAGTAAAATCAAAGTCGCGGAGAAATCCGCGACTTTTTTCAAAATAACCCCTTGACTCTTCCTTTGGGTAATGGTGTATACTAAGGCTGGAGCGCTTGAGTTTGATGAAATTATTTGCCGTTGGAGCAATTCATTTGTCCTGTTAGGCAAAAATTTCATCAATGTCACGAAAGTGCGCAAGCTGTCCATCACAAGTTACATCACCCACATAACAGGAGACAAAAATCATGAACAAGCTAATCAAAATCAAAGAAGTCACCAGCAAGTACGATATCACCGCGCGAACGCTACGTTACTACGAAGACATGGGGCTAATTTCAAGCTTTCGCGACAACGAAAACGACTACAGAATGTACGACGAAAAGGCTATCTCGCGAATCGAGCAGATTCTCATTCTGCGCAAACTCAACATTAGTATCAAGGACATTGGGCGTATTTTCGCAGCACCCGATTCGAGTGCTGTCCTCGAAGTTTTAGACAAGAAGGTACAGAATATCGACGACGAAATCGCGCTTTTGCACGAGTTAAAAGACGTCGTCCTCGACTTCATCCGCGAAATCGAGCAGATAAACTTCGCTGATAATTCAGATATCAAGCAACTCTACAACAAAGCGAAAGATATCGAAACGCAGCTCGTCAGCGTAGATTACATCGGCAAACCATCGGGTTCAACAGTGGAACGAATAATTGAAGTAACGGAGAAACTCGACAACAAAGTTCCTGATGTAATGGTTGTTAGAGTTCCGAAAATCAGAGTAGCATCTACCGGCGTGATGTCGTGGTATGAGTTGATGGAAAACGGCGGGTCAAAGCAACTATGGGACAACAAACATCTTTACAAAGAGTTTGTTTTCGGTTGCGCTGATTTTTTGATTAGAACCGAAAGCGGATTTGAGTGGATACAGGCTCTCAAAGATGATGTTGATGTTACCCAAATGGATTTAGCACCCTTAGAAATATACGATTTTGAAGGTGGCCTGTATGCAATGGCGGTAAGCATTAATGGCGATATGGACAGCATCGACAAAGTTGAGGAAAAAGTCTGTCGTTGGATTGAAACAACAAATTTTGAATATGACGGCAACCGTGGTGTGATGGGACACATGGCTTACAATGATAATGAAATTACAAAAGGGTTAGGTTATGCACAACTGCAACGATTTGTGCCGATTAAATTGAAAGAGGATGTATAAAATGCGATATAAAGAAACATTTACTGCGATGAAAATGAAAAAACATGGCATATCTGAGGATGTGATTGCAAAATTCGCCGAAATAATGCCGAATGTGGACAGTTGGCCGAATGCGCCAAGTAACACTGACCGTGCGAAAACAATTGCGGCTAACAAAAAATTCTATCAATTAATGGATAAATACCTCAACGAAGAACAGCGTTTGATTCTTTTCGAATATGGCGGAACTTGCCGTGGCGGCGAGACGGGACGGCAGGCAAAAGTATTACAAAGCGAACTTGCGGGAATGTCAATTGCCGAAAAGATCGAAAAAATGAACGAGAATCCGCATATTCATAGCACTCGCTTAAACGAAGACGGAACTATTACCGCCATTTGTGGCTGTCATTGTTTGCAAGCACGAAATAATGCCGACGTATGGCATACATCAGCATTGCCGCTTCATTACGGTTGCTCTGCCGGTGCGGCTTTGGCAAGTTTGAAGAAAGCATTGAACGTAAAAGCGCGGATAAAATCTATCGATTATCCCAAAAGCGGCGACAGCAAAACATTGATGGAATTCACGTTCGAAATAATTGAGTGAGTGATATGAAAATAAGCGATACAATCACATTCGACGAATACGATTGTATTGTGTTTGACATGAAAGAGGACAAAACGTTGATTATTACCGAAGAAATAATAGAAAATCGAGCTATGTGGATGAAAATTTAAACTATAAACAAACAGCACCGCGATTGTGGTGCTGTTTGCTATTCGCGAATATATGACAATTGCGCAGAGCGTGAAAATATGTTATACTTAATGAAGCAATTTCTAAAGAAGACAAAATAGACATCAAAAGCCGCGGAGACTTTGTTTTATGATACAAAATTATAATGATTTCATCACACATCTGTTAGCTGCCGGATTTTCAATGGGCGGAGGCAGTGACGATGGCATTTATGCGGTCGTTAACCACGGATGGAACGAACAAGTAGACAGCCCTGTTCAATGGCACACGGGAGATGCCGACACCGACCCATGGGAGTGGCGAATGCGTGTGCTGGATGAGCGGGATGATATCGCATACGGTAAGATTTTCTTCAAAAAATCGGGTTTTGTCACGCGCGAATGGGCTCCGTACTTTCTTGCCGCACGTCGAGGGCGCAGCACATTCGAGCAGGAATACGACGCAGGCAGGATGAACAGCTACGCCAAGCGCATTTACACGGCAGTCACCGAGTTCGGCGCGCTGCCGCTGGAGGAAATCAAGCGAGAAGGTAACTTTTATCGCGATTAGAAGAGCAAGTTTGACGCCGCGCTGACCGAATTGCAGATGAAAATGCACCTGACCATGTGTGGGCGCGCGCAGAAAGTATCCAAGTTCGGCAGCGAATACGGCTGGTCGTCCACCGTTTTCTGCACAACCGAGGACTTTTGGGGCGACGAATTATTCGCGCAAGCGGCAGGCATCTCCAAAGACAAAGCGATTGACAAAATCACCGCACGTGTGTTGCAATTAAACCCGGCGGCGAGCGAGAAGAAGATAACGAAGTTTATAATGGGGTGAGGACATGAAACTACACGAAATTCACATCCGCGACCCGTTCGTCCTCGTATGGCAGGGTCGCTACTATATGTACGGCACACGAGGTTCGGAAGCATGGAACACAAAATGCACGGGACTGGATGTTTTCGTCAGCAGCGACTTAGAAAATTGGGATGGACCGCACGTGGCGTTCCGACCTCCGATAGATTTTTGGGCAGACAAGGACTTTTGGGCACCCGAGGTGCATGAATACAACGGCTCATTCTACATGTTTGTCAGCTTCAAGAGCGAAAATGCGTGCCGTGGCACGCAAATTTTGATCGCCGATACTCCGATGGGACCATTTCGCATACATAGTGACGGCTTGGTGACTCCGCGCGATTGGGATTGCCTTGACGGGACGCTTTACATAGACAAAAATCACAATCCATACATGGTATTCTGCCACGAATGGACGCAAATTCGCGATGGCGCGATGTATGCCGTCCCGCTTTCTACTGACTTGAGCCGTGCTGTCGGTGAGCCGGTATTGTTGTTCAAAGCTTCCGAGCCGAAATGGGCAACGGGCACGAATGGCAACTACATCACGGACGGACCATTTTTGATTTGTTCAAACGAGGATATGTTGTCAATGCTATGGTCGAGTATCGCCGATGGGGCATATGTGCAAGCGGTTGCATACAGCGAAAGCGGTGAGATTACCGGTCCATGGAAGCACAGGGAAACTCCGATTTTCGATAACGACGGCGGGCACGGCATGATATTCACGACAATTGAGGGCGAATCCAAGCTGATTTTTCACTCGCCGAATAAAACATCGCTCGAACGCCCGAAAATTTTGGATAATGTGTGGGTGTAGGGCGTGTTTTGGTGAAAATTTCCGCACATTTCAAATCCTGCGCCCAAACAACGAACGCCGTCATTGCGAGGCGGTAATATGAACTAAAATTCCGAATTTATTCTATCGCCGTGGCAATCCAGTTGGAGTGAAATTTGGATACGGTCGCCGCACGATTGCCCTGCTGGATTGCTTCGGGCGTGTAGAAAATCGTCGCCATTTGCTCACCTCATCGCCTCGCAATGACGTATTGTTCGTTTGGATGCAGGATGGGTACATAGTTATAGTAACATAAACTCCAAAGGAGACACATATGAAAATCGCAACGTACAACATATGGAACGACATAAACACTATCGGCATCCGCACAGAGCAGCTGATACAAGAAATCATCAAAGTTGATGCCGACATAATCGGCTTGCAAGAAGTTCCGCTGGATTTTTGGCAGGAGCTAATCAAGCGCGTAGAATACAAATATCATGTGCGTCACTTTGTGCCCTCGCGTGGCGAAGATTATGGCTTGGCTTTTCTAAGTAAATATCCGCTCACGAGCATCTTTTTCTTACACGACAGCTCGGAGTTTCACAACAGTTTTGCTCTGAATATCACATTCAACGCAAACGGCTCGAATTTTTCCGTGGCAAATGTGCACCTGCCGTGGGATTCGGTGCTTGCCAGAGAAAATCAAATCCTCGCGATAACTGATTTTATCAACAAGCAGAGGGAAGGGCTGGACTTTTCCGTTCTTCTCGGAGATTTTAATTGCGTGGACATATCAAGTGTGCACAGATTTCTACTCAGAGAGCAGAGCTTGGCGGGTCGTGAGGCGATATGGGACGACATAGCGGCTGAACACGCTAAATTTAACGGCTACACAGTCGCACCCACACTCGATTTCGCCACCAATCCGAGGTGGAAAAATGACCCACCCGAGCCGGGATGGGTGGTTGACAGGATTTTCATCAACGGCGAATATGGCGATTATAAACTACTTGATGTCAGCATTTTCGGCACGGATATTTCGCCCGATACAGGATATGCGCCAAGCGACCACTATGGCGTGCTTGCGGAGATAGATTTTCGAAAATAAAGGGGAGAACATCATGTCAAAACCAAAGCATATTACACAAATTTTGCTGTTGGGCAGTTTCCATTTTCACGAAAGCAACTTTGATTTTTTCACCGACGATGCTCAGCTACAATTGCATAAATTATGTGAAAGCATCGCAAAATTTGCCCCCGATGTGGTTGCCGTGGAAAGCCTAGTGTCCGCACAAAAAGATGTGGACAAGAGCTACACATCGCTAAACATCGACGACTTTGATGATTATGACAAAATGAAGTCTAATTTGCTCGGTGGAATATATAGCTATCAAAATGAAATTGTTCAGTTGGGATATAGAGTAGGTAAAATGCTGAATTTGGACAAAATATATGCGATTGATGCTGATAGTCCGCCCGACAAAAGTTTCAAGAAATACTTCAAAAAAGTGGACGGCAACTTCATGAGTTTTCTCAGTGAATGGCATAAACACCATGGAACTGACATGAGCGAAGTCGAAAAAGTTATTGCCGAGTACAGAAAACGCCATGCCACGGACACGATTATTGAGTTAATGCAATATATCAACAGCGAAAAACACCTGTCAGATGAAAATAATGCGATTTATATGGCTATGAATCAGGCAGGTGCGGGCACTACATATGAGGGAGCAAAGTTTACATCGAGTTGGTACGAAAGAAATTTAAGAATATTCGCGAACATTCAAAATCTTGCTCAAAAACATGAGAGAATTTTCATAGTATATGGCGCATCTCATCTGTCCACGCTAAGGCATTTTATTGCGAGTTGTAAAAATATGCAGCTAGTTGATACGAATGAAATATTGCGCGAGTTATGATTAAAAGTACGTTATTAATTCCAAAAATATAAAAAGAGGGAACACCATGAACACACAAAAAGCAAAACAAATCATCGAAAAATACAACACCGAGGCATTTCATATCCGTCACGCCGAGGTGGTAAGTGGGACCATGCGCTACTTCGCCGCCGAGCTTGATTCGGGAAGGGAAGAATACTGGGCGGTGGTCGGAATGCTGCATGACGTGGATTTTGAGCTACATCCCGAGCAGCACTGCGTCAAGGGCGAGAAAATCCTGCGTGAGGAGGGAGTGGACGAAGACATCATCCGCAGTGCAATGTCGCACGGATGGGGTCTGACAGGCACTCCATACGAACCACAGCACGTCATGGAGAAAATTCTATTCGCCTGCGACGAGTTGACGGGGCTTATTGGTGCAGCAGCTCTCATGCGCCCGTCAAAATCTGTGCAGGACATGGAGTTGTCCAGTGTCAAGAAGAAGTACAAGGACAAAAAATTCGCCGCAGGATGCAGTCGAGAGGTAATTCAGCAGGGCGCGGATATGCTCGGTTGGACGTTGGACGAGTTGATTGAGCGCACAATTGCGGCGATGAGAAGCATCGACGGTTGTTAATGGCTCGTAGGGGTCGATGCCTACATCGACCCGTGAAATAACTGCGTAACATGAATAACGGGACGCCGAGGGCGTCGTCCCCTACAGGATGCTGCGCTATCCGTGCTAGTGCATACGCTATTCTGCACAAAAAGTTGCGCACCAATTTCGCTTTTCTGTTACAATACAACCAGAAAGACAAAAGGGAGAACTTTCATTGAACACATTTGACAAGCTAAACGCAGTGATTGATTATGTCGAAGCGAACATTACCGAAGAGCTTAACTTGAATCACTTAGCCGGCATTGCTGCCTGCTCGCTACACGATTTTCAGCGCATGTTTGGCCATATCGCCGAAATGACTATATCTGAGTATATTCGATATCGCCGTCTGACTTTGGCAGGACTTTAACTAAAACATTCCGATGTCAAAGTCATAGATGTGTCGTTGAAGTATGGCTACGAATCGCCTGTATCGTTTGCGCGCGCATTTCAGGCATTTCACGGCTGCACTCCAAGTATGGCGAAAATGTCTCATGTGGCATTGAAAGTGTTTCCCCGCCGAATCTTTCAAATAATTGTAAGAGAGGTTTCACAAATGATACGTAAAGATAAGATTATCGTTAATGGCAAGGAGTATGAGGCGGCTTATTTCGGCGAAATAGAGATGTCATCTTGGACAAAGGATTACAGCAAGCGCAAG
>Ga0123355_10020284_pt1 | contig 10608 bp, 8 predicted proteins | sample TergutEmb28metaG_3_FD_89872 | JGI IMG/M metagenome (GOLD analysis project Ga0123355, IMG submission 89872) | Embiratermes neotenicus P1 segment gut microbial communities from Petit-Saut dam, French Guiana - Emb289 P1 | ecosystem: Host-associated > Arthropoda: Insects > Digestive system > Gut ... | reverse complement strand
GTGAATTTTGAAAATACGATTATTATCATGACGACAAACGCCGGCAGTGATAAGAAAGACGGCACCGTCGGCTTCAACCGCACACTGAATGAACAGGGCAGGGAAAAGGCAGTGAAAGCGTTGAACGACTTCCTGCGCCCGGAGTTCATCAACCGCATAGATGAGATTATATATTTCAACCATTTGTCAGAGGTTGATTTTAAATCCATCGCAAAGCTGATGCTAAGCGAGTTGAAAGACGCGATGGCTGAAAAGCCAATAGAATTGAAATATGACGACAGTGTGGTTGATTATCTGACCGAGAAATCATTCTCCCACACATACGGCGCACGGAATCTGCGGCGGCTTATCCAGAAAGAGATTGAGGATAAGATAGCGTCGGAGATCATCGCAAATTTTGCAAAACCGGTAACCCAGGTGGGATTGACGGCAAAAGACGGAGCAGTAATGATTCTGGCTGTGTGACAAAACACCCGGCTCTGCGGAGCCACCCTCTTTACTAAAGAGGGCTGGGACGTGGGTTCGCTCTCTTAGCCTTCTTTAGTAAAGAGGGTGCCGCCCGCAGGCGGCGGGTGTTTTGTTTATGCAAAGATAATCTATATTAGGGGAGGCAAATGCAAGATGGATAGACCGACAAAACCATACAGCGAAGTCAAAGCTATGCTTGGGGATGCAAGCGCGGCGTGGGAACATCTTATCGGCTACATTCGCTTTCACTACGAAATGGACGAAAATTGGGCGGAGGGGAAACCCACCTATAAGCATTTCAACAATTTGTTCATTAAGCGGAGCGGTAAGGCTCTATTGTCCCTACATTTGCGTGACGGGTTCTTTTTGGTGGGCGTTACACTCGGCGGCAAAGAGCGCGATAAATTTGAAGAACAGCGGACGACATTCGGGGAAACTGTCCGCAGCGAATACGATTCTGCCGAAACTTTGCACGACGGCAAGTGGCTTGGGTTTGAGGTGCGAGATGATTCGCTGATTGACGACATCATCCGCTTGGTGCAAATTAAGCGCAAGCCCAATCGCAAAATCCCCCCAAAAGACATTGAAAAATGTGGGCGTTTAGATATCGGAATGTCGCATGATAATATTACGAAATATATAATGACCTAACGTGGCAGCCATAATATTTCCCACTGCATGCACCGTTAATGTCCCCTAAGGAGCGATAAGATGAAGCTATTCAACACGATGACGATGAAAAAAGAAGCATTCACCCCCCTTGAAGCGGGGCGGGTGAAGATGTATGCCTGCGGGCCGACGGTTTATGACTACATCCACATAGGCAACGCCCGGCCGCTGATAATGTTTGACGTTCTGCGGCGATATTTTGAATATCGCGGTTATACAGTTGATTTCGTGCAGAATTTTACCGATATCGACGACAAAATAATCAACAGAGCCAACGAAGAAGGCAAAACCAGCGATGAAATCGCCGAAAAGTACATCGCGGAATATTACACCGATGCCCGTGGTCTGGGCGTGAAAGAGGCAACGGTTCACCCAAAAGCCACTGAGAATGTCGCAGAGATTATTGATATGGTATCCCGACTGATTACGCGGGGATTCGCCTATCAAAGCAGCAACGATGTGTACTTCAGGACGGAGAAATTCCCGGAATACGGTAAATTGTCACACCAGCCGCTAGAGGACTTAAAATCCGGAGCGCGTGTAGACGCCAGCGAGATCAAAGAAAATCCGACCGATTTTGCATTATGGAAAGGTGCAAAACCCGGCGAACCAAGCTGGGATTCCCCGTGGGGGCAAGGCAGACCCGGCTGGCATATCGAGTGCTCGGCAATGGCGAAACGGTATCTTGGCGATACGATCGACATACATTGCGGCGGGCAGGATCTTGTGTTCCCACACCACGAGAACGAGATCGCCCAGTCAGAGGGTTGCAACGGCTGTGAATTTGTCCGGTATTGGGTGCACAACGGGTTTATCAGCGTGGATAATACGAAGATGTCGAAGTCCCTGGGCAACTTCTTCACTGTGCGAGACGCGGCTGACGCCTATGGTTATGAAAACATCCGCATGTTCATGCTGATGAGCCATTACAGAAGTCCGCTGAACTATTCGGGTGATATTTTGTTACAAGCAAAAAGTGCGTTAGAGAGACTGAAGACGGCGAAGGGAAATCTTGAATTTATAGCCGCCAACGGCTCCGGTGAATTGCGGGAAATCGAAAAGAACTTTATAGAAACACTGCCCAGATATCGGGAGCGGTTTATCACGGCAATGGATGACGATTTCAACACCGCCGACGCTGTCTCGGTGATATTTGAGCTTGTCCGCGAAAGCAACGGCATATTGGCCGAGCCGAATCCATCAAAAGCATTTGCCGCCCATGCGCTGGAGATGTTTGATGAACTCACAGGCGTATTGGGTCTGTTTTACTTAGACGCAGGCGACCACTCACTTGACGCGGAGATAGAAGCCCTGATTGAAGAACGGCAAACGGCCAGAAAAGAAAAAAACTGGGCAAAAGCGGATGAAATCCGCGACAAACTGACAGAGATGGGCATTGTTTTAGAGGATACTCCTCAAGGCGTAAAATGGAAGAAGTCGTAAAGTCCGACTTTTCGCAAGGCAGCGTCTCTCGGGCGATCATGCGTTTGGCTGTCCCGATGACGTTGGCGCGTCTTGTGAATGTTCTGTACAGCTTGATATCCAAGATATATCTTGGCCGGTTACCGGGGGCGATGCACTTAGCACTCAGCGGTGTCGGGGTGACGCTGCCGATCATATTCATCATCGCCAGTGTGGCTTCGTTATGCAGCACCGGCGGCGGGCCGTTGTTTGCGATCGCCCGTGGAAAACGCGACGATGCAGAAGCCGAATATATCATGGGCAACACCTTTATGGTGCTGCTTGTTCTCGGATTCCTTGTAACCGCACTGGTACTGATATTCAGTACGCCGCTGCTGTTTCTTTTCGGTGCCTCTGAAGATACATATCCATTTGCAAGCGAATACTTGACATTGTATTCGCTTGGTTCTATTTTTGTCATGATTTCGATGGGAATGAATGTGTTTATCAACGCCCAAGGTTTCGGGCGCACCGCGATGATAACTATTATAATCGGTGCCGGCGTGAACCTTATACTGGAGCCGATATTTATATTCCCACTCGGCATGGGTGTGCGCGGTGCCGCACTCTCGACGGTGATTGCGCAGTTTTGCTCTGCCGCTTGGGTCATGTGGTTCCTGATTAAAAAGGCCATGCTGCGGATCAAGCTCTCTCACATGAGGCTGTTGGCCTCAAGGGTGCGCAGAATTCTTGCACTCGGTATGTCCGGATTTATTATGAGCTTGACTTCCAGCCTGTCTACGATACTGGCCAACATCATGCTGCAGCAGCACGGCGGAGACATGTACATCGGCGTCATGGCGGTCTTGAACTCGCTACGTGAAGTGGCGGCGATGCCGCTCTTCGGCGTTACCGGCGGGGCAGGACCTGTTATCAGCTTCAATTACGGCGCGGGGCTTTATGACCGGGTGCGCCGTGGGATCAAATTCCAAACATCGCTGGTGCTGAGCTTCACGGCAGTTGTATCGTTGATGATACTGCTGTTCCCCGGCGCGATTATACGCATCTTCAACAGCGATCCATATCTGATTGCCATCGGAATACCGGCGACGCGGATATATTTCGGGTTGTTCGTATTTATGTCGATGCAAATGTCAGCGCAGACCGTGTTTGTGGGGTTGGGCATGACAAAATATGCCATCCTCTTCTCACTGCTGCGCAAGGCATTTATCGTAGCACCGCTGACGATTCTGCTGCCAATGACCGGCATGGGTGCCACCGGTGTGTTTGTTGCAGAGGCTGTATCGCAATTCATCGGCGGCGTTGCCTGCTTTGGAACGATGTATATCGTCGTGTTAAAAAAAATGCGACTTGGAAGTGAATTGTCTTGATTGCAGGGATGCACTATGCAATTGCAGCCGGAAAATTATTGCAAATCGGCGACACCTTTGCTATAATCAAAGAAAAATTAGGAGGCATTACAATGAAAGTAATCGCAATCAACGGCAGTGCGCGTAAAGGCTGGAATACACACACACTGCTTGAAAAGGCGCTGGAGGGTGCGCAGTCCGCAGGCGCGGAGACTGAAATGGTGAATCTATACGACCTGAATTCCAAAGGCTGCATCGGCTGCCTTGGCTGTAAGCTGAAAACAGGCGGATCAGTCGGCAAATGCGTGTTGAAAGACGACTTAACCCCGGTGTTGTCCGGATTGGTCGAGTGTGACGCATTTATCTTGGGTTCGCCGATTTATATGGGCGAAGTGACAGGCGAATTGCGTAAGCTGATAGAGCGGCTGACGTTCCAATACGTGTCCTATGACAAAGAGCGGATTCCACTGTATGACAAGAAAATACGGACCGGATTCGTATTCACAACAAACTGCCCGGAGAATATGTACGACACTGTGGGATACACGACGAAGTTTGAGGGATACAAGCAGCTGTTCGGCAGCATGTTTGGTGAATGCAAAAACCTGGCAGTGAGCGAAACATGGCAGATAGATGATTACGACAAATATCACATGTCAATGTTCGATGTGCCGGCAAAAAAGCAACGCCGTGAAGATGTGTTCCCGCAGGATTGTCAGAACGCGTTTGATCTTGGTCAATGGCTGGTCGGCAAATAATAAATAAAAACGGACACAGGCAGTTTTGCCAGTGTCCGTTTTCAGACATGCAGGGGGCGGACTATGTTCGCCCCCTGCATCATAGAATTTTACGAATACGCACAGTCATCAATCCGCTGTTGTCTCTGCCGGATTGACATGCACCATGCAGTGCTTGACTTTTTCAAATTGGCTCTCAATCACGTCGTGGACATGCTCAGCTATATCATGTGCTTCGATCAGAGATGCGGCACGATCCACACTGATTTCGATATCCACATATATCCTGTCACCGAACATCCGCGTCATGATTTTATCTATACCGAGGACGTTTTCCTGCGCTAACACCACAGCGCGAATTTCAGCCTCGGTCGCTTCATCGCAGGACGTATCGGTCATTTTGCGTATCGCGTCCCGGAATACACTGAGACTGACTTTGACGATAAATAAGCATATGATCACGCCCGCTAACGGATCAGCCGCCGGGAAGCCCAGTCGTGCGCCCAAAATACCCAGCAAGCTGCCGATGGAACTCAGTCCATCCGCGCGTTGATGCCATGCGTCAGCCATCAACACACCGGAGCCGATTTTTTTCGCGGCATTGCGCGTATACCAGTACATAGCTTCTTTGATTGCAATCGACACAATCGCCGCAACCAGTGCAAGTCCGGTGGGGACTGCAAGCACTTTGTAATCGCTGGCGGAAATCATTTCAATGGCATTCATCACGGCATTGTAGCCGATCAAAAGTCCGGTCACAAGCAGTATGCCGGACAGTACGATCGCGGCAGCAGACTCGAACCGCTCATGCCCGTAGGGGTGGTCGTCATCGGATGATCTGTTGCCGAGTTTGACGCCGACAATCACAACAACGGTGCTGACAATATCGGTCAGCGAATGCACGGCGTCGGAAATCATGGCCGAGGAATGTCCTAAAATCCCCGCGATCAATTTGAACGCCGCCAGCAGTACGTTGCCGACCAATGTGTTCCTGGTTACCCGAATTGCGATTTGCTCATTTGCTCTTTGCATACATATACCCTCCAAGCCGCAGACACAAAAAAAGCGCACCCACGGAACAAAATTACTGTCCCGCAGATGAGCTGTTTCGCTCTATCCACTGCCGCCTCACGCGGCCCGGCACCATGAAATATTCATCGCCTGCTCAGTTTGTAGTATTATTATATGCGATGGGCGGAATTTATGCAACCTTTTTTTCAGACAGCCCCTTCTACGCACGAAAGGGACGAGAAACGACCTCTCACCTGGTCTTGTGGGCGCGCACAATGTGCACCTCGAACCCGCTGACACACGATGGATTTTGCGGGCGAACAATGTTCTCCCCTACGGGATGCCACAACAAATCCAACCTTTTTTGCTTTTATAATATTTCACCTATAGACGAATGCGTATTTTTGTATTATACTATACGCATTAATCAAAAAATTTATCTGGAGGTAAAAATATATGGGAGAAGTCATACTCACCCGTCATGGTGCGGGGAAGCTTTCCACTAAAGTCTATTTTGCGGACGAGCCGGGATTCTGCGTGGCGTCCGTCATCGTCATGGGTCAGAAAGAGTGCGTTGTACTCGATACACAATGGACGAAATCGAATGCACACAGAGTCATCGCCGAGATCCTTGAAACAGGCCTTGAACTCAAAGCCGCGTTTGCAACGCATTTACATCCTGACCATTATTGGGGTCTTGGTGAAATCGAGAAAGCATTCCCGAACGCGAAATGCTATATGTTGCCGGATGAAGTCGCCGGATATTCCGACCAGTATCAGCCGAAGCTGGATGACTGGATAGACATCATCGGTGAGGGTAACCTCTGCCGCCAGCAGTGCCAGAATCTGCTGCCGCTGACTGACGGGTATATTGAGCTTGAGGGTGAGCGTATAGAAGTGATTCCGCACATCATCGGTGACCTGAAGTGGAACTCCGTTGTGTGGATTCCGTCGATCAAAACACTGTACGGCAGTGATGTTATCTTTAACGAAGCGCACCCGTTCACCTGCGAAGTCAGTGCAGAGCAACGTCGCGAGTGGATTGCCGCACTTGAGAAGCTGCAAAGAGAGCTGAAGCCGGAAGTTGTCATCCCGGGTCACCAGAAAGCTGGCTGCCCGCTGGATCCTGACAGCGCCATAAAATACACCATCGAATACCTGAAAGAAACAGAAAAAGCAATGGACATCACAAACTCCACCGCTGAGTTCTTCTATCACATGGAACAGAAGTTCCCCAATAATACCATCAGCATGTATTCCAATGAGATGAACGCAAAAGTATTCAAAGACCCCAACTTCGAGTGGGGCTGGGAATCTGAAGAGCGCGCGGCTGAAAAAGGTTAAATGAGAGAGAGCCCCCGAACATCGGGGACTCTCTTTTTCCCAAACTTTGGCGTAGTCTAAAGTCAAGCCATGTATGCGCCTTGTCATTATGCAGCGCGTTTGTCAAGCAGATATTTTTATGCTATACTATCCTCACAAAAGCGACCGGGAGGGCATAGATTTTGAAACTGATGGCACTGGATGGCAACAGCATAATAAATCGCGCGTTTTACGGGATCCGTGCCCTGAACGCGCCGGACGGTACGCCCACTAATGCGGTGTACGGATTCCTGAACATACTGCTGAAACTGATCGCGGAAGAATCCCCGGATGCGTTATGTGTGACGTTTGATCTGCCAGAGCCGACGTTCCGGCATCAGCAGTATGATGAATATAAATCGCACCGCAAACCGATGCCGGAAGAGCTTGCATTGCAGATGCCGGTGATCAAAGAAGTGCTGGACGCGCTGAATATCCCGCGATATGAACAATCCGGCTGGGAAGCGGATGACATTTTGGGCACGCTTGCAAAAAAATGCACCGATGCGGGGTGTGAGTGCGTGATCGTCACCGGTGACAAAGACGCGTTGCAGCTTGTGTCGGATTTCACACGGATAAAGCATGTGAAATCGCAAAAAGGCCAGACGATAACGAAAGATTACACTGAAAGCGCGTTTGTTGAGGAATACGGCTTCACCCCGGAAAAGATGATCGACCTGAAAGCGTTGATGGGCGACCCGTCCGACAACATTCCGGGCGTTGCCGGTGTCGGTGAAAAAACCGCAATGGATCTTGTGCAGAGATTCGGTGGAATCCGCGAAATATACGGCAGGTTAGACACGTTGGATATAAAGGACGCGGTGCGAAAAAAACTATCCGCCGGGAAGGAAAGCGCAGACTTGTCATACGACCTCGCAAAAATCTGTTGTGACGCACCGGTGGCGTTTGAGGTTCAAGATAATCTGCGCCGGGAGGCGAATAATGATGAGGCTTTCACCATCTTCCGGAAACTTGGATTTAAGAGTCTGATTGAAAAATTTGGCCTCCATCCGCCGAAATCCGGGGATGCAGAGATATACGCACCGCGGGCGGAGGAAGCAGGTGTCGGCCATAACATCAAGGATATCATGCGTGAGCGATTGGATCGCGGCGAAGATCCCGGTGAGTGGATTTTCGACACCGCGCTGGCAGCGTACCTGATATCCCCGACCGATAGTTCATACGACTTCACGCCGCCGCGCGAAGCACTGCAGCAGAAGCTGAAAGAACTCGGATTAGAGCGGCTATATTACGATGTAGAGCTTCCGTTGTGCCGCATACTGGCCGAGATGGAGCACACTGGCTTTCTTGTAGATAAAAATGCGCTGGTGCAATTTGGTGAGCAGCTCTCCCATATGATCGCCGAGACAGAGTGTGAGATATACAATCACGCGGGTGAAACGTTTAACATAAACTCGCCAAAGCAGCTGGGCGTGATCTTGTTTGAAAAATTGATGCTGCCCGCACCGAAGAAGACAAAGACCGGTTATTCGACGAATATCGAGGTACTGGACTATCTCAGCGACACGCACCCAGTGATTGAACTCATCAAGGATTATAGGGAGCTGACCAAGCTGAAATCTACCTATGCCGACGGGCTGTTAAAGGTGATAGGTTCTGATGGGCGGATCCACACAAAATTCCAGATGACCGTGACCGCCACCGGCAGACTTTCTTCTACGGAGCCAAATTTGCAGAACATCCCGGTCAGAAAAGCGCTGGGCGGGGAACTGCGCAAAATGTTCATCGCCGGGGACGGGAATCTGTTGGTAGACGCCGATTATTCGCAGATTGAGCTGCGGCTGTTGGCGCATATTGCCGACGACCCAATTATGAAGCAGGCGTTTGAGCAAGGCGAGGATATTCACACGGTGACGGCATCGCAGGTATTCGGCGTGGCTTTGGGGGATGTGACACCGCTGATGCGCTCTCGTGCCAAAGCCGTCAACTTCGGAATTGTCTACGGGATATCGGCGTTCTCGCTGGCAAAGGACATCGGCGTGCAGCCGCATGAGGCGAAGGCGTATATTGAGAGTTATTTGGAAAAATACGCCGGCGTGCGTGAGTATATGACGCGCATTGTCGAAACAGCCCGCGAACAGGGATACGTTGAAACATTGTTCGGCCGCCGCCGATACTTGCCAGAGCTTAACGCAGGCAATTTCAATACACGAGCATTCGGGGAGCGGGTGGCGCTGAATATGCCAATCCAAGGCACAGCGGCGGATATTATGAAAATCGCGATGCTAAACGTCTCAAAGCGATTGGAAAACACAAACGCTAAACTGATTCTACAAGTACACGACGAATTGATCGCGGAGTGCCCGGAATCCGAAGCCGAGGAAATCGCCGGAATCTTACGCGTGGAAATGGAAAACGCGGCACAGCTATCGGTGCCGCTGGTGGTTGAGGCACGGGCAGGAAAGCGTTGGTACGACACGAAATGATTACGATAACCACTGCGACTGAAAACGACCTGCTGGTACTTTATGATATTCAGCGTGAAGCAATCTCTCCGCCGTGGTCGTACGAAGTGTTTCGAGATGAATTTTTACGACCTGATTCGTTCTTTTGTGTTGTCTTTGACGATAAAAAGCCATCGGGATATTGCATCCTGCGGCACGTATCGGATGACGAGGGTGAGATTTTTAGTATTGCCGTCGATAAACACGCCCGCCGCCAGGGCTTTGGCGATGCACTGATGAAAATGGCACTCCACCACGCAAAAGGCAACGGCCTCAAATCGATATATCTTGAGGTGCGGGAAAGTAACGAAACCGCGATTGCACTCTACAAAAGCAGCGGATTTGAAACGGTGGGCAGACGTAAAAATTACTTCGATCCAATCCAAGACCAGCCGCCGGAAGACGCGCTTATAATGACAAAGGTGATCACATGATAATACTTGCAATTGAAACATCCTGCGATGAATCAGCTGTGGCGATAACAAAAGACGGTCGGACGGTTCTGGCAGAAGAAATATACTCACAAGCGGACAAGCACGCACTGTACGGCGGCGTGGTGCCTGAAATTGCCTCACGCAATCATGCGGCGGTTATTGGCAATCTCGCCGATTCGGTGATGAAGAAATCGGGGTTGTCCAAAAGCGATATAGGTGCGATTGCCGTGACATATACGCCGGGGCTTATCGGCGCGTTGCTGGTTGGTGTAAATTTTGCAAAAGGCTTGGCCCTGGCACTGGGCGTTCCGCTGATTCCGGTGCATCACATCAGGGGGCATGTGGCGGCGAATTACATCGCGGATGCGGCACTTACGCCGCCGTTTCTGTGCTTGATCGCCTCCGGCGGCAGCACATTGATCGCCGATGTCCGGGGATACACCGATATCCGCATCATCGGCAGAACGCGGGACGACGCGGCCGGTGAATGCTTCGACAAAGCGGCCAGAGCTTTAGGATTAGGCTATCCCGGCGGCCCAGTGCTGGATGCCCTCGCGCAAACGGGGGATGATGCACTGTTCCCGTTGCCGCGCCCAGTGATTGACGGTGCGCCTTACGACATGTCGTTCTCCGGGCTGAAAACGGCTGTTGTCAATATCGTTCATAATGCCGAACAGCGCAGTATGGAGAT
>Ga0123355_10020283_pt1 | contig 10608 bp, 6 predicted proteins | sample TergutEmb28metaG_3_FD_89872 | JGI IMG/M metagenome (GOLD analysis project Ga0123355, IMG submission 89872) | Embiratermes neotenicus P1 segment gut microbial communities from Petit-Saut dam, French Guiana - Emb289 P1 | ecosystem: Host-associated > Arthropoda: Insects > Digestive system > Gut ... | reverse complement strand
ACTATTCTGTTGAATTACCACATTGGTCTTATTGTTCTTGGTTCGATGTGTGTTGGAGTTTCGGTGTGGTTGGGTTGGAGTGGTATCCGTGTTGCAGGCTGAAGCCTGCAACACGGATACCACATGACAACGGCACAGGATGGTGGTAAGGTTGTCAGCCTTACGCACCGGCCGCCTTTACCCCCAGGAAATGCTCCTGGTACTCATTTCTGTTAGAGGCTGTGTCGCCACTAGGGCCATAGTGCGATGTGAAGGATTTTATGTCAATGAAAAATTCCAATGGCGCCATCTGGAATCGAACCAGCGACCTTCCGATTTGCAGCACAGCACCTTAACCAGTGTGCTACCGCAGTCTCCCGAATTTTTAATTACTATTTACGTTAATTTGGCCTTCGAAGTGTTAAACTCTGAGACGGAGAGCGTATGGTGTATTTATTGCACGAGTCTATCTAAACCTCTCAATGTATTTACATATATAACATTTTAGGATGCTGGTGCCGTTCAAAATTCCCACCATCCCCCCCCCCCAAAAAAAAAGAATATACCCACAATTCCTGTTGCGTGGGAAACTGATTTGGTTGCGAACCCAGCATACACTGGACGGGGGAAGATCGGATCAATAAGGGTATTCACGTGACTTGCATGCGTCGTGGCGCCCCCCCCCCCTACAACTACGTCATCGCCGTCGTCGACGCCATAGACTCCCACGTGCTACTCCGCAGGTTCTTTTTTTCAATTCCCTACCCAGTCCGTGGAGTATACTATAGACACCCACACGACGGCGGACATTTTCGAAATGTTCAGCCCCCGCAAGTAGGTAGGGTGGCGTTGCCTCTGTGGCGCCCCCCTTCTCTCGGGGGACTCACAAATATAGCTCGCTGGCATATAATAGCGTCTCGGTTTTGGAAGAATGGTGTAACAATCACTTTGCGTTCTCCGAGGAATATACCACAGCGGAAATATGACACGGCGCGATCTGCGTTGTAACTGGCCTGTATGTTTTTAGTGCACTTTGAACACTTGAACCCCTCGAAAACTAAACCCAAATCACTGTGCATGTGAGTCCGTCATTGCGTCTGTCATTCCTGGCTTCGAGCCTCCCCGTGGGGCTCATGACCATTAAATTTATGGTCGCAGTCTGGCGCCCTATCTTGGCAAGAAGACCGGTCGGTTGTGTGGCTGAAAACCCCCCTCTTTTCTCCAAAAGAGCGTCGCTTTGCTAGAAACTGACCAGGTTTTGCCTGCCTGTCCTGATAAGAGACGCATGAAGATGAATATGGAGGTTTGTGGAACAATTCAAATTAAGCTGAATTACATTTGAAGTTCAGGTCGGACCTCACACACAGCACAGAGCCTCTCTATTTTAAAGACCACCTAATTATTAATGTGGCATGCGGAAATAAACGCTCTGACCATTGTACAAAACACATTTCACTAAGAATCAATACCAACTTGTTGCACTATATTATTTATATGTTGGTTAGTTCTCCGACAAGTTTCGGCCCGAATTAATGTGTCTTCTTCAGAGAGACTTGTGTAATGTGTGCAGCGCTTGTCTCATCTTAACTATTCGAGTTCTCACATGTGATTGAAATCGATGTTACAGTAGATAAAAGGTAAAGGTAAAGTGATCCCGTTACAGGCCCGGTGTGGCCCAGAGGGTGGGTAGATGTATAGCTCTACTCTTGCATGACCGCGGCACTAGAAGGGGGTGAGTGTTCAGCAGTACGCCCCGGCCACACTTTACCCCCGGGAAAGACCCGGCACCCATTGTACAGGAGGCTGGGTGGGCCCCAGGGCCGGTCTGGACGGGCGGTAAATCTCGTTCCCACAGGGATTCGATCCCACACCGTCCATCCTGTAGTCAGTCGCTATACCGACTGAGCTCCCGGGCCCACGTTATAGTAGATTACGGTTACGAAACTTGTAGGAGAACTAACCAACATATAAATAATAGAGTGCAGTAAGTTGGTATTGATTCGTTGTGAATATAACTTAGTTGCACGGAAAATGTACAGTGTTAAATTTTAGGAACAAACACACAATAACATCGAAAGTCGATAAAGGTCGTTACTTACTTACTCCATGGAGCAGAGTCCTTCTTGAGATGCTAACCGGTTCTCAGCTAGTCAAGAAATTCCCCCCATTTTACGGAACCCGAAGGTTCATTACCGCATTCACAAGTGCCCGCTACCTGTCCCTATCCTGAGCCAGCTCCATGCAGTCCATTCCCCCACATCCCACTTCCTGAAGATCCGTCTTAATATTGTCCTCCCAACTACGCTTGGGTCTTCCAAATGGTTTTTTTTTCCCTCAGGTTTCCCCACCAAAGCACTGTATACACATCTGCTCTCCCCCATACCTGCTACATGCCCCACCCATCTGATTCTTCCAAATTTAATCACCTGAACACTACTGGGTGAGGAGTACGGATCATTGAGCTCCTCATTAAGTAGTTTCCACCACTCCCTTGTTTCCTCATCCCTCTTAGTCCCAAATATTCTCCTCAGCACCGTATTCTCAAACACCCTGTGCCTACGTTCCTTTCTGAAGATAAGCGACCAAGTTTCACACCCACAGAAAACAACAGGCAAAATTATAGTCCTGTATATCTTAGTTTTTTAATTTTTGTATAGCCAGCTGGAAGACAAAGATTCTGCTCCTAATGACAGCAAGCATTTCCTGACATCGTCACAGAGTTTCAATGTACCGTAAGCCAATGTCAGCACCTGCCACCTAACATCCTGTTCAGTGTGTACTGGGATTCTCCACCTCCATCTCGCGCCGAGGTTAAGAATGAGTGGAGTTTTACCTCTACCCTTCTTCCACGCCTTTATAATGTGGAGAGGATATCTTCCCTTTTTTAAGTTCGCTGCTTATTGCATTAATTTTAGTGCTTACAAAGGTAGACGCCGTAGTAACGCAGTTGAAAAGTAGTACCAATGCCATCTGTAGTCGGTACACAACTACCTGTATACCTTCTGCAAAATGAGAGTTAGGCGTTTGTTGCCCTGTGGCAGGGAGCACGCATATACACAGTCGTGGAAATAAACGGTGGTGCTTCATTTCCATGCAGGAACTGAGGGGAACTTGGAAAATATGTAGGGGAGGAGAAGAGTTCTAATAGCTGTTGGTAATATACCTAAAAGCACACAAATCCTCTTCCTTGACTTGGCGCCTACAACCCTAGCGTCTCCCACGATGTCGTTCTTACGAAGGTGGGTCGTGCGCGGTATAAGCCAGCATGTTCGTATCCAGTGCGGAATTAAATTAGTGTAGCAGGGATTAGGTAGCCGGATATTGGAGTTAGCTGCTGTGTGCCTACGAGTCGTTTCTTCTTTGGGATCAAGAAGCACAAAACAAGCATATAAAATAGGAACTTGAGTCACTTAGCACGATGAATCCATTCTACAGTTAGAGCTGGTGAGGTAGAAGTGACATCGCTTACCACCGGTTACTGTCATTCCGGTTGGTTACTGCGATTATTGAATTTCGGAAGGAATATTATAGTTATTATGGTCATGATGATGATAATAATGATGATAATAATAATCGTCGTTTTTGGTGGTGGTGGTGGTGGTGGTTCGGTGGTGCTGGTGATGGTGTTAGGTAAGGTTGCTTCTTTATTTTGGTCGGTTCTTATGGCGTTCGGCTTTACGAGTTCTGTCCGAAATCCTTGTTTGTTTCATTGTTAGGACTTGTGAAAGACACTCCGACGATTGGCAGGAGCATGATTGACTGAGTCCGACATTCGGTCTGAAAGCGTTAACTTTGTATTGGAAACATTTGGCTGATCTTTGGTTTTTTTCCAAACACAACGCAGAGAGATCCTAGACCAACGCTTGTGATGAACCCCGTACGAGGGACCCAAGTGAGTGGCATCCTCACCTGTTGATGGTAACATATATTTCAGTAATAGGACGGAGAAATGCCATAAGGCGACGAGTTCAAGAAACATATATATTTTTCCTAAATACTGTGTTTGAAAAACCAAAGAGGCCGGGAAATTTCCAAAATAATCTTTATGTGACAAATCATATTTATAATCATTGGTATTTCTATACACGGTTTTGGTGGGGAAACCTGAGGGAAAGGGACCACTTGGGAGACCCAGGCGTAGATGGGAGGATAATATTAAGATGGAGCTTCAGGAAGTGGGATGTGGGGGTATGTACTGGGTCGAGCTGGCTCAGGATAGGGACACGTGGCGGGCACTTATGAATGCGCTAATGAACCTTCGAGTTCCATAAAATGCGGGGAATTCCTTGACTATTTGCAAACCGGTTAGCTTCTCGAGATGGACTCTGCTCCATGGAGTAAGTAAGTAGGTAAGTAAATGTAAATAAGTATTCCTAACTTTGCTGGTAGTCTGGCGTAAGTTGACTCTTCCTCACAACGCGTCTAGTTACGGCTTCCACAAAGTGGAGGATATTGAACGAGTAGGGTAAGGGTTGTTGAATATACTGAGGTTTACGGGGGCAGCTGACATTCTGTATCGTTAACTACCCACGAATAACGGCATTTCGCCTTATCCTCCATCCACCCACGCCAACTGCTCTGCAGTTTCCGCTCGCAGAACGGTTTATGGAGCCACCTTTCTGTACAACACATCGGAACGTGGGAGACTGCACATGAGACGCTGCAACCCGATGCGAATGAAGGCTTGTGCTAAAGCAGGTCAAGGCTTTAGAGACAAAAAGAATGTTGAAATGTAATTAATTAAAGGTTGCAGTCTCTGAAGCTGCTACGTTGGACCTATATATACCAGAGACAGCAGGATATTCCCTTAAAATTACCTGGGGCTGAGTATAATGTAATGAAACATTCTACTCCTGTGTATCTTACAAAAGGTCACCCAGGATCCACCATGTTGCAGTCAACCGTAAATAGCGGTATGGGTTCATTACTGACTAACAAAATTTTGACATAGTCTTTCACTGCTTTTCACTCTGATTTCCTCGTTTTATACTGTAGGCTAGACTTAACTGTCATTATGGTAGTGTCCCACATCGTGTAGCTGTCGAATCAACTGACAAATGTTTGTCTAGTATGACCACTCATGTCATTAGGGCATCCTTACCGTTGTACATCATTACTTCTTGCCACCAATAATAAAACATGGCGGTCTTGCAAACTTCAGAGTTGGGAACGACAATTAATGCAGGGCCTGAACGGCTGTATAGTAGTAGTATTTTGAGAAAGTGCAACATTGTTTAAAGCATTCTGTAGACTGCAACGCGACACAAGTAGTGGCTACGCTAAATAAATATACAGAGCGTTTCAGGAGGAATAGTAAATATTTTAGGAGTTGGTAGTATGGCCCATAGTCCATACTATCACCTCCTAAAATATTTACTATTCCTCCTGAAACACCCTGTATATATATAAAATTTTCATGGCAGTACTGATGAACCACTGGAGACTGGCAAGTGGCATTTTGCATGAGTACAGATCATAAACGTTGGTAAAGTTTTTATGGACAGAGGCTAATAATCACAAACATAGCGGAGGAAGTAAATATGGGTTTGTATGTGACAAATTTAATTTAGGCTCATAGGAATCTGTAGGCCAACTAGTGAAAATAATAGAAATAAATTAATTTTAATCACATTATCTCCCTACATACAGTGTGCTTGGTGTGATCGACTGATTCAGTGACTGAGTCACACCTGGACCTGTCGTGGTTACCGGCTTTCCATGGTTATCCCGTTATAATGGTCATGATAAAGCTTGGTTTGTGAGTGACGTTACAACCCGGGTTTCCAGTGGGTACTATTGGGGTTTAGTTTGCGAGTGACGTAACATCTTGCGTCTCAGTGGTTACGAGAGAGTCCGATGAAAGGCGGTAGCTGCAAGATATGTAAGGGTTTTACATAATCCATCATCAACATATCGGATATGTAAAGGTGTCTGATGTCTGTGATTCACGTGAACGTGGTTTCATCCACTGCTCCTGAATACGGCCATTAACTCATGGAGTACTTCTTTACCTTACAAATGTTCAACGTACAATTTATTTTTAAACTCAATAATAATAATAATAATAATAATAATAATAACAGCTTTCAAGTAAGTACTTTTTTAACGTAATTTGTCCTTCTTGGTACTGCGACGCTGTCCCATTCTCTGTATGTTAGTCCATAAATTTCGCTGCAGTTTGGCTTCAAGCGTTGTCGGCCCAAAGGCGGCATCAGTGCCTTCAGACAGTACCACCATCCCAACATTCGCTGGCATGTCCGTAGTCGCGGGTAAATCGCACGTAAGCAATTCCCGATGGCATACTGACCTTCTCAACTCCGGCCGGGAACAGCCTAGGCAAATCTTCGTCCGGGACGTCTGGCGACACCAATACTTCTTTGCCCATCTGCAACAGCAGAACACAGCCAGCCAGCCGCGGACGGTTACAGACACTGCTGAACAGTTGGAAGTAAATACACGGTAATGGTGCACGTATTTAATGCTACTGAATAGACAGCAGGTTGGACGATTTCTTGGCAGCAGGTAACAGTGAACTGATCAAGGGAGCACAAATCCCGGGCGCCTTGTTACATGGGCGACTAAATTCTTTACGGTGGCTCCAGATATTTTCGGTACAATCACTGCAACCCCCGCCCCCTCATGTATATACATAAAATATACAGGGTGATCAAAAATTTTCTGTGCACCTGTACTGTGTACTGTAATCGTCACGTGCACAGATACTTTTTGATCGCTCTGTATATATCAGTTCATATGCACCGAGCAGAATGCACCAGATAACGGTAAGGTTAACCAGTCACTCCAGAACTGTCGTTCCTCAGTACGGGATTTGCTTCCTGTCACCATTCTGGCGCCCAGCATTTTGAGGTGGCGCCTATATTTTTGGATAATCTGCAGACCCCTCCAATATGTACGTAATACATTTACAACTGATAGCGTCGTTAAATAAGTCACTGTTCTCTCTCTTTCTCTGCCTCTGTCTCTAGTCAAAAAATTCCCCACATGTAAAGAACCCAAAGCTTCGTACCGTCCCGACTATGTCGTTTCAAACGTTCAATATGAGATCCTGAGAGGCATTTGCGCACCTATCTAGCACCCGCCCAACCCGCAAGCTGGAGGACCACCCCTTGTTGGCTGTATGACTGATTATTGACAGTCGCAGCTATCTTCGTATATGGAGTCCATTTCCTCGATCCGCAACTTGAGGACGCGCTTTGCTAAGGTGGCAAGGACTTAACTTAGGAAGGACTTAACTTAGGAAGGACTTAACAAGAATTTCAACGCGTCAACTGATGCTGTCATTTTAAGCTTCTGTAAGGCGAACGAAATTTCCTACAAGTTATGACGGAGGTAGTAAAACGGCTGGTAAGTAACACTACACATTCCGTAATGACAGTGAAACGTAATACTTTCGTTGCTTCATACTGGGGGTTATTAACACAGAAATAGGCTACCTACCGTCCAATCAGCCGGTGTGACAACCTTTAACCTCTCCGTTAGTAGAAGCGAGTCGATCACTCTAAGTATTTCCCTGAAACAAAGCACATAGTTAGGTCACCTGAATTCGTATTTGTCGTGTCTACACGATCACCCTTCGTAACTATGTTGTCCCGACGCGCTCAGTCTGGTAGGGCTCTTTCGGGAACCGGGTGTGTTTCACCAATCACATTTAGTTTTAATTGTTTCTTTTTTACTTGTTGTTTTATTTACTCAGTTTATTCTTCATATAAAATAATGGAGCGCTATATCCAGTAAAACGACTAGATCATTTCTAGGAAACTGACACAGTCACTTCTCTGTACTCCTACTTACACCACATTCGTACGCGACCGAATTCGCACCGGATTGCTAGCGTCCGTTGTCCGCTGCTAACGTTTTCTCATTTAAATCTCTCTCCTCCTACCCATCACTAACGGTCCTGAATATACGTTGACAGATTAACTTACAACGCATGCCATGAATCGCCCGTAAATGACGCCAGCAATCCTAAGAAACAGCTACACTAAAAATGATCGGCTACACGTGTGATGAAAAGATGTTCAATATGTACAATCATTTCATTCCTTTGTGTGTTGACAGTACTTAGATGGCTGTTGCAAGTAACTTCACAGTCTAGTCTGAGGTATTTAAGTTCTCTTATGTCTTATTGGTGGATATTCTGCTCTGAGATACATGACTTTGTGATATAACTCTCAGTTGATGACGACCACCTGGCTTCTCAAATTTTCGCATCGTCGCCACATTTCTAATTGTCGACTTAGAAGAAATGTTTCGTAGAGGTCGTTTGGGTATGTTGCGGATCTATCAGCAAAACAAATTTCACATGCCTGGCTCCAGTGGTGCTTTATTTATTGCCATCATACCGAAAACTGGAATACAAGACGTGAAACTCAAATACAAACAAAACTGGATCAACCACCTCGAAAGAATGGACAACACCAGACTCCCGAAACACGGCCTCAACTACAAACCTCGAAGAAGAAGAAACCGTGGACGCCCCAGGAAACGATGGCAATGCGTCGATGCCGGAACAGGTCAAACGACCTATCCATGGAGGAAGATGATGATGATGATGACCGAAAACTACAGAAAATTGTACGTAAGGCTTCTCCTCATTTCACTTTGAAAATAAAGACCTCCCGTGTCGCGTCAGGTTTAGAATGGACACATGAATTCACATTTGCGGTGAAAATCAGTTTGAATTCACGTTCCGAAGGCACTGATTTACAGGTTTCACTTCATAATGCAAGTGCACGCAGAAAATCGACATTGGTTTCCCCTTGACGTCCAACTGAATCGGATTTATGTGTTTTACATAAAGAATGTTTGGCATGGCCAGCTGTCTGTCCACTTGTTATGTAACATGAATGACGCGGGAGGCATTGTAGTGTTAATTGCTGTGAGGATGTCACAGCGATGCAGTGGCGGTGTTGTAGATCGACGAGCGCCAACTGCCTTGAATGCCATGCCTGCTCGCTTAGTTAAATCTAGATACGATCTATCCAGGATGCAGAGATACCTGATAGGGTTTGTACTGAAATCACCCGATATCCAGGGTGTGGAAGTGCTGGAGAGGGTGTTAAAGCAATCCCATTACAGGCCTGGACAAGCCCTGAGGGTTCCAGGAGGCTGAGGCTCCCAGATTTAAAGACTATCGGCACACATGAAGGTGGTAAGGTTGTCAGCCCTACGCACCGGCCGCCTTTACCCCCCAGGAAATATTCCTGGTAATCATTTCTGTTAGAAGCTGAGTCAACCCCAGGGACATAGTGCTGCCGGAAGAAATATGTCAATGAAAAATTCCAGTCATTCCATTGGGAATCGAACCCGCGACTTTCCGGCTTGTAGCTTATAGCGAAGTGCCTCAACCAACTGCGCCACCGCGTGCCCCGGACAAAGTGTAGGCCTACACAAAAGACCCCAAATGTTGAAATCAGGAGTCAGAACATCTCAATATTTCAGAAAAAAGTTTTTGTTTCTAACGTTACTGCATTGTTTATACGAAGTGTTGCCTTAAAGACTCAATCCTTTGGCGATGCTACGCTTGTACTCCCACCAATTTCACCCACAAACACCCTCGACATGTGCTCTTCCCTTAGAACTGAGATGTGGTATTAGACAATTAAGCTTAAAATGGCTTGCACACACACCGGAGGTTTTTCGAAGTATTGGTATATCTAATACATACAGCAGTGTGTGTTTTAACTAAAATGCTATTCAGTCAAAAACACAACAATACATTCAATAATGTAAAGTTTGCTGCATGTTTTGGTTACAAGTAACCATCATCAGGCAGACATTTCAGTACATGAACGTGATGTGTTCAGTGCTTACAGTATGGGATCCCATATTGTTTACATCTGATGTGTAGAATTTCAGACATTTAGATTAATAAACTACTCAATATTTAATATCTTAACTAATGTATATTCTGAAATTATATATGAACCTAACAATGTAGGGATCCCATACTGTAACCATTGAGCATGTCATGTCCATGTTTGCATGTCATGTCCATGTACTGAAATGTCTACATATCATACCCATGTACTGAAATGTCTGCATGACATGTCCATGTACTGAACTGTCTGCATGTCATGTTCATGTACTGAAATGTCTGCATGTCATGTCCATGTACTGAAGTGTCTACATGACATGCCCATGTACTGAAATGTCTACATGTCATATCCAGGTACTGAAATGTCTACATATCATGTCCATGTACTGAAATGGCTACATGACATGGCCATGTACTGAAATGTCTGCATGTCATGTCCATGTACTGAAATGTCTACATGGCATGTCCATGTACTGAAATGTCTGCATGACATGTTCATGTACTGAAATGTCTGCATGTCATATCCATGTACTGAAATGTCTGCATGTCATGTCCATATACTGAAATATCTACATGTCATATCCATGTACTGAAATGTCTACATGTCATATCCATGTACTGAAATGTCTGCATGTCATGTCCATGTACTGAAATGTCTGCATGTCATGTCCATGTACTGAAATGTCTGCATGTCATGTCCATATACTGAAATATCTACATGTCATGTCCATGTACTGAAATGTCTACATGTCATATCCATGTACTGAAATGTCTGCATGTCATGTCCATGT
>Ga0123355_10020282_pt1 | contig 10608 bp, 4 predicted proteins | sample TergutEmb28metaG_3_FD_89872 | JGI IMG/M metagenome (GOLD analysis project Ga0123355, IMG submission 89872) | Embiratermes neotenicus P1 segment gut microbial communities from Petit-Saut dam, French Guiana - Emb289 P1 | ecosystem: Host-associated > Arthropoda: Insects > Digestive system > Gut ... | reverse complement strand
TATGTATATATATATTTATATTAATACGGTGGTGGTGATGTGGCTGTATATATATATATATATATATATATATATATATATATAAAACACACACAGATATTTTTTTATGTTCTATTTTAACACCTGTAACTTTAGTAAACACAAATGAATGCGTCCCCTGATGATGATGTAACACAGAAACATATCGGAGCTGTTTTAATGTGGATTTTAATATTGTTTTTAAGACAACTCACGAGTGCATCAGTTGATGAATAAATAAAACTTTGGTAAAAAAAAATACAGTTTATATTGTAATACCTATTGCAAATTTATGGGATCAAGCAGAGTGAATATACTTGCATTCTAACTTACTTTACTTTACTTTGAGATTTTGTATTGGTAGCCCGGCGATGGACGTCATTCGACCGAAACATGTAGCTGTTTTTAAATAAAGGAAAGAAAGTAAGTGGCAGCGTTTGACGGATAAAAGAGATTTTGTTTTCACGTGTTCTATAAACACAATGGGATATCAACCACTAAATTACAACCTGGAAGGCTCAGACTAAAAACGTTATCTAAAGCATTCCCAGGAAGAACGATGAAGTTTTCTTCAATTCACCGTTTCAGTTCTTCAAGCGGTCTTGGTTTTCCTCCACGTAATTCCCCTTTGTGCCATTTCGCGGACGCCATTCTGTTAGTCCTCGACGCCCAGTCCACCGATCAGTAAAATACTCAAGACACTCACGAACCAGAAGTGCAAAATAAGGTGGTGTTCTGTCGTACATAAAGTCATTTTAGAAGAAGCAGCCATTTACTGCAATGTATTCACTTTTCAGTCACCCTGTAGGCCATTATACATGGAAATATTTCCCGAAATTACTAGTAAAGAAATGTATTAACATGCAAATTAAAAATTAAATTAGGTAACTGACGAAGGATATGGATCGTGTACATATCGGAGCTCTGCAGGCCGAACAGAAATGAAGCAGCCGGCGGCACACACATCTTAACGAGTTCAGTATGAGAGACACGTTGGTATAAAGCGTGCGTATTGGTATCCCTCTTCTTAGTCCCGGCCTTTGTACAACTGAGTTATTTCAAATCGTTCTTGCCTTCCTAGTCCCTTCTCCAAAACATAAGACCACCACACACATATGATCTAAACCAGATCGCTTCACACTCTAAGCACTGGTGAAGGCCATTCGTCAAATCTGGTTATTAAATCCCATCAGGTTGGGTTTTGGCACACAGGGGTGTGGGTCGGGTAGTTATTCAAGAAATCTATATAGCAGAAAACACACCTTTTTATGCTGACAAATTTAAGACACACCAAATGACGTACACTTTATACCTGAAACGCTGCAGAATCTGTCCAGGAAATTCAATATTTTTGCACCCCCGGCATTCAAAATATTTTACTGGAGCATTCAAACTTCAAAGGTACAGTTATCCCCGTGGATACCATCAGGACATCTGGAGAGGGGGAGCAGAAGTACAGCGCCAATTATTTTTAAACCCAGCATTCGAAGGAAGTGAATGGTCAGCTTCATTCCCTGGTCTCTTTATCCCGGAATAAGAGCACTTAGTAGCAGACTGAGTGAACGCTGTAGAGACGAAACACAACGCTTGCTCCTGACAGGAATCAACCCTGAATTCCTCTATCTAATAGCCCGTGCGCTAGGTCAGCTCCTTATTATTACAGCATTTTCAATTAACACATACAATCTAAGACAAAATGGCAATTTTCAACAACACCGGGAAAGTACAAATTTCTTTAATTAATTCTAACAGTACATGACATATAAACATGCATGTAATTCTAAGGACTATCGACCTCTACCGCTTGTATATAATTACATCAAGTTCACTGAATTCACACCGTAGAGATAGTTACGGCAGATTCCAGTGGCCGCTCGCTTGCTGGGATTGCAGGTTCGAATCCCGCCGGGGGCATGGATGTCTCTTGTTCTGTGAGTGTTGTATGTTGTCAGGTACTCTCTGCGATGAGCCGATCACTTATACAGGGTCCGGCAGGAAAACCTGACGGTTTTTAAGTCACAATAAAATGAACAGTATACTGTCTTGTTACGTGAATTTAGTACTAAAATTATTTTTATCTGAAAGCATTTTAATTACAATATTCACTTCCTGAATATAGTGTCTGTGAGGTGGCGTCCCTTGTTGTCAGCACATTCCCGCAAGCGAGGGACTTCTGACAAAACCCCTAAGCAATCGCTTGATGTTCTCAGGAGTTAAGTGGAGGCTCTCTTCCTGGACGTTTTCTCTGCAGTTTCTCACCCACAACAGCACAGTATTGCAACTAGTGACAGTGTCGTTCCGATGAATATTGAAGTGCCGACGAAATATCCGCGGAGTCACAGCGCCAGAACCGTTGTTTTAGAAATACGTCTCCACAGCGAAAGCCCGATGCTCTACAGATTATTGCTCCATGGCAACTGAAATGCTTTGAGTCTCGCTAGAAGGGCGCTCAAGGACAAATTCCTCACGCCAACGATTCCACTCACAGCTGTGTTGCCAAATCGTCAGATATTTCTGCCGGACCCTGTAAAACGGAATGCTATCGAGTGTGGCGTGTCTGAGTGTGATCGTGAAGCCTCGGTTATGAGCAGACCCTAGCCCACTAGGGGCTGTTGCGTCATGAAAAAATAACAGATAATTAGGGGGAACTAGCTGTCGAATTGAATTAGAGTCCCTCAAAACTGAAATGTAGAGGAAGCTCAGCTCAGTTGAAAAACGGAACCAGACACACGGCAAATTTGATGGTCTTACATGCCGCGTATAATATATATAATATACATAATATGTAATGTAACGTACCGCACGTTAGATTAGACTGGATGTTACCTCTTTCAGCTAAACAAATGACTGACTTCGAAGGAAACTAAGCGCCGAAAAACCGTATCCTCAATTTTCAACCCCACGTTTTATTCCTTATGTAGTGTTCCACAATGAAAATCCGCTGTTTTAACAACACCGCACACTTACGAACAAAACAAATCTAAGTTACTCTGTGGGTCACAAGTCCGTCACAGAGCAGATTAAACAGGCTTATGCGACGATAGTGACGCAATGTGCGCAGTATGCGCGACGACAAGGGGATACCAGTTTTAGTTCACGGCCAGTCGTAGGCTTTAAAATCATATCCTTTTTCGTCCATGAGATAAACAGGTAACTCTCAAGCCCGCCGAAGGGTATCTGCTTTCGTCTACGGCTATTATCCATGTTCGCATCCTGACCCAGAAAAAAAACAGCAATACTGAGGTGTCCAGTAATGAGGCTGTCAAATCATACTTGGCCACATTGAATAACGTGACTTTCTTTTCACCCATCTCCACCTACATGTTTGTCCAATCAAGTTATTACTGTGTTTATAAATGATCTCTGCTCTTACCTTCTCCGCTCGCAGTTCCTAGCTGTCATTCTCCATATTCCGATAGCGATATGCAGATAGATAAAAGGATCAGCCGGTCCTTCACCTGTTCGTGCAATGTGTCATCGGTGTTCTGAACAAGTGACAGCACTTTCCACATTCTTGACTGATATGAGCAAAATTACGGTACACCACACATCCACGTAATTTAAAGTGGGAATTGTGATTTTCGTGAAAACCTATGCAGTGAAAATTACACTTTACATTAGAACGTATAGTACATTGTACTCGCAGTTTTGGAACACCTTTTTCGATTTAGGTGCAATTATCTGTTACAAAAATATACATGACGAAGTTAAGTAATTATCAGTTCCGTCAAAATGTGACAGTAAAAGCTGCACTTTACTTACGCGCGGAAGTAATATTGTGCCGTTAACTTCTACAGTTCTCTACCCGCTTGGATCACACTTTTCAAGCGAATTCTACAGGAAATGTCGCTGATCAAATGTCAAGCTCGGCACAGTGCAAGCGACACTTTACTTAGCAGCGTAAATGACGTTTCTGCTCTCCTTTTCATGTTTACTGCCTGATTTGGATAAAATTCAGTATAAGCGGTAGCCTCACATTGTTGTTAAGCATCTGTAAATTTCAACAAAATCGGCGCAAGCAAGGCCGTACTTTTCGTCTGGCCCTAAACGAATTTACCGTGTTGTCAGGCAACTTAGAATTGATCGATCCTTCACTCTTTCGTTGTATGAATTGTATGGGATTCGATCCACAGCGTTTTAGTTTGAACCAGGAAAGCTATCACGAGAGGCGTGAGGAGTGATTCGTACGATGAACTGAGTCGTAAGTTGTAAGGACCACTTGAGAGCCTGTACAGGGCAGCAGGGAAAGATCAATATGCTGTCTCCGCCTGCAGACCAGGCATGTTGCCATTCTGTATACAACATTTTTATATACAAGCAGCGCTGACCGGAGACGATGAGATTGCTTTCAGGCTCATGGGCAGGGTTATGAACCGAAATTAATATTTTCCTTCCATTCCATCTGCTTTCTAGCTAGAAATATTCTTCCAATCCAAAGGCTTTGGCCCAGGCATACGAAAAACATGCGCAGACAAGCGAGTGCTTAGGTTCTGACCGAACTTTTGATGAACGTACAGTGTTCTACCTTATAATAGTAGCTTTTTCCGGCACCTAACAACGCATATTGCACAGTGTACGTGTGTGTTAATTGGATAAAGTTACCTGCAGACTGGAGTAGGGCAATTAGATTCCAAACGGTTTCTTTCTGCCTCCACGCTCCTTGTTTGTTTTCATACTCCTTTATTATTGTTACTAAACTTCTGGCAGCGCATTTGAAACTAATTTACTTGTCCGGAGATAGAAGGAAAGGCAGGAGGGACGGAAAGATGAGGAAGAAGGCGTAAGCAGGTACTGGATGACCTTAAATAAAGGAGAAGTTAATGACGCTTTTAAGAGGAAGCACTACATCGCACTGGGTGGAGAACTGGTTTTGAAGAGGCTATGAACTTGTCGTAAGACAGACTATTTAATGTATGTATGTAAGTATGAATGAATAAATGAATGAATTGAATAATAAATAAATAAACATAGGAATGACGACACGTGAAATATCAATACAGGTAAGTGTCTTCAAGGATTCACGAAATTCAACAACCAAAATGCACAAAGTTCTTCTTATATCACGTCGGGTATTCCTACATGTTTCAGTTTAAAAGCGTATATCACCAGGGAACGGGTATCAAAGAATATTGTACAAAACTTAATTAGCTATTTTCATACACAATTAACACCACATCCATCGTGCAAAAATAGATAATTAAGTTTCATTCAAAATTATTTGATGCTTCTTCGCTGACGATGATCCCTTGCGGACTGAAACATGTCGGAATACTTAGTACTTAATATAATATGAATATGTAAGACAGAACATTGTGCATTTTGTGGGTTGAGCGTTGTGAGTTGGTTACCGATAATGCACGGAACGAACAGCATAAATGTCCTGAAGAATATTGCGGTCCGTAGTTTGGCAGTAGGTATCGACGTTTGGAAGGAACTCGCTGCCTCCAGCTTAAGGGTACAAGAAGGCCTGACTCTTTACCCTAAAGATGCACGCGTTATGTTCCTTCGATACGGAGGAGGCTCTTCTACCGAATTAATCAGCTTCGTATTCTAGCATAGACTCACTTTTACAGTCACCATCTTAAGAACATTAAATCGGATACTGTAGGCTTGTAACGAGCCCCGTGGGGCGAATTCCCTGAGATGTCAATCGCTGTTCAGTTTCTACAACCTCCTCAAAGTTTATGGAACCGAATTTTCATTACCGTCTTCGCCAGAACCTGCCACTTCTCTGGCAAATCCGTCCACACCCTCTCTTCATATTATTTTAAGGTGTATATTAATATTATCCTTCTTCCTATGTCTTGATCTACATGTGACCTATCCCCTTTAGTTTTCATATAAAACGTAAAATCATTCATCTTATCTCGCACGCATATCACACGTTCATCCAATTTTGTTTGAAGTAATCATATTTGGCGACGAGTACAAAAAACACGAAGCTCCTCAAAACGTAAAATGTTTCATCTCCGTGTCATTTTCTGCCTCATGCAAATTGAATGCTGCAGTTAGTCACCACAACATTATACTCAGGAAGTGTAAGGACACAGGTTAGGCTAAGATGAATAGCCATAATGAGCCTAATTACAGGAATACAAACGGGTGGGGGGGTGTATATTTTACAACTGTATTCCACGTAGCCTAATTCTTCCTGAATAAAATGTAGTGTTGACTGATTAGAGTATTAATTTATATTTGATAACGCAACGGAGATGTGCCACCTTGAAAACTTTCACTCTTGGTTTCAAATACTTTCTTCAGCATCCTATTCTGGAATAATTGTAGGATATTCCTATATTCTTTCACCGTTCACGCGAAGTACGCCAAATAATACATATAGTAATATACACACACAGGCTGTGTATATGTATTTATATGTGTGTGTGTATATAAATATTTATTCATGCTTCCTTCCAAACATTCAAACAAAACATCAGCTACTAATACCAATTATTCTTAAAATTATTTTTTCCCAGAAACCGATTAATCACGTCAATGTTCATAGTCGCCCTTCCATATTGTAACTTAACTCAGTAACAATTCATCCATCCATTTATTCATTACGTAGTCTGTCTTACGACAGGTCCATAACCTCTTCCAAAGCCAGTTCCCCCATGACTGAGAGCTAGTGCGTAGTCTCTTAATTTACAACAAGTAATAATACATAAAAATGAAAGATATCCTTAAAATAATTTTTGGTTTCAGGTTTTAGCACAGGTCTAACAGTAGTTCACTCTTTAAGGAAGTGTAGCCAGTGCACATAATAATTCTTACTGACGGACATACGTACGAATTTTAGGCACCAAGTATGTCCACTCCGAGCGCTGATGGATATGATTCAATGAAGGTGTGACCAACTGCTGACGTCACCATGTGCATAGCAGTGTTGGTGCTGCCATCTGTTCACAAAGAGAAGATTACGTAGACTTACCTGAAACAAAGAGATAGAAGCCACATTAAGTCAATCATTATATGACCTGTGTAATGATCTGTTTACTGTGGTGTTTATGTTTTAAGAAATATATAAGTGTATATGGTAAATGCAGTAAATAAACAGTATAAACAGCGTAGGGTGGGAAAGACACCGTGACAAGCTTCACGTTCTGCTGTACATGACATTGTCAGTAGCCTTGTACCTGGCGTCGAACCCGAGGCATTATTGGTGAGGAACGAATTCAGGGGGCTGACTGAGGAAACATTTATGACCGCACTGATGTAACATTTCGTAATTTTCTTGTAGGAACAAAAGAAAATCACAAAATGCCTCATAAAGTGAGGCCTTAAGAGATTCGAAACGGAGAGCTCCCAGTTGCATGTAAGATACATTATTCCTTACGCCAACTTGTTCATTCCTCTAAGCTGATGTATCAAGTTACAGTAAAATGTAAATGCCTCGTAAAATGGACGTGCGATTCATACAACAAACAGTTCGCCTTTAGAAGTGTAGCGCAGACAAGAAAACACAGAAGCCACTGCTGCCTACAATACGGCTGAATAAATGCAAATAAAAGTCCCATAGGAATGAAGAAAAGGGAGGTACTAAGAGCTTCTCTCCTCATTCTTCCTGCACCGTTAAAAGATGTACACTTCCCTGCTCCAGTTAGTTACGTCATCTCAGTTCGGGCGGGAAAATAATGTTAAGGAACACCCTAGACTGGCTACAGCAGCGGGAAGTCGAGGCAGCAGGTGGGAGGAGAGTAAGAAGGAAACCAAATCATGACAAATTCAATTTGAATGTTAAAACAGTTCGGCTGATTACAGCGGGTATAGCAGACTGCATAACACAAGGCTTGCTGCAGGGACAATTTTGAAGAAATCCTGGTGTTCTAACCACTGTTTTCCCATCTTCCCTTCGCGATTGGAACATCCGAAATGATAAAGAATATTTTATGAATCTTCCGAGGTGTGGTTTGGTGCTGTTTTAGTAAAGGCAGTGGCGTTGCCTAACGAGGAACGAGTAAAGCCAGACAAAAACCGTGTTTACAGAAATTAGATGGAATGATAATCAGTACTATTGACAAACAAAATTACAGACATTATCGTTGGATCTTACGGAGCAACAGATATTTTGAATTACTTATAGGTACATGGATTACAGGCCAAATGTCAAAAACCGATGCACGGATTGATGAAATATCATCTAGGAGTAACTGAAGAATAAAATCCAACTACATGCAACTTATTACTTTATTATGCTTATGTTATGTTCAACATGTTTTGGGCACCATTATGCCCATCATCAGGAACTCATGACGATAGCGTTGGTTACCACACAGGCCGTCTGGTTCTCGATTTGCTGCTGGTTGGGAGTTAAGTGCAGGCAGGATGGATGAGTGTCCGGACCGAAGGCTGTAACAGCCTTCGGTCGGGACACTCATCCATCCTGCCTGCACTTAACATTTTACCAGCAGCAAATCGAGAACCATACGGCCTGTGTGGTAACCAACGCTATCGTCATGAGCTCCTGATGATGTTCATAATGGTGACCGAAACATGTTGAACATAACATAAGCATAATAAAGGAACAAGTGGCATCTAGTTGGATTTTATTCTTCAGTTATCAAGACGATGCACGGTCCAACACACATCAAATAATCTAGGGGATTCATCGTTTTGACTGCCTCCAGTAGGGCATCCTTCTGATTTTCAGTTAACCAGTTTTTAAATAAAGGTCCATTTCACATTCCATAACAACAACAACATTTATTTATAGTCCGTAACCTTTAGCTGTAAATACATTAAGTCAAGGGACAACAAATTTTCCAAAAATCTATGAGCCACCTCAGAACTCTGGATGCCAGAACTGCAATAAGAAGCAAGGACCACACTGAGGGCCACAAAGATCAGACGCCACCGCACAAAATTGAATCGCAAGGCCGACCTGACGCATATGGATCAAGTATTACTAGCTGTGTTTTGTTCAGTAAAACTGTTATAATATTTAAAGATTATGTATTAATGTGTGGGGAATTCTGAGCTCTGATAAGAGGGTGTTAACATAATACGTGAATCAGTTCCACTTACAATGAAATTAACTACAGATTTTCTGCGTCTGATCGTGTGTATGAGCTCTGTATTATTTCTGTCACTCTGCAGTTCATGTTCGCAGCGGTACCGCCACTAAATTGGCCGATAAATGAAATAAACTCAGAGCCACATAAAATTCGCTTTTCAGAGCCAAAGTTTCCGTTTTCCAGATAGCAGCACCTGTGTTTGTTGGTACTGTTTCATTCATTTACATTTTTGAACTTCGTGACATACCACTGGTAGACTCTGAAGAAAGGTTTTGTGAAACTTCATATTCATAATTTCCGAAAACACGACATGAAGCTGTAGTGGTTACGTGTTTCAGTTTGTCAGCAAATCCTGTAATCTGATCATTCTGAAAAAAATATAAACATTTCATCATGGCTACATTTTACAGCCGATACTGATGTTGTGCATCTACTTCAAAGGTAACGTAACACTAAGACAAAGATTAACTCAAATAATTGTAAAGATGTAGTTCGTACCGCGCAGTAAACACTCTGACTCAGTTACAAAAAGCAGTCAGTTAATGTTGTATGGGAAAATGGCCGCTGTTTCATCTGAGATCCGCACAAGGCGTAACACGAAAGGCACTATACATATGACGTAATATTGAGGCGCTTTCAAGTAGACCATTGTTGCCATGGAAAAGCAGTAAGTATTAAATACAGCGGTGTCTTTCCGTATTCTTGTCTTAGTTTTCGAAAATCGCGTCTTTTCTGTGCCGTATTATATTGTCATTTGTGGCCTGTCTGTTTCTACACTATTTTTCTACACTAACACATAAATGGCACGTTTTTTTTTAAAAAAGTCAATGAAAATAAAATACGTTTCGATTTTCTCTACAAATTTTGTTTCAAACATTTCTCATTCTAAGAGAAATTCATCGAGATCTTTCCATAAAAGTTCCTACGTCTTCATGTAAAGTGCCTGTTACTCCCGTCAGATTTTAATGAAACTTGAACATTCACGGAGGATTTTGGAAAAATCCTCAAATATTTAATTTCATGAAAATCCATCCGGTGGGAGCAGAGTTGTTGCATGCGGGTGGACAAACGGATATGAAGAACCTGTCATTTTTCGAAATTTTTTGAACGCGCTAAAAATACATTCTATGCCCAAAATATAGAATTTCTGAAATATCAGTATGGTGGTAAATAGAGTAATTACTGGCCTTTAATGTGCTAAGAGAGCGAGATTTCACGTTTGGGGACAAGAAGAACAGATCAGTTGTCATGGCGTCACTACAACAATTGCAGCAGCATCTTCCAAACGGACGTTTTCCTTCAGATTTCCCAGCATGTAGCAAAAAGTAACAGATGAAAAAAATATATTTGAGGGTTGTTTGACCGTGCATCTTCCTCGTGAAATAACTTGAAATGCCAACTTGATACAACAATGTAATTTTATTAATGTATTCTTAGCTCAACATGTTTCGGGCACATACGCCCATCATCAGGAGCATTGGATGTTGAGTTGCAGCATATGGTTTTCTGCACCGAGTTTTTGGATGGATGGTGGTCTTGAGAGCCGCTGCGTAGGTCGTGTGTGCGGTGTGGATGT
>Ga0123355_10020280_pt1 | contig 10609 bp, 10 predicted proteins | sample TergutEmb28metaG_3_FD_89872 | JGI IMG/M metagenome (GOLD analysis project Ga0123355, IMG submission 89872) | Embiratermes neotenicus P1 segment gut microbial communities from Petit-Saut dam, French Guiana - Emb289 P1 | ecosystem: Host-associated > Arthropoda: Insects > Digestive system > Gut ... | reverse complement strand
TTTTTGAAAAAAAACCGGGTGTGGGGCCATCCCCAAGTTTTTTTAAGCAAACCATTATTCCCCCAATTGGGGGGGGGGGGGGGAGTGTCTGTCAATGCCATGGTCTGGACTCAACCATGTCAGCAGATGTATAGGATATAACTGTGGGTTTTTGTGAAGACTGTAATAAATCTTTTGGTCCATTAAGTGCAGGAAATTTCTTGACAAACGGAGTGTCAACTTTTAAATACAGACCCGGCGTCATGCAGTTAGTCTGGCTAATCCGATAGAGTAACCTAAATTCGCGGCTACCCTTTCGAAACCAAGTAATTTAGTTGTAGTCTGGTAGTTGTTTGTTGTTTATTTTACGGCGCTGTGTGCTACATCTGTTGAAGGGTGGCTGATGAATGATGACTTGGAAAGAATTTGGAAGGTTGTGATGCAGGCGTGGTACAGTTGCCCCTGTACAATTCAGGAAGGCGATAGTGGGGACTAGATACGTTTATACCTGTACTTATTCTTAACTTCTGTGCTAGATGGGGGTCTAATCGCAGTACTGTCTCATAATTTGTGTGGAATGAATGAGCAAAACCATGGAGTTTCAGCCGATGTAGCCGGTGTCTCAACCGGTATTCTGAAATGGTACTCTTAATTGCTGCTACACCACCCTGCTTGGTTATTCTGCTAGTGAACAAGATAATTAATTAGCCTTCAAATACGTGTGTACTTCTAGTTAAACTTTAATTAAATCAGGAAGTTTTCAGTCAAACGTTTATAACAAAAGCAGAAAAAGTTTGTATTTCAAATCATGTTTATTTCGGGGTATACCGAAGCATTTGTAACAAATATGACACAGTTTATATCTCGAGCAAAGAACAGTTAAACAGAGTACATGAACGAATCTCTTTGTCTTCCGGTTTACTCTGCGATGCAAGAACTGCAGCAGCTACAACAACGGTATACGGTTTCAGTGTGTCAGTAAATCCTGCGATAACCATGTCACCTGAACTCCGATCCTTATGACGAGAACAGCAATGGGTGTCAGTTCTTCTGGGATGTAAGACTGCGTCACTGCGTGTTTGGTTCCCGACGTTTCGGATGGTGTAGTGGTCTCATCTTCAAGGGTAGTAAGGTTCAAATGCCGCAGTGTCACGTCCCAGTAGAACTGAAACCTCCCACACTACTGTGAAAAAAACTAAAACTGTAACGTTATTAGCTTAATGTTGCAGGTGTATCTGTTGGAATTCCCGGAAAAATATGAGGACGAGGATTTGAAGATACTAAGAGATTTTGACGGCACGCAAATGGGCGAGTACTTCGGAGGCGCACTGTGTGTTTTGGATTTGAACGGGGACCATCTAGATGACTTGGTCATTGCAGCACCGCAGTTCTCTCTTCAGGCAGCGAATTCAGCTCAGCTCGTGGGAGACGAGGGTCGCATTTACGTGTACATAAACGGTGACCGTGTGAGTAGAATGCTACTGCTTACGTGCCACATCAGCTACTCTCAGGGTACTGGCGAACTGAACTATTTTGCGATTTAAAGTCACTTTTCGCTCTTTATCAAATATTATTAATGTGGTGAAATCAGGTGGGATGAGGTAGGCCTAAGGGAGATGAGGAATTTGCACAAAATGTTGGTGGGGAAAATCTGAACGTATATGAACACTTGGTAGAGGTGGGAGAAAATATCAATATTTGTCTTAAATATATAGGGATATGTACTGGATTGAACTCGATGATATAGCACCTGGAGGCGAGCTCATGTGGAAAAGATGAACTTTCACATACTGCTAATTTCAGAGAGTTTTTGAACATCTTAGAAGTTGCCAAATTCTCAACAAGGACTGGATGTAGTTGAGCCCTAATTAATAAGTAACTTTGGGCGAATTCTTTAAATTTGTATGCAGTTACCTGCAGCAGTAGGTGGAAAAGAGGAACAGTTATGTTTACCCTCATATCGCTTCTCCCTACGGCAGTTAGCTCCTAATATCCAGTCCTGTAAGCTTTTCTGGACGCAATGAACAGAAAAATCCCTAATAGAAATACTGGATAGGGAATCCAGTTACGGTCGTAGAACCAGTTCCAGACGTTTAAATGACAAGAGTTGTAATTCATAACTGGTACTCTGCTGCTGCTGCTGCTGCCTGTGATGATGATGATAATAATAATAATAAATTTTAAGATAGGCTATTACTATTTGATAGAAATATTAACGAAACCTAAAGCGTTAAGGGTAGCAAATGTCTCAGCTTTCTGAAAATTCTGGATTTGTTTTGCTCGGTTTATAACGCAGGTTATTCATGTCCGGTTTTACATCAAAATTTCTGTTGCAGTTCTTTTGTTGCTTATGGATTTTATATCGAGGACTTTTGCTGCGATTCATGACAGATGCAAAATATATTTTTATTTTCTCCCAAGCGTTCAGACCTTCTGTGGGACCTATCCAGCCTCCTGTTCAGTGGGTGCCGGGGGCCCTATGGCAGCTGCGAGCGAAGCTACTTACTTACCCCCGTGATGAGCCTTGTTCAAGAATGCGAGGATCTGTAACTTCACTCCCCCCTACGCGTTTATGTTGTGCTTTACTTTTACTTGCGTGTGTTATAGGGAAGTTTTACGGAAATAACAGGCGAAAGGATGATAATGGGGAGTCGTCATTATGGCGCTCGTTTTGGTACAGCTGTGGCTAATGTTGGAGACCTTAACATGGACGGCTACGAAGGTAAGCAATGGAAGTTTACAATAAAAATACACCCATACGTAGAAAGACAGCCAAAAATGCCTGGTTGTTTATAAATCAGACTTGTTTACAAATCAAACTGGTTTTATAAGACTTTTTAATCAGTTTCATTTGGAAATATAATAATTTCTCAGCTCACTATAGTAGGGTAAACCAAGATATACGGGCACAGCTGCTGTCTCTGTATATAATACATTTACTTTTGTTACTTGTTTCAGACATCGCGGTCGGTGCTCCGTACGAGGGCACGGGCGCTGTTTACATCTATCACGGGGATAAATCCGGGATTGTATTTGAGCCAGTGCAAATAATCTTAGCAGAGAAAATTGATCCACGGCTCAAGGGGTTTGGAATCAGCTTTTCGAATGGTGAAGATATTGACGGAAACCATTACAACGGTAATTTTATGTCTAAACCTATTTCTTTTCCTGATGGGTGACACGAAAGATCATTCATGTGGTTATAAATTAAAGGAAGATATTAAGCTTTTGTACAACACATTGTGGTTCATCTTCATTTAGGCTAAAATATCTTCCTGTAATTTTATTTTCTTTCTTTGTTTCTTCCGTTTATCTACTCATTCATTCATTCACTATTTCTTTCTTTCCTATGTCCTGTATTTATTAGCGCTTGTCTTCTTTCTTTTCACATTACATTCTTCTCTTTTGTCTCGTGTTCACATCATTGCAATATTTGTCATGTAGGTGCGGCATGTATGGGTAGGTACTGGGAAGTTGCGGACAGTTTCCAGTTGCCGTCACGGCAGTAACCTTGAGGTAACGAGCACTGAATAATACTCAAGTTAAAACAGCTGGTGTCCTGGCAGGAACCCGGAAATACGTCAGCTAAGTTATTTTACTAGTGTTCACCCGAAGAGAAGGAGAAGTGTTACAAGGACCACGGACAGGCTTACCTATCTATACAATACGGGTGCGGTATGGCTATAGAGAACCAGTTCGCTATAACAGGTGGTAGCTGTACTTTAACTTAGGCTATGCCAACTTCCATCCGTATTCTTTTCAATCTATTATCCTCCCTCAACCAATCAATAGACTATCTGTAATCCGAGTTTCTACAAATGGGTAAGTAGCTTACAAGTAACCGAAAGGGAAAAGCATAAACGATTGCCTAATATTCTCGGCAAAATCTACCAGGCATCTGCATAATATGTGTGAGTGCATGTTCTACTTGGAGACTCTTGCTTGGAAAATAAAGACGTCAACAGAGTCCTCCGATAGTGCAGTTGGTGGCAAGGCTGAGATCTGAACCGATGTCTCTAACACAAGTGAGGCCAAATACCACTTGCTTCAACTGTTTCGTTACCTGTGTCTAACACACATAAACAAGATCTTGTTTTGTTTTAGATATAGCTGTAGGGGCATTTGAATCCGGGCACGCTGTGGTGCTGCGAGGTCAACCTATTATAACATTCCAGCCGCATCTGACCACCAGCACCAGTAGAATCAGCTTGAAGACGTCCAACTTCTCCAGTACAGCCTGCCTCAGCTACATGGGATCGTATGTTCCGAGCACCGTGGGTAAGCACTCCTGGACACATCATATACAGAGAGGAAGCATGTGTGACGCACTTACATTCAAAATTTGTGTAGTAGAGAGTTTTAAATACATGCTGAGTAGCATGATGTTATATAGAGGTACAGATTTCTATGATTAGGGAATTTCAGAACGTGATGGGGCTGTAATTGTGTAATCAGCCTTGTACAGGTGAGAGTAATCAAATAACGAAAGATGAGATAGACTGATTGTGTAGCATACACGGGAGAAGTAAAGTATACCAACATGTTTTGGAATACTGCATGAAAAGAAATACCTTTGTAGAACTAGGCACTGATAGGAGATGGATGAAAGATAAACGAGCTGTGAATATATGGGTTGGATCTGACTGGTTCAGGATTGGTATTGCATGACAGATCCACGTGAACAATAGAACTAAAAGTAGATGTCAGGAAACTACTGCCAAACAATTAACACATCTTGTGTCATTTAATGTTTTCTTGATTTGAACCAGACGCCATAGTGACAATGACAGTGGACTTGGCATATGGTAGGGCCCAGTTCGTGTCTGAAGAGTTCAAGGCTATTAATACTTACAGTTATGCAACCACACTGCATAGTAGGGAGCCTCAGTGTAAGGACTTCCAGATTGCAATCAAGGTAAAGGAAAAACTTTTCTACTTTCTTTGTTTCTGTCACACACACACAAATACAAAACACACACACACCTGTCTCAGCCAGTATTATTTTACCTTTCACAGGCTATAATTATGTATTCAAATTAAAGCACTGAAATTTAATTAGTGTTTCTTTAATATTTATCTCAACATTTATATATTACTAAGTAAATGGCATATCAGATTAAGATATACACTTACTTAAAATTAATAACATTTGTGCAGCAATAAAATAACACCTCTGACGCAGAGGACCCAGCATAAGAAATAAATAATTAATTTTCACATTATTCTAAACAAAAAGAAAATTACAGGAACAATATGCTTGACTAACGTTTATGTACTTCTTTCAGTATTTTTAAGGTAGTTATCCTATTAAACTGAAAAACATGGGCAATAGAAGGAGCGAATGGAAATGTCTTGCAGTCATAAGAGAGATCTCTTCATCTTCAGAAGAAAGAGTAATGATTAAAATTTAAAGGAATTTTACATTTAGTGTTGTAAAATCTTGAATAAAGGCATAAAGAAGCTAAAACAGCACGGAATTGCAATGTAAAAACCAGCAATAAAATACAACCATTAGACAACAGTGAAAAATTGAGGCTCTAGAGAGAATTTAACGTCCATGGAATCTGTCTTTAATTAACGCGGACTTTACAGAACTAAAAAAAACCTGTAATACTAACTTATGTAATACTATAAATATATACACTAGAAAATTGAAACGCCATAAGCTTTCGCTAAGTGATTTTTTTGTGCCATGCAGACTGTGTGGCCTGTAATATGTAGCTAGATGAAGTGTTTTTGAAGCCAGTAAAGAAACCAAATTCTTTTCGTTTGAATAGCCAGGTACTAAAGATCCAACAAGACCAATAGATGTGGTGATGAAATATGAACTCACAAACCATTCAAAAGCAGACGCAAGCACTGCAGGAAGGCAAGGAAGCAGCACTGGTAAGTTGTACCGCATTTCTTGATTTGAAACTTCTAGAGCCAATAACTGTTATCTGAAATTAAGGCAGCACCTAATGTAACATTAACTAATAACAACCATGTGATATTCCAAGCTCGGTCAATTTTACGAATCTGCGTCAGCACGTGTATTAAGAGTAGCAACATGCACATCACATGATGGCGTGCCATAATATTTCTACACTAACTCCCGCCTTCTTTCATTTTCCATTTCTTAATTTCGAGACCACACAAACGTTAATCTAATCTACTGGAGTGCTGCCTTCTGGCTGAGCTATGCTGTGTTATATGCTCGATGCTCAACTGTTTCTGCATCCTCAACATTCACATTATAGAATAACACACATTATGTGTTCTATTACAAACCTTTTGCTCGATTGTTTCTCCCGCTGCAGCGCTTACGTCTCAGGGAACCAACAGTTCATGATTGACTTAGTCTGTCACCCACAAGGGTATTATATATAGGGTGATATATTCGATAAGTGGACACATGCTTTTAACTGTATTACAGAAGCTTCAATATTAGTATGGAGCTACACTTCACTAGCTATTGTGCGAATTGATTTGAAATGCTGAAGTGTAAAGGTATAAAATATTGAAGAGTTTATGCCTATTAGAAACTAAATTTTAAATATTGTTTAATAAATATATACAACATATAAAATATTTGTAAAGATCCCCGTATATCAGTTAGAATGCTTGACTATATTGACGCAGTGGGAGGATTTATTTTCAATTTTAAGTTCTCGCAGTTTTAATTGCTCGTCCAGAATGTGTCAGAGTTAATGGGTAATGGGTCACGGTGACTTCTTAGGTGGCCGGAAGCCAACCACTTGATTTTTAACAGCATATTTATTGTACAAGGAATTCAGTAATAAATAAATAAATTTTAACATTGTGTTCTTGTTGTTCTTTATCTTATAATCTTTATGTTTGAACATGTTTATGTGCTCTAAAAGAAAGATACTTTGTGCATCTCCAGTGAGTGTCCCTGTTGAAAGTTAATTTCAGAATTATCGTTCCAGAGGATTTCTGCATGCAGTGTCCTGTAATGGACATCAAGCAGCCTACATATATCACAAAGAGGGTGGCTTTTGAAACAGGATGTAAAAGAGATATATGCGAACCGGATCTCGTAGCCATTGCAAGGTTTATTGGAATTAAGTAAGTATTAATACATTTACCGGACTCCCCGGAAGGAAATTAGAATCATTGTGGTTCTGTGCATGGTCTCTTTTTAGTGAAATACGAGCCGTCTGCCTTTGTCGCTTGTGCAGGGAAAACTTGACTTCCTTTATACATGTTTCTTAATCATTTTGCTTATTGCGAGTTGTGGTAAGTATTATATTTTTGTTACACAAATTTGAATTGTGCCTCCGAAATTGCAGGGACGAATTTGTTCTGGGGGAGCAGCCGACCTTACAGATGGAGGTGGAGGTGATGAATTTGGGCGAACCGGCCTTCCTGACACGCGCCATCTTGAGTATACCGACGGTAACACCGCTTGTCCGAATTCCACCAACTTGCCAAGATGCGACAGACGAGTACAACACCGGAACACACATCCTACTCTGTGACTTCGGAAACCCATTAGAGAGAAACGTAATGTAGTTTTTTCCCCATCTTTTCTATTAGGCCTTTAATGGACATCAGAGTGTCCAGTTGGGTACTGAATATTGCCCTACTGTGTCAGGGGAGTAGTGATTCAATTAAACTAACAGATGCGATGCCGTCGAAATTTTATACAATCAGAAGGTTGGCATTTTGGACATTGTAATAGCCCAATAAAAAATTTAAGAATAAGGTTGCAGGTCTTTACTGCGCAGGTTTTCTTTATACTGCAAGCGAGACGCGAGAATATTGGAAGGAAATAGGAGTTTGTTATTATTGTTTGGTTTTGAGGTAATATCAGTGTAAACACATTTAGACAATCATATTTTATTGCTTCGTATTTTCGAACGCGAGGGTTATTTGCAGACTGACAGATAATTTTACTTAAAACTATATACTATTTGTGTAAGTTCATAATTTCGTAATTAGAAAGCCAGACCACTAGTATCTCATCGGCAATATATGGGGATGTAATTCCTAGGTCTGTTTCATTTGAAGACTTTAAAATTCAGAGTTTAACCCGTAAAATATACCAGCTCTTCAGGAATTCTTGGGACGAAGAATGTAAATCAAAGAAATAAGGGGTATGTCACATTTGTGTTTATTCTTTCATACTTGTTGTGGAGGGACGCACTGCAACTTAGTTTGTCACGCAATGTCACCTGGTTCCTATCGCACATGATGAGCCGTTTTGAGAAAGTTTAAATGATGTAATTTCATTGAACTTAAAGTGAGGGAGGAACCAGCTCTCTCTCTCTCTCTCTCTCTCACACACACACACACACACACATACATATGTGTGTCATGTACAACATTATGTGTTTGAGTACACAAACACACACACACATATATGTGTGTGTGTTTGTGTAATCAAACATATAATGTACATGGCACAAAAATGTACATCTAGCAAAGATTTATAATTTTTATATGAAACATCCCGTTGGGTGTGTCAATCGCATATACATATTAATCTTTTCAGTCACACACAAAACTTGCTTTAAAATCGTATTTTAGTACATGATGACTAGTTTGGGCCCTCAACAATGGCCTGATGATGGCCCACATCTATGGCCGAAACTAGCCATCATGTAAGACACAATTCTAAGCAATTTTTATGCGTGATTGAAAATATTAATTTATACTTGTGAAAGGCCCATACATTAAATTCGAAACTTTTTCAATGCGGTGTATTATTTAAAAAGTTTATGCCTCGCTACTGCGCATGTCAAATGTCCTGTCCGATACCTTCGTCACAGCAGCAATGCGGACGGGTGCAGCGACCGAACCACAATGTTTCGTGTCATATGTTTCTTCGCACCACCCATGTGTACATGACATGGACATGAAATCTGAAAGAGAGAGGGGGTGGAGGAGGAAATAGTGGGTTTAATATTCAGTAAAAACTATCTTTCACTAAACAGAACCTAACAAGTTTGCCAATAGTGTATTGTGTGACGTAGTACATAAACTTCACGGAGGCATTCTTTACACGGACTCACGGTACACGAATATATGTAATTTCATTGAAGCCCGCAGGAAAAGTTGGCCTTCTTGTACCCATTTCCAAGACACATACGATTTCTCAATAGTATTTTTTTCGGGTCTAATTTCTTATGCCGATTTTCACCCAAATCCGCCAAATAAATCTGACGGATAGGAATTTATTTACACTTCTACGTAAACTTTGCACTTCTCCGGCTTCTACGGAAATCAGAACTGCTCAATTAAATATAATATTTTTTTTTAACTTCTCCTCTATCAAATTTTATGCATTCGGGTGAAGTTACAAAATACGGACGAAATTGCATTGACGCCATCAATTAAAATTTTTCTACCATTTTACTGATTTTACGGAAGTCAAAAATACTTAACGGCATCATATTTGGAGATATTCTGTACCGAATTTTATCCAAATTGGAAGACAAATGTGAATAAATTGGTAAGATTTCATTTACGCTCTTACTGCAGCTACTCTCACGAAACTCGGAAAACTCATCAGAATTGAGTGTAAGTCTTCTGTACCACCAGTTTTCATGTTTGCACCGTGCATCACTGATAATGAAACACTTTATTATCCAACTAATGCACAACATATAATATGTAGATAAAATTAAAATTACCAAATATTTAAAAGTGCTCAAACATATTTCGGATCACAGAGGATCCATCATCGGGTAGCCTTGTACAGCGCTTGGATAAAAATAACAAGAATGATTCTATTGTGTTCGTTGACATGGACAAGGTCTGTGTTATGGCAGCATATTCTGACCCGTTGTCAGAATATGCTGCCTTAACACAGAACTTGTCCATGTCAACGGAGACGATAGAATCATTCGTGTAATTTTTAGCCAAGCACTTTACAAGGCTCCCTGATGATGGATCCTCAGTGATCCGAAACATGTTTGAGCACTTTTAAATAGTTTATAATTTTAATTGCATCTACATATTATATATGGTGCATTAGTTGGATAATAAAGTGTTTAACTTCTGTACCACCTTTTACGCGGATCGGTTAAGAAATGAGGAAATTTCGGGCATGAATATATTTAGTGTGAAGTGTGGCTGTTACAGCGCTGATTTTCACGAAACTAGCGCCTGTTCGGCAACGGTTTGTAAAGCTGTACGTTTACTTTACAGTATACCATTAAAGTGCTGATGAACGCACAGGATGTGCCTCTTAACACGAAGAATCTCAGCTTCACCATAAACGCAACAAGTGTTGGAAATGAAGTGAATGTTGATGACAACTACAAGAAATTGTTATTACCAATAAGAATCCAAGCTGATATGACGATAACAGGGTGAGTTGTGGCAGGTGAAATTGATCTACAATTGTTAAGTGAAAATTTCCAGTATATGTTGTATTCTCATGCACACATGCGCGCTTGCGCACTCCCCCCCCCCCCCCCCCCCCCCCCCCCCCCTCCCCTCTTTTCCTCGCTGCATTTTACTTCACACAACTATTTTTTTTTTGTGGGGAGGGGTGGGAGGGAGGGAGGGAGGGGGGGGGGGGGGGGGGGGGGGGGGAGGGGGGGAGTGCGCAAGCGCGCATGTGTGCATGAGAATACAACATATACTGGAAATTTTCACTTAACAATTGTAGATCAATTTC
>Ga0123355_10020278_pt1 | contig 10610 bp, 6 predicted proteins | sample TergutEmb28metaG_3_FD_89872 | JGI IMG/M metagenome (GOLD analysis project Ga0123355, IMG submission 89872) | Embiratermes neotenicus P1 segment gut microbial communities from Petit-Saut dam, French Guiana - Emb289 P1 | ecosystem: Host-associated > Arthropoda: Insects > Digestive system > Gut ... | reverse complement strand
TAAATTGATAGGCCATGTAGTTAAGGAGGGTATGCCGTTTGTTAAATACCGCCCTGTAACCTTTAAGGAAGAACAGCGGGTTGCAAGGAATTGTGAAATTGCTTTGCTTGTGTTACACAGTGCTTGTGCATGGGTGACAGAAGATGTGGTTGAGATTGAATGGGAGAATGGTTTTGTTGTGTCAGATTGGTTTAAATGGTTACAAATTGGAAATCAGACAAAAGCCAAACTTGTAAACCGGCATCTAAATCATCTTAATCTTAAAAATTGTGATTTTTATTTTAATGATTTTTACGAAGCTGATTTTACTGGTGCTTATCTGGGGAAGTCGAATTCGGAGCATTACAATTTTTTTATGACTGCACTAAATGGTGCTGATTTACTTAATGCAGATTTTTGTGGCTCGAACATTGCATATACAGCATTTAGCTATGCAACTTTCAACAATACGAAATTTGATAATTCAAGTTTTCATAATAGTTTCATGAATGGCTTGGACTTGAACAATGTGAAACATAATAATGTAAAATTTGACGGAGTTTCATTCATAAATTCAAAATTGCCTAAGTCAATACATGATTCAATTGAACTTCATAAGATAACTCGTAAAGGAAATATAATTGGTGAAGATACAACACTCATTAAATAGTAAATATTCAATGAAACTGAGCGGTGCTTAAAAGCAATTCCGATGAATAAAACATAATAACCTGCTACTATACGACGAAGCTAACAAGCTACAAATCAAGCAACTCCCCCCAAATAAAAAAATCAAATGATCGCAAATACGGATCAGTTGGTTTTGCATCGCAGACTGAAATCATTTTGCGCAATTCACTTTCGTAAAATGCAAAATCGACGGCCGAGAGCGCAGCAACAACGTCTTTAATCGAACAACATTTTTTATTGCATTTTTCCAATTTTACGATATAATCAGAATGAACTCCCCTGCGAACCAGACAATTTCTGGTGTCGTGAGAGGCAAAACATACACATATCCACTAGGAGGGTACAAAATGGCAGAGAAATTAAGAGCCGGTATTATCGGTTGCGGCGGTATTGCCAACGGCAAACACATGCCAAGCATGAAAAAAGCAGGCAAATTCGACATCGTAGCATTTTGTGACATTATTGAAGAAAAGGCAACCAAAGCTTCTAAAGAGTATGGCACCCCAGACGCAAAAGTTTATACCGACTACAAAAAACTTTTAGAAGACAAAACAATTGACGTTGTATATGTACTAACACCAAACAAATCTCACTCTTTCATCTCTATAGATGCATTAGAGTCTGGCAAGCATGTATTGTGCGAAAAGCCAATGGCCAAAACAGCAAAAGAAGCAAAAGACATGGTAGACACAGCCAAAAGAACAGGCAAACTTCTAACCATTGGTTACAACAACCGCTACAACCCAAGCTGCTTATATATTAAAGAAGCTGCAGACCGTGGCGACTTTGGCGAAATTTATTTTGCAAGAGCTCATGCACTTCGCCGCCGTGCGGTTCCTACATGGGGCGTATTCCTAAACGAAGAAGAGCAAGGCGGCGGCCCGTTAATTGATATCGGTACACACGCACTTGATATGACACTTTGGTTTATGAACAACTACAAGCCAAAATCTGTAATGGGTAATGTTTACCATAAACTTAACCACAACGGCGTATGCGGTAATGCATTTGGCGTATGGGATCCTAAAGAGTTTACAGTAGAAGACTCTGCTTTTGGTTTTATTACAATGGAAAACGGCGCAACCATTTCCCTAGACTCTAGCTGGGCTCTTAACATGGTAGACGCATTTGAAGCCAGAGCTACCCTTTGCGGTACAAAAGGCGGCGCAGATATGCATAATGGCAATGCTCGCGTTAATGGCGACGATATGGGCAGACTGTACGAAAAAAATCCACAACTTGGCTCTGGCGGCGTAGCATTCTACGACGGCGCAGGAAACGACCCTACAGTTATGGAGCAATTGGTGCTTTACAATGCAATTGCAAACGGCAAAGACCTTGTTATTTTACCAGAGCAAGCATATGTTGTAACACAATTGCTTGAAGCTATTTATGAATCTTCAAAATCAGGTAAATTAGTCACATTTTAATTTATAAACACGCAAAGCTCCGTAGGTTTTGGGTTATGCCCAAAGCCTGCGGAGCTTTAACTAAATTCTGAATATCTGAAAGGAGTTTTTATAATGAAACTTGGCGTATTAACTGTTGCACTATCAAACCAGCCGGTAGAAAAAGCATTTGAATATTTAGCAGGCATTGGTGTACAGTCTGTAGAAGTTGGCACAGGAGGCTATCCAGGCAATGCCCACCTAGACCCTGTTGCCGCACTAAAAGACCCTTCAATTATCGACAATTTAAAGGCGTTGCTAAAAAAATACAACTTAACAATTAGCGCACTAAGCTGCCACGGCAACCCGGTTCACCCTAACAAGGAAGCCGCTGCAAAATATCATACAGACTTCGAAAACACCTGCAAAGTTGCAGAAAAACTTGGCGTAGACACAGTTATCACCTTTAGCGGCTGCCCCGGTGACCACGCCGGTGCAAAGCAGCCTAACTGGGTAACATGCGCATGGCCGCCAGACTTTTTAGAAGTTTTGCAATACCAGTGGGAAGATGAACTTATCCCATATTGGAAAAATGCCGCAGCATTGGCTGCAAAATACGGCGTAACAAAAATTGCATTGGAAATGCACCCGGGCTTTTGCGTATACAACCCACGCACGTTGTTACAGCTTAGAGAAGCTGTGGGCCCAGCAATTGGCGCAAACTTCGACCCGAGTCATTTGTTCTGGCAGGGCATTAACCCTGTAGAGGCTATTAAAGCGTTAAAAGGCGCAATACACCACTTCCATGCTAAAGACACACGTGTAGATTTTTACAATGCCAGCGTAAACGGCACACTAGAAACCACTCGTTACGACGATTTTATCGGCCGCGGCTGGGTGTTCCGCACCGTAGGGTATGGTAATGGAGAAAGTGTTTGGAGAGACATGATTTCTACATTGCGTGCAGTTGGGTACGACGGCGCAATTAGCATAGAGCATGAAGACGGGCTAATGTCTGTTGAAGAAGGTCTTGAAAAGGCTGTAGAGTTCTTAAAGCCGATTCTTATGTATGCCCAGCCTGCGGAGATGTGGTGGGCGTAATATTGCGGGTACAAGAAAGCGGCTTTGCCGCTTTTTTTCATGTAGTCGTGAAGCACCGTGCCGCAAGGCATGGACAGGTGTAGCGTAAATGCGTAGCAGTTTCCCGACACAAAAAAAGCCAAACGGTTACTCTCAGTAATCATTTGGCTTTTTTTATATTTCTTCCCCTTGGAAACGTCTAATTTCGTTATTTTCCCCACACAGGTAATGTACTGCTTGTAAAATTTCATCTTTACGGGCAAAGGCTTCGTCTTTTGGTAGGTCGAGGATAATATCTTCTACTTCCGTAGTGTAACGGAACTTTCCAACCACTACGCCGCAAAAGTTACCGTCTATAAGTAGGTAGTACAGCGTATCTGGGTATGTGTGTGGGTATCGCTCCTTCAGCCAGTGCTCGTTAGATTTTACAAGAAAATCGTTACGGTGCATGGCGTAAGCAAATGTTGGAATTTCGCCAGTAAAAGTATTTAGTAGCGTATAGTCTTCGCTTGAGATATAGCCGTTTTCAGCTTCTTTAAAAATTTTGCATTCTACTAAATCTGCCACAGCCCTTTTTATGTCTTTCTCCGGCAGCTTAAAAAACGACCTTGCCATTTTTATATCAAATACAACATGACGGTAGGCGAACCGTTGCAAGAGTTGTTTCAAAGCTTCGTGGCGGGTGTGTTTATATATATCTAAGTCGGGAAACATATCAGAAAACTTATGCCAGCCTCTATCCCATTCACCATCGTATTGGTCTTCATAAATTAAAAAGGCTTCCTGCAAACGGTGCAGGATGGGCGTTATTTCTTTAACAAGCATGCCCGTTTCCTCTTTCATTTGCTGAATTGTTAGTGGCTCACGCTCAATCAGTTCCAGCAAGGTTGTGTGGCGTGGGCTTGGTTTGTTTAGTGGCTTCATAAATGCGGCGGCGTATAGCTCTAAATCTTCTGGCATAACCCAGCCAAGGTTGCCGCCTGCAAATCGTCCTTTAATAAGCGTGCGCATTCTTTGCCGCTCTCGGTTAAACTCCATATCGTTAAAGTTAGCACGGTAGGTAAGGGTTGGCGGGTCGCCAAAGCCGTTCCAATATACATTTAGTCCGGGTTGCATGTCTCGATAAAGGGCGGTATATTCTGCTTCGTTGGCTTTGCAGGTGAGGTGTTGCCGCTCCATTCGCAGGGCGTTTATTTTATTTGCCATCATGTGTTCACTCCTATGCTAAATTTTGTTTTAATAATTCTATCACACAAACCACGACAACTATGTGTCTTGTTTATAGCAATTTGATATTGCGTTGTCCGATTGTTGCGCAAGTGCGCCAACGGTGAGGCCGAAATGCACGGCTGTAAGTGCGTTCTCGCGCGAAATTTGAGGATACGCAAAACTAAATTGCTGTAACAAGTGGAAATTCGACTATACTTGCGAAAAGGGTTTTAATTGTGATATAGTTGCAAAGTGATAAAATTTAATATTTTACTGTCCTAGGAGGATAAACCACATGAATATTCGCATGGATTATAACAACATGCTAACTCACATGATTAGTGAGCACGGTATCAGTAAGGAAGCAATAGAACAACTGGCCCCACAAATTGCAAAGGCAAACAAAGCAATGGTAGAAAAACGCAAAGCCGGGCAAATGGCATGGCGTGAACTGCCCTACAACCAAAAAGAAGTAGTGCAAGACATTAACGCATATGTAGCAGAAGTAAAAGATCAAATAGACGCTTTTGTTGTACTTGGCATAGGCGGTAGCGCGTTGGGGCCAATGGCTGTGCAGCAAGCATTAAACCATCCTTATTATAACGAGTTGCCACGGGAAAAGCGTGGCGGCTTCCCTAAACTATATGTTGTAGATAACGTAGACCCAGAGCGGTTGGTGTATTTATTTCAAACAATAGACCCAGCTCGTTGCTTATTTAACGTAATTTCCAAGTCCGGCAGTACTTCCGAGACTATGAGCCAGTTTATGATTGTACAAAAAATGTTGGAAGATAAAGTTGGCAAAGAAGCCGCCAAAAAGCTGATTGTATGCACTACAGATGCTTCTTCCGGCAATCTTGTTACAATTGCTAAAAACGAAGGTTATAGGTATTTTGTTATTCCAAGTGCTGTAGGCGGGCGTTTTTCTGAGCTTACGCCTGTTGGGCTGTTACCAGCTGCATTTTGCGGGTTGGATATTGCCGGCTTGCTAGAAGGTGCAGCACAAATGGATAAAATGTGCAATCCGGACGATATTAACAAAAATTCTGCCCATATGTTTGCATTGTTGCATTATATAGGAATGAACACCGGCAAAAATATTTCCGTTATGATGCCGTACGCAGATTCTCTTAAATTTATATCCGATTGGTTTGCTCAGCTGTGGGCAGAGTCGCTAGGCAAGCAGTTTGACCTAGATGGCAAGGTAGTAAACGTGGGCCAAACGCCGGTTAAGGCGTTAGGCGTAACAGATCAGCATTCTCAAGTTCAACTTTATGCAGAGGGGCCGTATGACAAAATTATTGTGTTCCTTGGTGTGGATGAATATAGAGAAACTATAACCATTCCAAAAACCTATGCAGATATGCCAAGCTTAGGTTTTTTGGGCGGTGTAACCCATAACAAGCTTATAAAAGTAGAGCAGGACGCAACGGAATATGCACTTACAAAAGCTAACCGTATGAATATGACAATTACACTGCCGAAGGTAACGGCTCAAACATTGGGGCAGTTGCTGTATTTCTTTGAAGTTGCAACGGCCTATGCTGGCGAGCTTATGAATATTGATGCCTTTGACCAGCCTGGGGTTGAAGAAGGTAAAAATGCGACGTATGCCATGTTTGGCCGCCCTGGGTATGAGGCGAAAAAGGCGGAGCTCGATGCTGCGCCGGGGAAAGATGCGAAGTACGTGATATAGGAAATTAACAAAAAGGACACCTCATTTATTATGTATATAAAATGAGGTGTTTTTATTTGTTGTGAATTATTGTGGCAGACTTTTGATGTGGGATAAAACGGCTTTACATTTGCTGTCGTTGGTGATAATTGTATTGTTGCGGTTTTTCTTATATTATGGCGGAATTTGTGTTGACAATAATGCAATTAATGGTAGGATATGTGTTAGGTATTCGGATGTTTTAGGTCTACAAGTATTATGCATTCTCACCAAAAATTTGGCTAGTTTGTGAAAGATTTAATTTCATGCTATGATTTATAATGCGTAATTTGACAAGTCATTTTAACATACGATAACTCAATGTAAGATTGATACAGGGAGGCGCACATATTGTTTACCATAAAACTACCAAACAGCTCCAAAACTTCGCATAAATCTCAAAATAATATAAAGCTAAAGAAAAAAGAAAGTAAAACAAATTTTGATAGATATGATTTTTTATCTGATATAAATGATTTAAGCCAAAATATTACAAGAGAAGACTTGACACTTAAGCTTAACAATATTTTATTGAGCGGTTATAAAGTTATATCTATCGAAGGCCTGTCTGGAAGTGGCAAGTCTTGTTTCCTGAAAAGGTTTTTTCACTCAAATAATCTTTATAGCAGCAAAAATGTTATTATATATGAGGCTCAAGAGGATGAAACAATAGAAGAATTTTTTGTGCAATTTAATAATGAGATATATGCCAACAATGTGAGTGTTGAGGGCAAATGCAAAACATTACTCGATTACCTTTCTGGAAACAATTTGGTCTTAATTATTGATAACTTTGATTATACAGACACATTATCATTTAATCCTTTAATAAAACGGGCAATTGAGCATGTTGGCAATTCACGCTTACTAATTGTAAATTCGAGGATTATGGACAATTTTCCTCATCTGAGTGCAATTGCACGTTTAAATGTGGGTTCATATAATGACCGTGAAATTAATCAATTGTTGGCTAAACGTAACTTATTGGGTTTGCGTAATGATATATTGCAGGAGTTAAAAAAGAAGACAGATTTCTTGCCTATTGCAATAGATATATTTTGTTACCTTGTAAATGAGGTAGGATGCGACCCTGAACGCCTGCTACGTGGATCCTTACGTAGTAGCGATCGATTGGCCGATTGGTTTGGAAAATTGCAGGTATCTGTAGGTAAAACGTTCTCTAGTATTTTAGATGTCCTATGTATATATGAAATACCTTTTAACGAGACTCTTTTTAAGGTACTCTATACTAAGTATTCTGATAATGATTATAATTCTGACCAGATATTTAACTTGCAAAAAACATTCCTTATAAATACATTTACAAGATGGCAGTGGCAGGTTCACAGACTATATGCAGATTTTTGCGAGGGTAAGATATCTGAAGAAAAAAAAGAGCAAATACATAAGTACCTTGCTAATCACTGCTATCGCATTGGAAATAGCGGATTGCCACAAAGTGATTTTCATCATAAAATTAAATGGCATTTTCGATCGTTTAAGCATTATATTAAGTGCAAAGATTACGATAATTCAGAAAAAATTTTAGGTGACTTGCGGAGAGATGCAAAAAAACATGGTTTGTACGGTATATATTTAGAAATGGTTAATGAGTTAAAGGACAATAGTACTTGTAGCTCATGGATAGAGTATGACTCTTTACATTGCACATTGATAACTGGGAAAAAAAAGAAGGCATTGGAAATGGCAAAAAAGCAAGTTGATTCACTAAATTCTGTCGAAGATGATGGTCAAAGATTATCATTAGCGCGTGTTTGCGCAGAAATTAGATACGAAGCTTGTGGAGAATCAGAAGCACAAGATTCTTTGAATCTGTTGAACATATATTTGGATAATTGTAAAAATGCTCATCAAAAAATTATTAATCATGCATTGCAAGTAAAAATTTCCTTTTTAATAATTTTACGCCAATATAAACTCGCAAAGCATGCTATTGAAAAGCTTTTCGAAGCTGATGACGAGCAAAATAGAGCTATACTAATGGTTCGCAGAGGTATGTTGTTGGAGAAAATGGATATTAACAATTCAACAGCAGTATCAGACTACGAAAATGCCTTAGATGTTTTCATTAAAATTAATGATAAAAGAGCGCAAGCATGGGCAATGCGACTAATAGCAATTAATACCATGAACAAAAAAGGATATTCAATGTCTTATGAAATGCTCTGTAAAAGCATGGACATAAGCGAGCAAATTGGAGAGTGTTCTACTGATTATGTTATTTTACTGAACTATGTTAAACACAACATTGATGTGGAGAAAGAGATGATGTGTAAAATTGAATCGGAGCTGGTAAGAATCAGTAATTCAAACCAATGATAATTTACATGTTTTAGTTCACATAATTCCAACTACACATTATTGCCTATGGTGTGATTGTTTGCTGCACACTGTCTTTTCAAGTATAGTAACTTTAGTAGGAGGCGAGATACATTGGCATAAAGAATTTAATATGTATTACGAATTCTTGCAATATACAACTCATTCATTGTTTAGATAAGCATAATGGCCAAAACCAATGAAATCCCCAATACTTACTTATATTTATCACATAACCCCCCTTCAGCATATAATATAACCATATTATCCATATGGGAGGTACATACATGAAAAAAGAATTATCGTACATAGGTTTTTCAAGACAAGGGGCAGACCCAACAGACAAAGAAGTCTGCGACATGATAGACGACGTAATTTTCCAAACACTTGGCGCAGAAGGCCTTAGGCGAATTATCCGCCCTGGCGACCGTGTTGTACTGAAAGTAAACCTCGTCGGCCCTTATATGGGCGAACGTGGCGAAAAAGGCCGAGGAATAATTACAGACCCAAGAGTAACACGCCACGTTGCCGGCTTGGTGCGGGACATAATAGGTTGCGACAATGGCGCAAGCTTAAAAGTGGTTGATGCCGTTATGTATTCAGACCCTAACCCATCGCACAAAGGTATCAGAAGCAGCTTTTATTGGGCAAAGCTAGAGCGCACAGGGGATAATGCAGTAGATGAGGAAGACTTCTGCTATGACCACGATGCTGACGGAATTCTTGACGGAGGCTCTGAGGCGGAGCTTGTTAACTTAGACAGTATTGGCGCGGAAGGCCGCCAGCTTTTTGAAGTTCCTATGGATGATGGTAAAACTGTAAAAGTATCTTTTCCTAAATTTCTACGCACACGAGAGCAGGCATTAGGGTCTGATAGCCCGGACGAGTACTGCGATGTGTTTATAGGCTTACCCATACTAAAAAGCCATGGAATAGAAGGCATTACCGGTGCGCTAAAACTACACTACGGCATACGCAGCAGATACGGAATGCCAGGCGACCCTGGCCGCTTTGGCCACAGCGGCATGTTTTATGACGAAAAAGGCAACCACAATGTGTGGAAGTTAACAGAATACCTATGTGCCATACATAAAATACGCAGCTACGATTTTTGCATTATGGATTGCCTAACAGCTAACCGTAAAGGCCCAACATTGCCCATTGGAGGCATATCGTATCTACCAACAATGGATCAGAAGACAGATTTTATTATTTCTAGCGCAATGATGGCCTCCTTAGACCCTGTTGCGTTAGACACTGCCGAGGCTGCACTTGCCGGTTACGAAATATCTTCTATTCCAATTTTGCCACTAGCAGCCCAAAATGGGCTTGGCCAAGGCAACCCTGCACTTATACGCATCGAAGGGAATGCCCACTTTTCCTTACACCGGCAATTCCTCTGGCATATTTATAGCGAAGATAAGAGATACCCATTGGAGGACGGATGGGGCGGTGCCCGTGCCTTAAGTAGTGTGGAGCCAACATATTCTGTAAAGGCTCCCCCTCCAGAGAAGACGGCCGACAATGTTTACTGCGTAAAGTTTAGCATTGTAAAAGACGATACACCGGCCAAACGGAAAATAAACCGTGTAGAGTTGGCCATTGGTGGTACTGCTATGCTAGCCATGATTGGCGATGATATTGAGCAAAGCCATTTTGTTTTGGATTTGAATAAATACCCGGAATTTGCGAATACAGACTTTACGTATAACATATTTGCCTGGGACGACACATTTAATTGCGTTTCATCAATGGAGCGGTTTATTTTTAAAGCGCATTAATTTGTAGTAACTTCATTAATGTTGGCTCAAAACAGAATTCACTCGTAATTTTTTTTATGCTCTCTAATGCTGCCGGGTTTTTACTCCCACGCTTTGCACGTATGAGCAAATTTTTTGCGGTATGCTCCATAGTGGCAAATTCTATTATCTGCGTTTTGTAGCCAACATACTCTAACAATTTTGCACGAATTGCATCTGTAGCTAGAGATGCAATTCGTTCTTCTATAATGCCGTAGGCAGAAAATATATCTAGTGTATTAGGCTTCATTTGGTTACGCAGCTCGTGTTGGCAGCATGGGGCGGCAAAAATAAGGTCTGCATTCCACTGTATGGCATTGTAAAGGGCGTGGTCTGTTGCAGTGTCGCAAGCATGCAGTGACATTACTATGTTAAAAGTGCTAGGCTTGCCCCACTCAGGAATTGGTGGCG
>Ga0123355_10020274_pt1 | contig 10611 bp, 9 predicted proteins | sample TergutEmb28metaG_3_FD_89872 | JGI IMG/M metagenome (GOLD analysis project Ga0123355, IMG submission 89872) | Embiratermes neotenicus P1 segment gut microbial communities from Petit-Saut dam, French Guiana - Emb289 P1 | ecosystem: Host-associated > Arthropoda: Insects > Digestive system > Gut ... | reverse complement strand
TTGGTATTCTTGAACAGCAGCACGTGCATTGCCATCGCAAAATCCATACACAAAATGCATGTCACAATATTCCACGTGGGAAAACACAAAAGGTATTTTAGCAACACCGTACAACTAACCTGCTGTTCTCGATGCAGCCTTAAACTCTACTGCGTATGTACAGTGCACGCAGCGCTCATTTCTTATGCAGTGAAGTTCACTGCCCACCTTCCAGCTGAAAGCTTGTCATGCGAGACTACATTCAAGGACGAAGGGGGTGAGAGTGTTAGTCGACAGGTACAGTGCGTGGACCCGCAAGAAGACCACACTTTTCTCTGGCTATTATCTCCGTAACTGTTCCACTTTGGACTTAGGTGTTTTGGGTTATATCGGTATAGTTTAGCATAAGGAACACCCTCCCGAAGTCTGGCACATTCCTCCTGGGACACCCTGTATATGTGGCCCATCTGCAGCATGCAATATGGGAAGTGCAGGCACAGGCTCACTTCTCTTCCCAGACAGTTTTCCATAAAATGAAAGGATCTGTGCATATTTCATCCCATGGATTAATTGATAGCAGCATATAAAGTAGAACTGTTTAGATCAAATTTCCATATACTGTAGGAGGAGTATATTGTCTTCTGAAATGTGAAATCTTGTAGCCTGGTAGAAACTTAATTAATAACTTAGTTGAGTAAAGAGAGACCAACTTGATGTCACTTGCTTTATTATTTCTTTACTTAATGCTCAACATATTTTGGATGTTAATACATCCATCCTCAGGAGCTTGCGACTTATGTGTTGAGTTATTTCATGGGTTGTATTGATCTGGTTCGATGTGTGTTGGTGTTACGTTGTGGTTTGGCTATGGTGGTGTGGTATCCGTATGCAGGCTGAGGCACTGCCTCAGCCTGCATACCAATATAAAGTTGAGAAATAGTGCATCTTGTTGGCTGTTATAAGAATTAATAGCTTACATTGAAGAAAATTGCGGAGGGCAGTACTGTCAAGGTGAATCATTGGTCTTTGTATTTATATTTTATATAGCTTCTGTGTATGATACATGTTATTTGTTTGAAGTGTTGTATATGCAGTAAGATGTAAAATGACATGTAACATGCCCCAGGCAATGCACTCTCTGGAGGTCTTGGCACGTATCCAGAATAAAACAGTAACAGAGGTAATGGAACCACACAAAGAAGTCCTACAGGACATGATCCCACCAAAGAAACACCTCCTGCGCCACCAACCAGCCAATGCACAAATAGGTATAATGGATGGCAACACTTTCTGCACCACACTGGAGCCTCGACTCTTTACTATTGGTGAGTCACTCAGGACATATGCACACTTTCCAACATTCTCAGGGATTAATATGTGACTCATGAGTGGGCCGTGCTCTACCTCAAGTCGTTTAGGCTGTGGTGTCTCGCATCAGCTTCAGGTCTAGTTACTGCATGTGAGCTCTTCATGGACGAAGTTGAACTGGGACAAATTTCTCTCCAAGTTTCTTCTTTTTCCTCTGCTAAACATTGTTCTCGCATTGTTCTGTACTCATCTGTTACTGCCTTCCTGAAGTATGAAATAGCCCTGACCAGGTAGAGCATTATTACACCACTGGTCTTCAGTTGGAGGGCTTCATTTTTTTGACACAGCACTTGGCTTGTCACAGAGTGAGAAAGTTAAGTCCCTGCACTCTGAATATAAAACCAAGGTTAAGAAACTTTCACCTGTATGCTGTCTGTATGCTTTTTGTTACATTGCAAGTGCTGAGGGACAACTGTAAGCTTACCTTTATGATTAGAGTCTTCAGCTGGCATGTGACATGACATATTTTGATAGACACCTGTTTGCTATCTAGACACTCTTACAGTCCTGAAAACCATAAAAGTAGTTCAGGAACTGAAATCTCATATTCCTTTGAAATGTCTGTAATTATCTTAGCCTTTGTATTGCTCTGTCTCTTATGTATTTGTATGAAGATTCGTTCCATACAGGCATCTGTGTTCAAACTGTGTTTTCAGACCTGACGATTGTGGAGCACAAAGTGTTCTTCCATGAGCTGTTATCCCTATGTGAGGCAGAGGATGCAGTCCTTAACAAGCTGCCATGTTACAAGTCAGTGAGCAACCTTGTCCCTCTGCGTAAGTCGGCACTTCGAGCCCTGGCAGCTTGCCATTACATCCAGTCATGCCGAGAGAAGATATTCCCAGTGCTGTATAAGGCCCTTGAACAGTCAAATCCAGAACTGCAGGAGGCTGGCTTTGAGTGCATGAAGAAGTTTATTTCAGGCTTCCAGATTGACATGGAGATGGTGAGCACTCAGAACTTGAAACAGAAACAATGATTGAATATTATCTCATGTTGCCCAGAGTACATGTGCTTATGTTGAAGTTAAAATTGGTAGGTCTAATATATCAGGGCCTGAAGTTACAAAAGTATTTCCCATTGTAACACCAAGGCCATCTTGTTGTCTGAGCAGTGAGTTAATGTTAGCAGTCTCATACTAGCCAGTGATATGTCAGTCTTTCTGGCTTATTTGCAACGAAAAGTTGCCAGAGCTTACCATTTAGCTACATGTCTTGCATCTGTATGTCTGCATGTAACAAACTGACTAATTCAGAACAGATTTTTCTAAAACATTACTCTTTAAAATTTATCAGCACATTCCATTTATGGTAAAAATTGGACTGTAGTAATGGACACTGTACAGGAAACCTAATGTAGTTTATTTGCACCTCTGTTTATAGGTTCACACCGTGATGCGTCCACTGCTGATGACACTGGGAGACTATCGCAGCCTGAGTCTGAATGGGGCCAAGCGTCTGTCATACCTGACACAGCTGTTTCCTTCCAGCTTCAATGAGAAGCTTTGTGAGCAGCTGTTACAGCACCTGAAAAAACTGCTTGAAGTTGCTATTCTGGCCCATAAAGGTAACACTTCATGCAGGTCATTGGTGCCACTTGTTGAGGTAATCAGTTCAAATCAGCTAGCAGCAACAGCAGCAGCTGTTTTGGCTATCGTGTGCCTGTCCTTATATTCCATCGCAGCATACACCGGACTGTAAAGAAAAAGAAAAATTGAATGCTGCAATTTTGAAGCCAAACTTACCTTCAGCCTGTTGATGCCAGAATTAAGTGCAGGTTGTACTATGAAAAAAGCTGAGAATTTAAATGCCTGTCATTACTTTGTGTACTCTGGTTAATATATATATATATATATATATATATATATATGATTCCAGGCATTTTAGCCTCACACTGCTTGTCAACTGTAATTAACTTTCGGATCTGAAGGGTTAGTGTAATGCAGTAGGGCCACATCAGTAGTTGTCCTTTATGCTAGATTTCAGGTGCTTTCATAACTAGTACAATGTCCAACACAAAAATAGTGAGACTGACTCTGTAACTTGGGAACCAAAAAAGGGAGAAAAAAAAATGAACAGATGGTATTTGACCTTCAAGTGTGTGCTTGCAGTTTGACAAGTTTCATCCTGTTCACTTTACTCAGTAGCATTGGATGAATGTTTCAGTACAGACGTGTTGTTGCGCTTGGTCAGAAGATGTCTGATTCAAAAAGTAAGCCAAGAGTTGTCATCAAGTTAAACGCTGGCGAGTTCTGTGGCCAGAATCTGTCTGCAGGGACACTTCTTATCACCCCTGCTATGCATCCTAGTTGTGGATGAACTCATAGAGGGGCACAGTGAGAACAGCTGCTATACACTAGGATACGCAGATGATATATCTGAATCAGCAGAAAATTTCCAAACACTATCTCAGAGCTTCTGCCAGAATCTGTGGGTATGGTACAACAGTGGTGTGATAGAACTCAGCTGTCAGTCAGTCCACAAAAGATGTTGACAGTTCTGTTTACAAGGAAGAGAGATTTAAGGGGCCTAAAGGAACCAACCCTCTCTGGTCATAAACTGCAACTGTCTACTGAAGTCAGATACCTCAGACTCATCTTGGACAAGGAATTGATGAAGGCATAGCTGGAGAATGCAATGAATAAGGTCTGCAGGGCCTTCTGAACCTGTAAGGGCACACTTGGTAAAACGTAGGGCCTGAAACCTACAGTGCTGCATTTGTTCTACACAATGGTAATGAGATCCATTTTGACATACGGCTTCATCGTATGGTGGCTGAGGGTAAGAAGATATCAGCACGATGGTGCTCAATAAACTACAGAGAATAACCTGTCTGGCTTTATATGGGGTGATGAGAACAACCCCAACAGCAGCATTGGAGGGTGTTCTACATGTGATAAAGTGGAGGTCCAAGCTGCAATCTACATACTTACATGCAACCACCAGTGGAAACCCAAATCCACTAAATACAGTGACACTAAAATGTCGCAGGACATGGAACACCAACCCATCAACTCAACTTACTTAGAGGGACAGATAAAATGATACTGAGATATGCATGTCACAATCTATTCAAAATCCAACTTCGAGACAAGCGTGAATGGCAAAACAGGTGTAGCCCAGAAAAGAAAGGGGGCCCAGTCTGGTATGCAGATAGGTCCAGGGCCAATGAAGGCACTCTTGGGCTCCACAGCATGGTATCCCAGGCAAAAATATATGCTATCAAGTCACGCGTAAAGGAGAATATAGAAAAGTGCTACAAAGATAGGAACTCATACAGTCTCGGATAGCCCAGCAGCCATTAAGGTGTTTAATAATTTCCAAATAAACTCCATACAGGTCTGGGATTGTCTTCAGTCCCTGATGAAACCGGTTGAACATAACAGAGTTCATCTTGTGTGGGCGCCGGGACACATGGGAATTGGTGGAAATGAAATACCTGATCAATTAGCCAGGGAAAGCTCCTTGCGTCTGCTCATAGGACCTGAGCCTGCACTTGGAATATGTGCAGAGGTTGCCAGGGGAGTAATCAGGGCCTGGACAAACAGAAAACAGGAACAGTGTGGCATTCCATATGTGGAAAAAGGCAGGCTAAGGGCTTTCTTAAAAACTGTTAGAAAAGCTGGAGAATTGCTCAGTTTGAACAGAAACCAGCGAGAGATAATGACAGGGCTGCTAATGGAACACTGTCACTTGAAGGTAGACGTATTTGAACAGGGGCTGGGAAACAGTCCCAAGTGTGCAGGATGCAAGCAAGCATCTGAAACAACTTCTCATTTTCTTTGAGACAGTGAGGCTCTGGGCACATTAAGGTTCAGGCACCTGGGTTGATATTTCATGAAACCACGTGACTTTGAAGACATTTCTATCAGCAAGTTTGTCAGCCTATGCACTGGCCACCTTTACTCCCCAGAGTTGACCTCAGGGCCATAATGTGGCCAGAAGGGCTGTACTGTAAGCTTTTAGTTTTATGTTATGTTACCAATTTTTATTTCTGTTTTTTAATAGTTAATTTTAATTTTAATTTTTAGCCCTGTTATAGGTGTATGATATACTGGGTTGGTACCTTTTTATTAGGTCATAACCACTTCTACATTCCTCTTGATCTGTAATTTGTAGTCATCCTGTTGCGCTTCCATAATCTCAGTAGTTGAAACAAGCATTTTAAAATAAATGCCTTTCTAATTTAATGTATGTAATCATTGTCTAGCCCTATTCAGTGCTGTTTAGCTTGCGTAGGTTAGGCAGACTTGCTTGATATCCTGCATATTAACAAGCAAATCGTGAATCCAGTAGTCACTTTATTTTCATTTTTCTAGGAGTGTCAAAGAATGGGGAGAATGAGCAGAAGATAGCAACCATCATTGGCATCTTCCACCAGATTCCTGCTGCAATGCCCAAGTTTATTGATGTGTTGTGCCGTCTGGTGCTGCAGACAGAGAAGAGCCTGCTGGTGGAGGCAAGTTCTCCATTCCGGGAGCCATTGATCAAGTTCCTTTTGCGCTTCCCACAAGACACTATTGACCTGTTCCTGAACGACAACAACATCAAGGTAATGTGTTGCATCTAAAATCCTAATTTATCTCCATTTGGGCATAAACAATCCCTCTTTTCATTGCAGCATAACTGTGGGGTTCAACATGCTGAAAATGTCAGTTAGTGACAATGGGTGAAGACTTTTCATTTTTGAACATCAGTGACCATCACATACCAACTGTTAACCTTTCCTCATTTTTTTGGTATTTTCACAAAGCAGTTGGAAAAGTGACCTAATTTTGTCACATCTGTCAGTCTACATGGAAGAACTCTGGTCCCCCTGGATGGATATTTGTGAAAATTGAAACAGGAATTTTTGTAATAAAATCTGTTGATCAACTTGCATGTTGGTTAAAATGGTATGAAAATAACAGACATTTTACATGAAGACATACATATCACATTGTTTCACTTTTATGAGATGAATGGAAGAAGTATAGTATAGCTAGAAATGTCAGAGACACACTAGACATTGTAAATATAAACAGCACCACACAAATGTGATGTACATGCCTGGTTATTAGAGAAAAATGTAAATGTGGAGTCATAATATTTGCTATATTTTAGCACCATATGTTTGTGTTTTGTTGTCATATGTTGCAGTATTCCTTTGCTGTTTCTGATTTTCTTTGTGCAGTTGTCATTCTGTGTAATTAAGGAAAGTACAAACATACAATTATAATATTTAATATTTATTGCTTTTTACAAGAAAATGACAACAGAATGAAACTTGGAGGTTGTGACCAGTAATATTAATGTAGATACAAAGAATGCAGGTGTCTAAACAAGAACTTCTATAAAGAAATATACTAACATACCCTAACAATAACATTATATAACACATCTACGTTTGTGGAATTTCTTATAGTGACAGCAGACAGGCAGTGGCTGTTACCAAAGAGCTTTACAGTGAATAACATACGTGTTATGTGAGTTGTTGATGCATTTTTTAACTTTCATTACATCAGACTTCTGTAATAAGCTATGCTTCTTGTTAGTAGAATTTCACTGTATACAACTTCCGTCATCTGTTGTTGCCATATGCAGACTACAAGAAGAGATGTCAGACATGTAACACTCAGCATGGCAGAGGATAGGAGAGGGTTAAGGGTAGTTTGATTGCAGAGCATAGTAAGCTTAAGTGGTTTAAATAGGCCCTGAACAGTCTAGACTTATCAGTCAGTGTCGCAGATTAATGTTTTTATGTTGTAGGATCAACAATGGAGTCGCTACTTGGAGTTTATGATCAAGCACAAGGATGGGAAGCCTTTTCGTGATGTCCTTCAGAACAGCAGCACACGACTTATCAGCCTGGCTCTTGGGAACAGTTCCCAGCAGTCTCTGCAGCCAAGTAGGTCACGTATTGGTTTAGGACTGATATTGGATGGTACATGAAAGGCTTCATGTATGACATGCATAGTAACAACACAAAAATAACACTACAATTTTAAGCCAGGTTGTGTGTTGTCATGACAGTTTCCCTCCCCTTGCCTCCCTTTCCATGTTTGTAAGGTCATTAGCACAATGGCAACCAGGGCTATAACCATCACCATAGTTGGTTTCTGTGAGTGTAGAACAGATAGTTAAAGTCTAGTGCTACATTTTCATCACCCTTTTTTATTTGCCAATGTTTGCGTGACGTATTAAGCGGTGATGCACTGTGCTGACATTGAAATCAGCTATGTGCAATTCAGTAAGCAGACCCTTGTGAACATTTAGGATCCACTGATGACTAACTAATGCCTGGTTGAGGTCTGACCTTTGAATATGGGACTGATAGGTTGTCCCAGAACATCAGTATGTAATTACCACCATACACTGCATGATATCCCAGGAGAGCGCAGATCTTATGTACTTCATGGTGGAAGCCTAAAATCGCGCAAATGGCTCATTGTTTAAAAAACTCTGCTCCATGAGGGTAGTTGTAGTATAACAGATCTGATTTATTCCACAGTGGACAAGAGAGAGATGCAATACCAGAGCATTCGCATCACTTCATTGCTTATAAAGCTGGATGACCAGTGGCTGTCATCACAGCATCAGCTTGTCAATGCCTACAAACAGATCTGGTGTGATGACCAGTATCAGGTATGCAGCATTGTAAAATTAGGTATAGATACAGTGGCATTGTGTCAGCATGTAACATTTATGATCTGGTGATGTAGGAAGACCAAAACTGATTTTAAATCATACCATTTACTTACACGTTCAGTCGAAGGCATAGTCGCTACTGTGTTTTGCAAACATGGTAGTGAATTAAACATTTTATTATCCAATTAATGCACAAATATATAATTCGTAGATACAATTAAAATTTAAAAATATTTAAAAGTGCTCCAACATGTTTCGGATCATAGAGGATTCATCATCAGGGAGCCTTGTATAGTGCTTGGCTAAAATTACAAAAATGGTTCTATCGTGTCTGTGTACGTTAATGCAATGCAGTATTTCAGTTATGGTAGAAGTGGTTAGTGCCACATGCTTGTCTGTCTGGTAGGAGTTCCACAGGAAGGTGGATACTGTGGATTTCCAACATTGGAAGGAGCCAAAACTCATTGTCAAGATCCTGCTGCACTTCTTCTGTCACCATCCAAATGACATCGACCTATTGTTCCACCTCTTGCGTGCCATTTGTGAACGATTCATACCGGACTTCCAGGTTCGTATCAGAATGATCTAATACCTGCTTGTTGAGAACTAACACCACCACCACTGCCACCACTGCTACTGCTGCTGTTGCTTGATGCATATTCTTATTCTACCAGTTTTAGTATCTTGGTGTAAATACGTAGTATAAGCTGTCTTTCATAACTTTGTCAAGTTTACAGCATGTATGGTAGAACCCCCGTTTAAAGTACCTCATTGTATGGTGTTCCATTATTTAACATTTACTTTGAATAATTCCAAATCAGTGATCTCAGAGTTAAACTTTCTTATTTTTCTTAGTTTCTTATTCAGATCCACTCGTTCTCATATAATATTTAAAGGGGTTTTATGGTATTCACGAATAATGCCAGGCAAATAGATATACTCAGTTTCTCGTGTGACCAGTGCAAAGAACAAGGTGAGTGTTAGTTGTTTTCACATTAACTTATGGTGCTGTGAGTAAGACTGTTAAACTTTTCCAGTTCCTGCGGGATTTCCTGGAGAATGTGGTGGCCCAGAGCTATACTGTAGAGTGGAAGCGTTCTGCTTTCTTCCGCTTTGTTGAGCACTTCCCAAGTCCAAATATGTCCCAGGAGCTGAAGTCAAAGATACTGCAGATGATACTAATTCCCTGCTTTGCTCAGAGCTTTGAGCGTGGGGAAGGTGAGAAGTTGGTGGGCAGCCCTGCATCACCTGATCAGGACAACCCAGACAATGTGGTGTCTGTCTTCATCAGCAAGGTCAGTATTAAAGTTTTCACTACTGACTGAGATACTGAATTTAACAGTTGAGTGAGTTGTTGGAGGGAAATGGAGGGAGCAAGATCCACAGGTAGTTTCCGTTCCTTTCATAATTGCCTTTGTTTATTAAATGCCTGTTGCTGGAAATTTCACATGGCACAGGGGTTTTGGTAGTGTTCATTGGTATATATCGCAGATGTCATGACACTGTTGTATCAACATGGCAGGCAGCTGTTGCAGTGTGGTATAAGAGAGAGTAGATGGCTGCATAATGTAGTATCAACAGAGAGCAGATAATCATTACAGTGTGGTATCAACAGAGAGTAGATCACTATTTCAGGGTGATATCATCAGAGAACAGATGATATTCACAGTATGCTGCCCAAAAGCGCATATGGTCATAGCAATTTGATATCGAGAGGGAACAAATGGCAGTCACAATATGGTTTCAATGAAGAGTGGATGGTGATCACAGTGTGGTGTCAAGAGAGAGCAGATGGTAGTGACAATGTGGTTTCAAGAGAGAGTGAATGGCGATCATGATGTGGTATCAAGAGAGAAGAGAAACAGATGGCAGTCACAATGTGGTATCAACAAAGATTGGATGGCGATCACATTGTGGTGTCAGGAGAGAACATATGGCAGTCACTATGTGGTTTCAACAGAGAGTGGATGATGATCACAATGTGGTATCAAGAGAGAACATATGGCAGTCACAGTGTGGTTTTAATGGAGAGTGGATGGCAATCACAGTGTGGTATCAAGAGAGAAATGATAACCATCTTTGTGTGATAGCAACAGAGCACAGATTGTCATATTTTGATAATAGCACACAACAGTTTAGGCAATATATAAATTAAAGTCTTGTTGAAATAACTGTGTGTTGTTGATGGACTGTGAGCTGGATGACACACAGAGGTATTATTCTGTTTGCCATTAGATCAAGATAGGATCTTTTCCACAGTGTCCTGTCTGCTGGGTACTGGTTGCCTTTCCCTGGAAGTTAAAAGTTACTAAGTCTGAAACCAACCACTCATCTCATGTAATGCAAAGGTTAAGGATTTATAGAGCCCCACTTCCACTTCCCATGCATTGTCTATAAGAATTGTATTTTGAGTGTGTCCTAAATCTGTTTGCAGTTTCCCCTTGGTGTACAGAAAACACAGGGGAGTTGGATGGGTTTCAGACTGTTTTGGTGTGTTACTGAAGGTAAAGGTAAATGTAAATAATAATAATAATATTTATTAACTGCAGTTGGGTTGTCACCCGGTGGCAGTAGTTATTTTACATGTAAACCAAACATGAAATCGGTTACTACTAAATTTAAGTCGGGAGGGCTACAT
>Ga0123355_10020273_pt1 | contig 10611 bp, 4 predicted proteins | sample TergutEmb28metaG_3_FD_89872 | JGI IMG/M metagenome (GOLD analysis project Ga0123355, IMG submission 89872) | Embiratermes neotenicus P1 segment gut microbial communities from Petit-Saut dam, French Guiana - Emb289 P1 | ecosystem: Host-associated > Arthropoda: Insects > Digestive system > Gut ... | reverse complement strand
TGTTTTGTAGGTGTTGCTTTGGTTTTGTTGTTGGGGTTGTTTTTGTTGGGTGTTTTTTGTTATTGGATGTGGACTGCATGCTGGGGGTGGGTGGGGGGGGGGGGGGGGGGGGGGGGGGGGGGGGGGGGGGGTGGTCAGTTGAGGTCTTCTACTGCAGTTGGCCTTGGACAGTGTGGTGTGTGACAATCATGCAGTTCATTCTGTAACTTAATTAATCTTGACATAGTTCCCCATCCCCCACCTTGGACCTGTATCAGAGGAGTAGTAGTATATAATTCTGAAATATTTATATATGTATTCTTGATGTTGCCTTTAATACTCTATTCCATTTCCAGGACTCTTCCAGTGTTATCACATCATTGTGTTAAATGTTTCTTTTGTATGTTCGTTATGTTAATAACATCATTGTGTATATGGAACGTTTTATGGTGGTTGTTTTATTTTCTAGTGTCTCTTTTTCTTTTGCTATATTTTTGTGTTATTATGTTTAGGCAGTTCACAAGGTTTGTACTCGGGTAAACAGGTGGTGGTAGAAGGTGATGCATTTAATATCACTTGTGAGACGGATCTGTTTGCCTTCATCAAATGGCGGAAGGATTCTAGTCCAGTTGGTGGTTTGCTCCAGCAGTATAACATAACTGAACAGAGAGGGCATAACACTATCACCTCTAGTATATCCAACTCTCATGCCCAAACATCCCACTCTGGGAGTTACCGGTGTGGTACCTTTGTGGAAAATAGTTACAACCTCTATGTTTTGAGTGGTAAGGGGGACATGCTGATTTTGTGTTTGGCGTGTGTTAACGTTCCTAATATGTGTGACATGGCGTGAGTTTTCACTTCAGAGGTTTTTTGTAGGCATCTGTTACACTCTGAATGCTTGTTTGTCATATGTTGTATAAAGAAGCAGATACACCTACGAACATTCTAACATACCTGTCATTCTCCTCATGTACAAAACCAAAATGTGCAGCCTTGGTTTCACAATAGAACATTTATAGTTTGGCTTTTGGGTCAGTTGTATGATTTCTCATGCCTCTCCTCCTCCATATGTTTTCCTTGCGCCTGATGTTCACAAACTTACATTCATGTTTGTGTGAGTGATACACCTTGTGACACGGAAAGTTCTGAAGTGGAATAGGAAGGCTGTTTGCCCTCTATTTACTTTGTCTTTGCTTTGTATTATTATTATTATTATATCATCTTTATGCAGGATATTTACAATTATATGCTGATTCCATTGGGTGTTATGCTTCAAGCTGAGTGTGCATCATTTTGCGGATTTTGTAATAAAATCTCACATGAAGTCATTTATATAAAAATTATGGTCTTCTGGTTTATGACTGCATGTTGTGTGTTACATAAGTATCAAAGTTTCCAAGTAACCTGGTTTCTTTACTGTGCAGACTCATATTCCAAAACACTGTAGTCGTTATATGTGTGATCATGGGGACCGCATCTCACAGATGATCTACACAGGGTGTTCCAGGTGATTCTGCCGTGTTTTAGGGGAATGTTCGTTATGTAAATTACATCAACAAGTACCTATATCAAACATTGAGTGGTTACAGAGATATTGACATGAGGCAGTTGGATTATTCTTGTGGTTCCACATACTTTACCCATTTAGCCTGATGCGTTTGTCTTCACACTGTGCAGGTCCATCCTTGACCTGATACCGAAGCAAGCCATTTGGTGGTGTATGTGCTGTGTAAGTGCTTTGAACTGTAAGGATGATTTTTATGAAACTAATGAGAGTTTTTTTTTTACTCAACGAATGTCTCTATGTCACTTAGACGTTACTTAGATTTTAAGTACAGGTGTAAACATTATGGGAGCTACAGATTCCTCCAAATTTTAATATGTATTTGGTAATTAATGTACAACAGCTCTGATTTTTTAAAACTTCTCATTATTTTCTCCATCACCGTTCAGCTTCAGATATATATATATATATATATATTTTTTTTTTTTGTGTTATATTGATGTAATTGAACATAAGGAACTCTTTCCTGAAGTAAGGCAGATTCCCTGTGAAACATCCTGTATGTTACACTGTGGAAGTTAAGTTACAAGTAAAAGTAAAATGCTGTGCACAAATATGGAATAAAAATAACATGCGGCAGCATGCACGCAAACACAAGGGGTGGAATGAAAGTAACGCAGCACATGCAGCAGAGAATGGAAGTAACACATAGCATAACGGAGCATGTTTTAAAATTACAACTCAGTATAAGGTGATGTAAACTCAGTCAAAAACACAACGATGAATATGTGGCTAAATTATGGTGTTTATTAGCAATAGAAAACTACATGTTTCGGCCTATAGCGGCTATCAACAGGTTTTGACAACTTTCTTACTATAAGAGTTATATATAATATGCATATTATATGTAGCAAGAAAGTTGCCAAAACCTGAAGATGGCCGCTATAGGCCGAAACATGTATTTTTTCCATTGCTAATAAACACCATCATTTAGCCATCTATTCATAGTTGTGTTTTTGACCGAATTTACCTCACCATATAGTTTAAACACACAACTGGGATGGCACACCTCAGAATCACAACTCAGCACACATAACATGGGATAAAAATAATACATGGCAGACCAAGCTTGGAGGAGAAGTAGCATGTAGTACACATGCCATGGAGTACAATTATATAACGCATAGCACATGTAGCATGGAATAAAAATAACACACAGGACATAGAGCATGGAGTGAAAGCACACACTGCACATAGAATGGAATGAAGGTTGGTACTATGTGGTACCTTTTTATTCCATGGGATAAAGGTAGTACATATCACACAGTGCATGGAACAAAAAGAATGCTGACCACACACAATGTGGAATGAAAAGTATTTCACAACACACACACATTGTGGAACAAAAGTGACACACAGCACACAGTGTGGAATGAAAGTAACACAGAACACGCAGCATGGAAAAAAAGTAGCATATAGAATCCAGATTCTGGAATAAAAGTAATGTACAACACACATTGTGGAATGAAAGCAAGACACTATGTACAGTGTTGAATGAAAATATCACAGAATGGAATAAAAGTAACATAATGTGCTTGGCATGGCATCATTTCCTGTCTTGTTCACTAGTATTTTTCATGCTTTGGTAATTGTAGTTGAATGCAGTGTGCAGTTCTGTCATAGCTGTTGGTGAATTTGGTCAGGATGCCAGTTGCTGACAGGTTTTGGGCCATTTGGCATCCAGATATGTCTGTTATAATGCTGTGGAATTTGCATACCAGCATATGCATTGTGGTTATGTTTGTTTAATTACACACAAAGAGCACACCTTGTTACATAACTTGTGTTCTGAAGAAATTTAGGTTTCCTCCTGTGTATGAAATTGGTCTGTGGCCCATTGTCTAGGGCAAGGCTGAGAATATGTGGAATTAATCACTTCTGTATACCTTTAAGATACATTGATTAGGCGTAGCAACCTGTACACTACTTTGTGTCGTGTAACTATACAGATCAATATGTGCTTGTGTGTTTTTTAAATTAAATTTTTATATGCAGAGCAGATTGAAATTGAAAAATTTAATAATAAATTATACACAAGTCTTTCTCCAACTAATAATTTCACAATTGGTTTCATTGCTCCTAAATGTTTTGGCCGAAAACCACAGCCGAAACATGTAGGAGCAGTAAAACCAAATATGCGGTTAGTTGTAGAAATACTTGTGTATACAAAAATTTGCACAGATATTGTTTGATATCAAATCAGTCATAAATTATTTTGAGATCTGCGCTAAATTCAGGAGATCCTGCAGAAGTCCATGGTATGTGCCTTTCCATGAAAAGTTTAGAAACTCCTTCATTCACTTTGTTCATAAAAACCTGCCATTTGACTGCATCTGTGAGCATTTTAACTTTTCTAACATTTCTAACTTTGTTAGTTGTCACATGTGATCTTTTTCCTTGTGCTTTTCCACTCAAACTCACGTGTTCATTTTTCATCTTCCCATCACACTACATTTTGTCTGGTTGTATCTGTCTTCACAATAGTAGGTGAAGAATACAAATTGTGAGGATTCCCAGTAGGTAATTTTCTCTATTTCCTGTTGCTGCCAAATCGTATGTTCAACTTTTTTTCCCAACTCAAACAGAAACACGTTTCTCAGAAATAAAGAGATATTTCAGGTGTTTTTATTTCCAGTTCAGTTAGTGTACCAAAAGATGTTTCGAGTAACTCCACACAGTAGATTTTTGAAGTCTGACGTTCAGTCCTTGCTGTTTCTTAGGTTTTGCCTTATTAGAAAGTAGGTCAGATTACTAAACTTTCCTGAAGGGTGATGTAAGTCAATGATGTGCAAGTGCTTCATAATGTTGTGTTTTTGCCCATTTGAATTATAGATAGACTGATATTATAGGAACATTTTCTGATGGGACTACTCTGTCATTGTATGAATGAAGCAGGCCTATGGGGCTTGATCTTTTAAACATGTTTCTTTGTTCTTCTGATATTCAGTCATCATTTATCGGTCTTGTACTTGTTGCAGGTTTTTCCAAGCCATAACTCTTATGTTTTAAAAAGAATGTTGTGTTTTATTTGTGTGAGTGTACTGTAATGCTAAGCACAGGCTGATATCATTTGATAGATGAATAGTGTAATGTTGCAATAAGTCAGTAATAAAAAGCTTACTAAAGTTTGTGCATGCTTGTGTGTATGTATGTGCATGCATGAGTGAAATACACTTGCATTTGTTGTGTTTCATTTCTAAACTGTTGATTAGATTTTGGGGGAATTTATATTGGTGATGTACATTAAAGTGTAACATTTAAATTTTTATTGCAGTCTGTACTGTTTCCATATAACTCCTGATTTGCATGAAATTCTGCTGAAACACTTCCTCAACGTAGAGAAATTATGCTTGTTCATTACTCTTATTAAGAGCTAGAACTTTTATTTATACATTTTTAATTCTAGGGCATAATTAATGAAAAACATTCAGAAGAGTTTTATGCTGTAATCAGTATATATGTACATTTGATTACCTCAGTACTGTACTTGATTCCAATAAGTGAACATCAAAGACAGAGGTGCATAGTCAGAAATAATACATTTGGAAACCCTATATTCCCCCTCATCGTCATCCTCTTTATTCTAGTATTAATATTTCTTATTCTTATTCTTCCTCTTCTTCTCCTCCTCCTCCTCCACCTCCTCCACCTTGGCCCATTCTTAGGCCATGGCCTCCCCAATTTTCATCCCCCAGCCTCTCTCTTTCTTGCTGCCACCTTTTAGTTCTGTATCTGGATTAATTCTATGGCTTCACTGCAAACAGCATCCTTCATTTCTGTCTTTGCGATGTGAAGGTCAGGCATTATACAGTCTGTAAACCTGCTCATTGTATCCGATTCTCCACACCCCTGTTGGCCTGCATAAGCCTGCATATTTTTCCTGAGGATTTCCCTTTCAAAGGCAGTAGCAAAGATACTGATGAGTTTTGGGAGAGTCTATATCGCTATCATAGAGGACAGTGCTGGAAACATTCTGTGTAGCATTACTTGAACTCTCCATCTGGTGGTGTTGAGCCCAATAAGTTGTAAGATGGTAAAATGAGCTCCATTAGCCATTTGAATTTGGCCCAGAATTTCCTTTTTGTTGTAATTTTTGTCTTACAAGGCAAACGCCCAAATATACAAGTTTGTGAACCATATCAATCCTGTAATCACATACATTAGTAGTCTTCTCCTGGTATTTGTTCTTCTGGATATAGGCTCATTTATTCTGAAGCCAGTTTGACTCCCAGCTACTTTTAAAGCAGAAAACACTTCTGTGACATGCTACTGTATTGATCTACCCATCAAATTTATGTCTGTATTGCATGTGAGCTTCCTCTTTTCTCTACCTGTTTTTAAGTTTGCTAACTTTTTTGTACCGTCGTCATGAAGTGCTGAACACTTAATAGTTAAATCCATTTGTGTTTTACAGTGTAAACACAGTTGCTTCTGACTGACTGGGTGTACACTAGAAATTTCTGGTTATAGCTGATGCTAACCCAGTTGCAATAAAAACTGCTTGTTCACCGCAGCCAGTCTATAATTATGTAGGAGAGGTCCAGCTGTCAGCAGGCTGGTTCTCCATCCCAGTTACAGAGTTGAATTTAGAAGGTGACTGCATCCAGGAAGTCTGATGAGACCTTCCTGAAGCAGAGGTTTGGAAATGTTTGGCTTAAGCACAGCGGAATTGTATTTTGGAGTTTCATGGTTTGAGTTTCATCTGGGACACACACTACTCTGCCTGAGGTTTTTGTGGTTGTCCCCTATCTGTCCAGATGTATGCTGGGATAGTATTTTGAATTAGACCACCATTGCTTCCTTACACATACTTTCCATCTCTCATGCTACCATTTGACACTGTAATGTGGGATACTGATAGTTTCTTTAAAATACAACACAAATAGGAAAGGCTTCAGTAACACGGGCAACCATTTCTCTTCATATATTGCATTCCTCAGTGACAGGGTATTGTGGGTTTTTACAGTTCCTAGTAATAAAATTAATGTATCATATATCAGATTCATTATCTTTTGTAGGTCCCGAATGTGCCAACAGATGCGTGATAAGATAAATCTCAGTTCAGAGTCCCCTTGAAGTTGTTTAGTTCATTCCAGCTTTAATGTAGTTACCCAATTCTCTGCAGTTTTTTATTAACTTGAGCTGATGGAAATTTCAGTTTGAATATGAATTACTTTACACATCCATAACTGTGTGTCTAATGTCACTCCAGTTGTCCCTTTGTGTGCGCTACTCATAACTGATTCCTGGGTTGTTATTTTCTATTGTTTTTTGTTCAGTATATTGTACAGTCATCCTGTGATATAGGACAATTGGGAAATGTTAATTAGTTAGGTGAAGTAATATGGATCATGAAACTTATAGAATGTGAGCGCTGGAACCTGTTTCATCTGTTCAGGATAGTAGCCAGTGGTGGGCACATGTTGACATGGTAATGAACCTTTGAGTTCCATTAAATACAGAGAATTTTGTGAGTAACCAAGGAATTGGTAGGTTCTCAAGAAGGACTCTTCTTCATGGAATTTATTCGATTGTTAATTGGACACGTTGTGGAAGGAAGCAGCCATGACAGATTTGCAGACACTGTCAGGCGAAGGAAAACCACAAAAGTACAGATTCAGGGTAGATGACTGTTTTGTTGAGTTTCGAGTCTAGAACCTGCCGAATGCGAAGCAGGTGATAAAACTACTGAAGTGTGACAATTGGCTGATAAATAATTAACAACGTGGAATTTTCTGCATGATTTTTGTGAAAGTTGTATGTACGTTGCTGTTCTGCTTATGTGGTTTATTGTCCGTTAATTTTCCGGTCATTCAGTGTTGTGTAGGCCACTGAACATGTAGGTAAATAAACCACGATTGAAAATAAATGATCTGTAGGATCAAAATTAGTAAATATGTTACATGCTGGAAAAGATGTGAAAGTGTTCATTGATTGAATGAACACTCATAGAACATCTGGGCAAAGAATTTGCTTAGGAAATATTGGCTTTCTGATTAACTATGTCTCACGCATGGAAAGATGATGATGATGAAATTCATTGTAATGTTTACTGTAGACTTGAACAATCATTTAGGGACAAATTTATGAATTGTGCAGTTTGTTAGATACGGGACAGTGATAGAGAAAGTAATTTTGAGGTATGTTGCCTGAAATGTGGCTAACTATAATGTGCAGAACAGTATTGTTCATGAAATTGTGGCTGATCATACATCTGTTAGCTGCCGTCATATCCATTGTTTTAGAAGTAAATAAGAGGTTCAGATTGAAGTTTGGCCAAGCCTTATAAATTAATTTCTGTGAGCTGTACAGAATTGAGGCTTTACAGCTGTTTTTCGATATTTCTTTCCTACTGCATTCACTGGTAGTACAGTATTTGTGGTATGGCTAATTATTCTGGTGTTGCTATTTATATTTGCGTATGATTTATCCTCAAATTTGTTACTTGTTTTACAGTAGGTTGTGTGTAGATCTGTGTTTTTGGAACAGTGTATACTTCTGTTTGAAGTAAATAATTAATTTTGAAGAGGGTATTAGGAATAATTTCCTCTCCCTTCATCCTCTTTTCTCTCCATTTCCCATAGATTAGGCTTTGGCCTCTTCGTACTTGATTGTCTTCATACCCTGTGCTTGTACCGAAGAGCAAATATTGAGGCCGTTGCTGTCCATTCTGTTAAGGTGTTGAAATCCAGGTGTATTGTGTAGATGATAAGTCTGGATACTTGCCGAAATTATGTAACATCAGCAGAACTGGAAAAACGAGGCTTATAATTTCACTGATGTAAATTCTAAATACTTGTATGTGCTGCATGTATTTTGCAGAAAACTTAGCATCTAGTACTTGAAATATATAAGCCTATTAATCATTTTAAATTTTTTCGTACAATTGTAAGTGTATTTCTCGAATCTATTTATTTTTGTATAATTCAATGGCAATATATTCAAATAATTCACAAGAGCTGTCGAAATGACTGCCTATGACGTAATTTGAATGCTAGGAACAACACACAAGGATCGCTATGTACGGGCGCAAATTTTCATGTGGCCTTTTGAATATTTACCATATTGAATATGTAACCTCAGCAGAACTAATACAACCAAAATAACCCTACTGTACTAACATGATTCTTACTATGTACATCCGCATATCATCGCATGCCACATAAACTAGGCAGAAATTGTCGGAGGAGGCGAGGAAATCAAAACGTACAAACTTCACCTGAAGAATATTCAAATTAAAGACTGATTATTAACCTTGACCACTTCCATAGATTTTATCATTCCATTATGTAATGTAAGGGTTTTAAATACTGCTGATAATTAACACGTGTCTCACACGAGTGATTGGGATCTCAGTCTAACCATAAAAAGAATTTCCAATTTTAATTTCATTTGTATGTCATATACTGGCTTCCAGATGACAAGTCTTTGGTCAAAACATGTAGCCATATAATTTATATTAAATATCCATTGTATGTTTGTATTGACCGTAATGTGTACTCATGGTTACAGTAAACAGTAAGTATTTCTGAATCGTGCAGACCTTCAATAGCTAACGTTTATGTGATAATCCAAGATGTTGTCCGTGAGGCTGAAACACGTGCTGGTTAATACTTTTAGCATGCAAATTGTGTAAATGAACTTATTTTGATAGCTGGTTTGAGTTTAGTGAGTACTGAGTTCAGTACAGTAGTATGGCATTAAATAAAGATAAGAAATGTACATTGAATTAATGATGCTTTGCGTTGCTTCATCATATTTAGGGGGTCTCCATTTTTATTCTGATCTTTGAATATGTTTTTTTAGAATTGTTAGGTGAATCAGTTACAGTAAGGCATGGCCATTTTACGTTTATAGTTAATACCATCCTAACATTTCGTGTTGATGTTGTGTGACCTTTTTTATTGACACACCATTGTTAAATAACAGTTGCATTTGTCATAAGGTTCACTTTAATTGATAAGGCCTTGAACTTTTGTCTGCTTTGTTGACTTGCTCGTTGATTAACCTCAGAATTAGTCTCCATGAGGAGCCTTATACATACAAGTAATCATACCTCCCATTGCAGTGTGGCGGATGTTACTAACCTTTTAAATCTCACTAGACACGTGATGCACAACCAGTTTAACATTCATCAACTGTACGCTCTGCCCACACTGTATTTATGTGTTTTGTATTTATCTCAGAACAAACAGTGACTTGTGCCACTTACAGCATGAACTGATTGGTTTTTATAACCGAGATTAAAAGTGTTTACAGCGCGGTACAAACCGGGTCTTTAAATGAAACAGTCTGCACTTCATCCTTAGAGGGTTAGTGTTGCCCTCTCTTTGGCCCTGTTGTAATTACACAGCTTTTAAATCACACCAAAACTGTGGAATTTCAAGTGAATGAGAACTCTCTAATATAGTATACTTCATCACAATTTTTGCATTTTGATTTCATGCCAGCTGTGTCTTTCCTTCTTGCTATCTTGTGGTGTGCATCATTCAGTAGGTTACATACTGAAATTGCTTGTCTTCATTTCTGTTTAATATTTCTATCATCATTGTCTGGGTTGATCCATAGATCTCTTTCCTGTAACATTTAATTCTAAGTAACACACTGCATTCTTGTTCTGTCTGTTATTTTATATATGGCCATACAATTATAGTTGTTTCTCTTCAGTTCTCTCTCCACAACTTTTATTTCAAATTCTTTCCCGTTTCCTCAGTGTGGGTATCATCCTCAGTCCCTGTTCATTATTATTCTGTTATTTGATAATGTCTGGCCTTTATTTTCAAAAAAATACTCTGAAGGGATGCAGGACGGGTAGCTAAGTCGGTATAGCAACTGACTGCGGGCTGGACGATCTAGGATCGAATCCCGGTGGGGACGAGATTTTCCACCCATCCAGACCAGCCTTGGGGCCCACCCAGCCTCCTGTAAAATGGGTACCGGGTCTTTCCCGGGGGTAAAGTGCGGCCAGGGCGTGCTGCTGACCACTCACCCTCTTCTAGTGCCACAGTCATGGAAGAGTAGAGCTATAACTCTAACCACCCTCTGGGACACACCGGGCCTGTGAT
>Ga0123355_10020272_pt1 | contig 10611 bp, 4 predicted proteins | sample TergutEmb28metaG_3_FD_89872 | JGI IMG/M metagenome (GOLD analysis project Ga0123355, IMG submission 89872) | Embiratermes neotenicus P1 segment gut microbial communities from Petit-Saut dam, French Guiana - Emb289 P1 | ecosystem: Host-associated > Arthropoda: Insects > Digestive system > Gut ... | reverse complement strand
TATATTAAGTTGTTGGTAGTTGTTTTCCCGTTTGTGCCGCAAATCGCAATGGTTTTATGCTTTACTTGAGCGGATAGCTTTTTAAGCACAGACGGAGAAATGCGCAACGCCAATCCGCCGGGAGCAGACGAGCCCTTTTTGCCCATCAATTTTCCGGCGAATATCGCAGCTTTGCATATCCAGATTGATAATAAAAATCGCATGGTATGTCCTTTCTTACATCGTTGTAGGGGCGGACGACTCTGTCCGCCTGTGGTGTTCAATTCAATCGCGGGCGGACAGGGTCGTACGCCACTACAACATAATCGGCATTTTCCGTTTATGCTCGCTTGATTTGTGGTATCTCTCGATTATCGCCTTGTCGTGATCGTTGGCAACGCCGCTCGTGATATATTCGTCTATCGCGCGGTAGGTAACGCCCATATCAAGCTCGTCGGTTTGTCCTTCGAACAATCCGGCAGACGGAGGTTTGCCGACAATGCTTTCAGGTGCGTTTAAATGCCGCAGGAACTCGAAAACCTCGCTCGCCGTGAGATCGGCAATAGGGTTGAAGTCGCACCCGCCGTCGCCCCATTTGGTGAAATATCCCATGTGAATCTCGCTGCGATTACTCGTTCCTGCCACAAGGCAGTTTTCCGTTGCAGCAATTGCGTAAAGCGTTGTCATCCTAAGCCGCGGCGCGATATTTGAGAGCGCGGAATCGGATAAGTTCTCGCCAATTGCGGCAATGAGTTCTTCCTTTGAGTTTGTTAAATCTACAAGTCGCGTTGCAATGTTGAATTGCGTTGCCAAAACTTCGGCATCCGACTTGTCCGAGCCGTAATTTTGTGCCGTTCCGCACGGCATAATAACTCCAACCGTGTTATCAACCGCCATTTTGCACAGAATTCCAACCAACGCGCTGTCTTTTCCTCCGCTGTTGCCGAAAACCACGCCGCTTGAGTTGGCGGATTTAACTGTGCCGCGGATAAATTCAACTCGCTTTTCGGTTTCAAGTTTGTAATCTCGCATTGGAAATCCTCCCCTATTTTTTCTATATTATCATATTATCACCATTTTTGCAAGTGTTGTAAACAAAAAATCATTGAGTAAAAATTCAAAGAATCACTTGACAATGTACGAGAATTGTGATATGCTTATCTGCGTATAGAATGTATCATGCGCCGATTATTTTTGAAACGAGGATTTACATCTTCGGCGCAGCCGCGGAATAGGGTGAGAATCCCTGCGAACAGGTCACTGTGATACGGTGAAGCTTCTTTAGCTGCCACCGTTAAGTCAGATACGCTGTGATACAACACTTGCTTTCCAAGGACGAAGCAACGTGGTTTTAGGTGTGCTGACTTACGATTTTATCGGATTTACGCACGAACTTTAACACGCGTCGTCTTTGCCGGACGGCGCGTTTTTAATTGCGTTGCGATTGCACCGTGGAAAGCGCAAAATTCACACCTGAAAGGAAGAAGAAAAGATGAAAAAAGCAAGAAATTTCTCACGGTTACTAGCGATGATTTTGACAATGGTTATGGTATTTGCGTTGTTGCCGGCATTTACAGCGGCAAGCGGCAATATCACGGTTTATGTTACGTTTGAGGGATACAATCTCGGGCATGGATTCTACATAGAACCTACGCCTGTGACTGTTCCGGGCGGCTCGTTTGTGGAAGTTCCAACTCGGCAGGTGCTTGAATACCACAATCATACGTTTGACGGCGACCATCCGGAAGGTTTTTTTCTGGATAACATAAGTGGATTTAATAGAGGTTATATAAATCCGCCGGATTTTATTCCGATACAATTGAGAGAAAGCGACGCGGTTGCCGGCGGCAATCTAGCGGCATTTATGTTTTCGTCGGATTCCGGGTGGATGGTTACGGTGAATCACGTTAAAATTGACGTTGGAGCGGGTTCAATGGCGCTTACAAACGGCGACGTTATACGTTGGCAATTCTCTGTGTACGGACATGGAGTTGATTTAGGCGTGCCTATGAGTGATTGGGCGATTGGCACACCGCCCGACCCACTTTACATTCATGAGGATAAAACCGAGCTAATCCGCGCTCTGTTCCACCCCAATGCAAATCAAGAGGCAAGGCAAACCGCGCTTGATGTTATCATCAATCCGCTTGCGTCCGCGCTTGATGTTGAAAATGCTTTCATAGAATTATTAGGTGACATTGATTTACCTTCGGGTGACGGATATTTTGACGGTTGGTATGTCGTGCATAATCCTGACGGAAATTTGCGGGAAATACTCCTTAGGATAGTTGAAGATAAATATGATTTGCCGCCGTTAAATTTGACGGGTGTTACTAACACTGATGTTCCGCTATTGAGAGAGCGTTTGTCATCGGTGCAACGACTTAAGATAACAGGAACTATGAATACACACGATTTCCGTCCCGGCAACGCGGCTGTGGTTAGCGGATGGGGCGCAGGTCTTTTGGCGCAGAACTCTAATGCGGGGCTCAATTTTACTAATACAGGTTTTGCTCCTATGCCATTTATCACTCATGCAGCAATTTTAAATAATTTGGTGGAACTTGATATTGGAGCAGTAACTGTAATTACTAACGAAAACGGAGCGGCGATTAATAATTATCCGAATCGTGCGTTTAGAGGATTGCGAAACATTGAAAAAGTTCGACTTCCCGCGGACCGCGAGTTATCCAACGGGATGTTTCAATACGCACAAAGTCTTACAGCAATAACTTTTGGCAGCAGAGCGTTTCTTGATAACACATTCGATTTCCGTGGGCTTGAAGTGCTTCCGTTTGGCGGCTCATTTAATTTCCAACATTCGGGCGTAAGAGAAGTGATTTTCCCTGCAGAGCTGACGAATCTTCCGAACAGTATATTTTCCAACAACTCCAATTTGCATACTGTGCATTTTTACAATGAAACCGCGCCGACAATTGCGGCAAACTCGTTTAACAACATCAATCCGCGGCCTGTTGCGATTGTACCGAACAACACTGTCGGCGGATATGAATTACCGGCGTTTTTCAATCACTTCTCGGTTGTGATTTCCAGAGATGGCGGCGGTTTGGAACTTTTGCCGCTTTTCAACTTGATAAATTCGGTGTCGGCTATGGACAACGCAGCGTTCACCGTTGAATCGTGGAGCGATGTTGCGGTTGCGCTTTCGGCGGCAAACGATGTGCTGCATAATATCACGGGCGCGACTGGGCAGAGCGAAGTTGACTACGCGCTTGACGAGTTGCAAGCGGCAATTAACGCGCTTGAAGTGCGGCTTGATAACGTTACATTTTTAGACGTTCCCGCCGGTGCCAATGTCGGCGCGTTTAGAAAGGGCAACAACCATTTCGCGCCGTTTATCATTTTCCCGATAAGCTTGCACGAAGAATTAGGCGAGCGCGAAGTTTGGCGTGCGGCAATTCCAACGGGGCAGGCGTTTCATATTGAAGTTTACGTTCCGGGCGAAACCGCGAAGCTGGCACGTAGAATGAACGCGTTGACAGCGCACGGAGCAACCATTACGCTTGACCCAACTCCGCTTGGCGACTGGGTTGACGGGCGCGGCGAAGCGTGGCACAACGCGAATGTTTACACAAATTTAGGCGATTGCGGAACATTGAATCTCGCAGTCGGTGAAACGTTTGATTTGGATACTTTCCGTGTGTGGCAAGCGATGGATAATATTTTACTTAACTACTTTATTGAACCTGAGTATGTGATTGAAGCGTTTGGCGAAAGCGCAAATTACACACGTATCGGTTCACCCGGGCGAGAGCGAATTAGGATTGAAGCGATAGAACCCGGCGTAAGCGTTATTAAAATAACATACAATCCTATCGAATATGTTAGAGTCGGCGGCGGAAGTCTATACTTTGACGCGATTGACCCGCGGAACACACTTGCGGTTGTTGTAAATGTTGACGGCGGCACGGATTTTGATACAGGAATCAATGTGCGCAACGATTTTGATGTGTACTACTACGATGTTTCAACAGGATTTTGTGAGTTTACGTTCACTCCCGAAGACGGTTCAACCGTTCGCGTGCATCAACCGCTTAATGCCGCTGCTTGGGGCGATGGTTGGGAAGCTTACACCGCAAAAGACGATGGAAGTTTTACTGTTCAACTTCACAGCGGTCGAAATATTATTGAAGTTACCAATGGCGGCAATGTTCGTTTTCACACGATTCACGCGCGCGGAGTTAACGTAACAATTGAGAATTTGACTAATCCGGGCAGCCGATATTTTGCCGCCGGCGAGGTTGCGCAAATCTCCGTTACCGGGCTTATGAAACCGATTGAAAAGCTTGCGGGACTTTACAATCCCGGCTTCGGCACGGCGTTGCGCGCGTTTATTCTTTACACTGACGGTAATGTAACCGTTGAGAGTGACCGAGGTTCCGTTGAACAGTTTACAACACTAACCGACACGTTTACGGTTACTCATACGGTTAGCGGAACTGAGGCTAACGTGTTGAACGGACAAATCCATGTCGGACATATGGGTTCGCCGTTGGGAGCGCACAGAAATATACCGTTGGGCGGCACTCCTGCAAATATGCTTGCAATCGCCGCCGGTCCGTACGCGTTCGGCGCGTTGCCCGAAATCGTTCTTCCCATTCGGAAATTCGACGGACCGAATGTTGAGCTTTTGCATATAACAGAAGATTTAGCAAACGCGGATTATCTTGATTTGTCAATAATGGTAAACGACCCGTTCGGCGAACTTTCTCGTGTAATGGTTATGACCGCGATATACGATAGTGTTACTTCAAGATTTTGCGCTGGGACGGCGAGGTTCGCTGATGTAAACGGACAACCGATTGAGATAAACGGTATTCCGCTGCTAGAGCGTAACGGCGGAAATACGTTGCGGGTCTTCGTTTGGTGCGATAATATGACACCCATTGCAACCCTTCGCAACGGAGAGATTGTTGACGAGATTTTGTATAGCCGCGACATTCCAATAACGGTTTTCGTAAGCTTTGAAGGTTACAATCTCGGGCACGGATTTTATATTGAACCAACGGCGATGACACTGCCTGCAGGTTTAACAGGTGAGGATGCGACCCGCGCGTTGCTTACTCAAAACGGACATACGTTTAGCGGCGAGTCTGATTGGGGATTTATGTTAGATCATATAAGCGGATTTAATCGCGGATTTATGAATCCTCCGCCGTATTTGACCATAACATTAACAGACGACACAGAGGAAGGCGGAACGCTCAGTAACTTTATGTACGCGCCGTTTTCGGGTTGGCTTGTAACGGTGAACCATTTTATGCTTGACGTTGGCATTGATTATCATATTTTAAATGACGGCGATGTTTTGCGTTGGCAGTTTTCGGTTGAAGGTTTCGGAGCGGATTTAGGAATCACGCCGGAATTCGGCGGTTGGGGTGGAGAGCTGTATGAACACGCTGACAAAACCGCGTTGATTCGCGCGCTGTTCCGTCCGAATGTTAATGCCGCGGCACGCGCCGCAGCGCTTGAGGTTATTATCGACCCGCTTGCGACCGCTTTACAAGTTGCGGACGCGCTTGCGGCGATAAAAGGCAATTGATAATGTACAATTGACAATTGACAATGATTGTGAGATTTTGCGATGCAAAATCCTATCTGATTTTCGGAGGGATGAGATGAAAAAAATTATTGCGATATTTTTAGCGGCGGTGATGAGCTTCGCCGTGCCTGCGTTCGCGGTTGTGAATTGCGAATCGCTTGAGTTCTATGAAGATTGTGAGGATTACGAACAATCAGAACAGCCTGAGCCGCCTAAATTGTACGATTGGGAAATCGCGCTTAACCGCACGTTGGAACGAATTGTTACATCCGTTCCCTCGCCGAATTTCGGAGTTGTCGGCGGTGAGTGGTCGATTCTCGCTCTCGCGCGGAGCGGGTTTGACGTTCCTGACGGATATTTCGAGGGATATCTCTCCCGTGTTGGCGCGCGGCTTGAATCGCTTGCCCAAATCGAAGATCCCAACAGCGTTACGCCGGGCAGGATTTACAATTCTGAAACAGGGCGGTGGGAAGTTAGGCTGTCCAATGCGCAGACAACTGAAAACGCGCGATTGATTGTCGCGTTAACCTCGCTTGGAATTGACGCGTCGAATTTCACCACTCAAAGCGGATACGTTTTTGATCTCGTCTCACGTCTTGGAAACAGACATAACGCAACCACCAATGAAATGTGGGGTGAACGACAGGGAATTAACGGTCCGATTTGGTCGTTAATCGCACTTTACTCACATGGGTGGGAGAATCCATATGAAATTTCAGACAGGGAGTGGGTCGGCGGCACGACCGAGGAAAATCCAATTACGTTGGACGAGAGAGTTGACTGGGTTTTGGATAGGCAACTTGCTGACGGCGGTTGGGCATTGTCGGGAGCTGTTTCCGACCCTGATATGACAGGAATGGCGCTTATGGCGCTAGCGCCGCATATTGAGCGAGCCGATGTTGCTGAGGCGATTGATGCAGCGATTGAATGGCTGTCCGATTCGCAAACTGAAACCGGCGGTTGGGCATCGCTTGGAACGTACAACGTGCAAAGCGTTGCGCAGGTAATTGCCGCGCTTACGACTTTAGGTATTGACCCAAGCGGAGATGAACGGTTTATCGCCAATGGAGGCGGCACGGCAATTACTTCACTTTTAAGCTTTCAAGATGCCGAAACAGGCGGATTTATCCACGGCGGCGGTGTTAACATAATGGCGACCGACCAGGCGGCATACGCTCTTGTTGCATATTGGCGGCTTAGGAACGAAATGAATTCGTTGCATGATATGAGCGATGCTTTTGACGGCGATGGCGAAATTATAATTGAAGTTGACAGAACAGCTTTGGAAGATGTAATTGAGGTTGCGGAAAAACGAGTACAGTCGGACTACACAGTTGCGAGTTGGACGGTAATGCAGACTTACCTTGAGGCTGCGATTGAGGTTTTGGATGACGAAAACGCCGTGCAGGCGGAGCTTGATGAGGCGAGAGATAATTTATCGGAGGCTATTGCCGCGCTTGTTCCTGTTAGCACAGGCGGCAGTGGTCCGGGAACGGGAACGCAGCCAACCGCGCGCAGGGCGTTTATCAGTGTTCGTGACCCGAACGCTCGCGCGGGGCAAACAAGCGTTTTCTTCGCCGGTCAGTATTTCGACATTAATCCGGGAGAAACGGTATACAGCCTGCTTCGCCGTACAGGGTTGAATATCAGCTCGCGCGGGCACGCTGCTTGGGCCGGAATGTATATTGACGCAATCAACAATTGGGGCGAGTTTGACGACGGACCGCTTAGCGGTTGGATGTATCGAGTTAACGGCGTTTTCCCGCAATATTCATCGTCAACGCGTGTGCTGCAAGACGGTGACAGGGTTGAGTGGCTTTTCACCCGTGACTTAGGGGTTGACATTGGGGGCAGCAACTTCGGCAACAACCAAAATCAGAACGATCAAAATCAGGGAACTGGCAATCAGTCGTCGGGAACCGGAACTCAAGCCGCATCGCCGGACGAAGATGATGACGACGAATGTGATGTAGGGGACGGCGTCCCCAACGTCCCGCACGGCGAAGAAAATATCCGGGAAATCGAATGGGAAAATCCTTTTTCCGATGTTGCGGAGGATAATTGGTTTTACGATTACGTAAGATTTGCCTACACGGCAAATCTTATGACAGGCGTTGGAAACGGCGAGTTTTCGCCGAACACAAATCTTTCCCGCGCCATGATTATAACTATTTTAGCACGAGTCGCTGAAGTTGACACGAGCGTTGGCGAAACGTGGTATTTTGCGGCTGTTGAGTGGGGAATGTCGGCGGGAATCACCGACGGTTCGAATTTACAGGATAATGTTACACGGGAGCAGCTTGCAACCATGCTGTATAGATTCGCGCAGTATGTAGGCGCATCTATTAGTCGCCCTCCGACAGGACATAACCCATCCGACATAGATGATGTGTCCGATTGGGCGCAGAGTGCAATGTTGTGGGCAAACGCGAACGGAATTATAACGGGAAGAACTATAACAACACTCGCGCCGCAAGGATTTGCGACACGCGCTGAAGCGGCGGCAATTTTACAGAGATTTGTGGAGAGAAAGTTGTAGCAGCATGTATTAAGCTATCTTTAAAACAAGGAGATGAAAATATGCGTAAAATAACATCTATTCTAATAATTTTCACGCTGTTGCTCGCGCTTGCTGCGCCTGCAACCGCAAACGACCCGCCCATACCGCTGCGTTACAACATAGACCACGCAGTTCTGTATACCGCGAACTTCCTGCTACAAACCGTGCCAAATCCGCAAGTTGGATCGGTTGGCGGAGAGTGGGCGGTTATCGGGCTTGCGCGAATGATTATCCCTTCATGGAGCGGAATGCATATTCCGGATTTGTTTTTTGAAAATTATTTGGCAACGGTTGAACGGTATATTCGGGAACATGACGGTGTTTTGCACCGTGTACGGCTGACCGATTACTCTCGTGTGATTCTTGCGCTTACGGCGGCAGGATTCGACCCGCGCGACGTTGCGGGGTTCGACCTAACTTTGCCGCTTGGCGATTTCGACCGAACTATTTGGCAGGGAATCAATGGTCCTGTTTTCGCGTTACTTGCGTTTGACAGCCTTGGTTATTCGATTCCAACCAATGAAAATGCGGACGTGCAGTCAACACGAGAGCTGTTCGTTTCAGAGATTTTGCGGCGGCAGCTGCAAGACGGCGGATGGAATTTGACTGCGGGATTTGACGGACCGCCTGCGGCGAACGAGCGCGGCGACGCGGATTTAACGGGAATGGCGTTGCAAGCGTTGGCAAGATATCGTGATAATCCCGATGTTGCAGCGGCGATTGAACGAGGGTTGGCATTTTTATCCGGAATTCAAGATAACGACGGCGGATTTTCCAGCAACTTTTCACACAGCGGGTCGGCTGTTGAAAGTGTTGCGCAGGTTATTGTCGCGCTTGGTGAGCTTGGAATCCCCTTTGATGATCCGCGATTTGTTAAAAACGGCAATACGTTGGTTGATAATTTACTAAGCTTTCGCTTGCCGGACGGAAGCTTTCGGCATTCGCATGATCATGACGGCAACAATCTAATGTCCACCGAGCAGGCGTTTTATGCGCTTGTGTCGGTGCAGCGTTCGCTTGCCGGACAGAATAGTCTGTATCAAATGGAAGATAGAGTTGCGCGAGGCGATGTCGAGGTGGTTGACATAATCGGGTTGCCTAACAGACATGCGGATGTTAACCGAGTTGAGGTTGCGCATATCGGCAGAACTTTTCCCGACATTGTGAACCATCCGTCAAGAGCGGCGATTGAATCGCTCGCGTCACGCGGGATTATCAATGGTCGGTCAGAAACCGAATTCGCGCCGCTTGAAACAATGACACGCGCCGAGTTTGCGGCGATTATCACTCGCGGATTGGGATTGCCGAATCGGCACGTTGCGGTTTTTGAAGACGTGCCAAGCGGTGAGTGGTTCGCAACCGCTGTCAACACGGCATTTTATTTTGAAATTGTCACAGGCACATCGACGACGACATTTAACCCGCACGGCACAATCACGCGGCAGGAAGCGGCGGTTATGGTTGCCCGCGCTGCGCGGCTTTGCGGTATGGATACGAATTTAAGTGATGGTGAAATTTTGAATATCCTCGCTCCGTTCGGCGACTCTCGAACTGCCGCGAGCTGGGCGCAAGGCGCGCTTGCGTTCGTGTTTAACGAGGGAATTTTAGATGATGACGAGTTTTACATTCAGCCTGAAATACCGATTTTACGCGGTGAAATTGCGGAAATGTTATATCGGCTGTTGGGCAGTGCGAATTTACTGTAGAGGCGACCGTCATCAGTCGCTCGTGAGCAAATTTATTCGAGTTTGAAAAATGCTTGCTTGCAAGGGTATTTTAAACCATCTTTTGAAAGAGGGCGGCAGGCGAAGCCTGACGGGTGTTTGTGCTTTCAAAAAGAGCCTTAAAGGAGGTATTCATATGAATTTTATCAAAACTCACAAAATTAAAATCATTGCAATCACTGTCGTTATAGCAATTTTGGCGATTGCGTGGTTTTATGACGGGATGGTAAACTCTCGCGTAGTTCATCCGACACCGTTGGTGGAAAATGCCGGGGTCGAGCAATGTTCGGACGTATTGGATTATATAAATACTGACGAATTATACAAAATCGCAGATGAATATGAATCATCGGATGAACCCGACAATGCCGAAACAATCGACGCTGTTGGCGAAACAACGCCGCCGAATACAGAGCATGATACAACCTTCCCAGTCGCGCAGGAGCATTTGGAAAGTCCGGCGTCACGAACTCCTGTCGAACCCGAGGATATGGTTAGCGGAGACGGTTCGTTTACCGTTACGTTGTCTGTTAGAGTTGACACTCTGTTGCATAATATGCACATTTTGCATCGTGATAAGCACGAGCTTGTTCCCGCTGATGCCATAATATTTCCTGTGACGCAAGTTACAGCATTTGAGGGTGAAAGCGTTTTTAACGTACTTCAGCGTGAAATGCGGCGGCATGGAATCCATATGGCATCGCGGTTTACGCCGGTTTTCAACTCGGCATATGTAGAGGCAATCAATAATCTTTATGAGTTTGACGCGGGCCCCATGTCGGGTT
>Ga0123355_10020271_pt1 | contig 10611 bp, 6 predicted proteins | sample TergutEmb28metaG_3_FD_89872 | JGI IMG/M metagenome (GOLD analysis project Ga0123355, IMG submission 89872) | Embiratermes neotenicus P1 segment gut microbial communities from Petit-Saut dam, French Guiana - Emb289 P1 | ecosystem: Host-associated > Arthropoda: Insects > Digestive system > Gut ... | reverse complement strand
GCGGCCGGTGTGTAAGGCTGACAACCTTACCACCATCCTGTGCCGTTGTCATGAAATCTGGGAACCTTAACTTCCTGGAACCCTCTGGGCCACTCCAGGCCTGTAACGGGACTGCTTTACCTTTTTACTGATAGAATTGCATGCACGCCCTTAGGTATGGCATTAAATGGGCCGATTTCACGGAATTCTCTATCACTCAGCAAGTTTGTATGAACGTCTTCTGCACCGAATTTTTCCGAAGAATAAATATGCAGAAAATAGGGACAGTTTCGTTGCGCCCTTAAGTACAGTGATGCGATGAGTGGTTTCAGAAAGTCACTGTGCTCTTTAACTTCTTAACAACGTCAGCCTAGGAGGCCTACTTTGTCGTGGCCTGTGCCACAAAATTCTTGATTTGTTCTTGCAACACATCCCTTACGTTGCTTAAGTTTTCTTAATCTTTCAGTCCTAACACACGCTCTTAAGTTGTTTGTTTTGAAGCAATTGTTGGTGTACGTGTATTTGAAAGATCTCTGACACAGTGATTGGTTCTGGAAGTTCTGTACTAGGGAGGAAACGTTTGGCTCGAGTACTGCTACCGATCAAAAGGTAATGCTTATTGGAAGAACATTACATGATGAGGCTTTCGGAATGTCCCCTCTGTTCTCATGTGATGGAGTTCCGCACTGAAGGGACTGATTTCGTCAGTCGCCTCATTTCCCCACGTAATTGAATTGTAGACGGGTTTACTGTTTAATTTTCTGCGGATACGAAGGATATTAATGTCTGTTTTTCTAACATAGTACAGTCTGTCGTAGAACTAGAGGCAAACTGTTTCTTTGTGAACTGTACAGACGGCGCTTTAGATTAAAATTACACACTTAGTTTTCTTTGCTGTTTTAATACGTTCCTTCTGTAAAGTCTCGAAACCTATGCGACAAAGGAAGTATGTTCGCATACGTGTTAGTAACATTGGAACGCTCCATGTGTGTGATTTGTTGATAACAATGAAACTCGTTGATTTCAAATTTTGAATCAAGGTTCTGGGAGATGCTTCATTTACTCGGTCGTAATTGATTAATGGGTTTACATTTAACTTGCGTAATAAAACTCAGACGCTAAACACGTCTGAAAGGAAAATATTGAGAAGAATATATGGCCCAACACAAGAAGGGGGACGCTGGCGTCGCAGATGGAACAATGAACTCTACAGTTTATACAATGAGCCAAACATCGTGGAGGACATTAAAATCAGAAGAGTATGATGGGCAGGTCACATGATAAGAATGGAAGAAGAAAGGATTCCAAAAGAGGTTTTAAACGGAAACTTCTATGCTACAAGACCAGTGGGAAGACCAAGAACCAGATGGGCAGTTGTGGTCCAGATGGATGCATTACAACTGCTGGGCATAAGAGAATGGAAGAGAAGAGCTGGAGGTAGGAATGAATGGAGGCGTCTTATGATGGAGACCAAGGCCCGGAAGGGGCTGTAGCGCCATATATGGATGGATGGATGGAATAAAACTCCGATATTCGTACAAAACATTTCCCTTAAAACATGAGGGGAAGAGGTCTCTAGGATTACTTTAGACGTAGATGGCAAGAAAATATTAAAATTGATCATAAGATTAATTGCATAGGCCCACTGGGTATGAGAATGTTGTGCAGTTAATTCATAGGCTTCAGACAGGGATTGTGGAACATGGGCATAACTTTGCGTTTTCATAAGATGAGGGAAATTTCCTGATTAACTGAACGAATGTTAGTTTCTGAAGACAAGGCTGTAATAGAATTAACAATCATATATATACACACACGTAAATACATGTGTGAAATATCTGAGCGGTGTTCGAAGTTCTTAGGTCATCTTCGAAAGAATGCTTCATTTCGGGGGGTGGGGGACTTTTGTTTCCTCGAGGCTTGTCTGCTACACCGTACTTTTGAGAGAGCAAAGCTTTTTAAGGCGTACAGAATTTTTTTCCGTCTTTGTCGCACAGTGAAATCTTTATGTCACGAACGCGCTTTTATTATTTGCAAATCTATAAAAATTCCTTTTCGTGCATCAGTGTACAGACATATGTAGTTATTATAGCCGTAGCTGTAATAATGTCCACAAGGTTTAGGTGTGTATATGTAGGCGTACCTAGGCGTGTACCTAAATTTTTGTAATGCTGTCTAATATTTGCGTGTTATGCATATGTAATTTGCTTTCATGTTACCCTTCCTGCGCCTGGAAGTTTGATGTGGGTAGTAGTAAATTTGTGTTCTGATGGGCTCAATTCTTGAGATCTGTACATATCCATGTGATGCTTTGGCGTAGTGGACTAAGGGTAAGATCCTGTTTTACTGTTGTTGCACAAAATATGAACAAACTTCCAGTCTAGACAGGTGGGAATGAAGAACAAGCAAATAAAAATGCGGAATTAGTGTATGTGTTTTCTGAAATTCACACATATTCGTTAACTTTCTTTGTTTTGGTAGCGCAATTCTCTACAGAACAAGGCGAATAATTGCGAAGCCGAGCCAGTTTACAGTCAGTATTATATCCTCTGTAAAGTATTCACAGTGTTGCTATAACCGCTATTCCACCCATAGAAGGCTTGAAGAAATGCTATACTGTCTCCGAAGGAAATGCTGTAATGTCTCCGAAAGAAATACTGTAATGTCTCCGAAAGTAAAGCTGTGCTGTCTCCGAAAGAAATGCTGCTCATTCCTAGGCCTTGTTATTTAAAGAACAGTACAATGAGATTCCTATTCTATATGGATGGTATTTATGGATTTGACTTATTTAACCTGACTTTTTAAAGATATTTATGGTTAAAGTTACGATTGGTGAGTATTGTAAAATTTATTTTGCTAGAATATGTGTGACAGTTACAGAGTTTCCGATTTGTGAGTCTACTGTTTTGAACTTTGAATTTGTAACGTGCAGGCCTGCGCAGTGCTTTATTTTCAGGATAGTTATGCGTAGGTATGGCATGATGAACTATTATTTTGTCAGAGGCTGGGGGACGGAGATCTGATATTTTACCATTGATGTGATGTGATTCCCTCGGATGAGATATTACAGTGTGTTTTTAGATGTAGGTCTTTCCCTACAACATATTTCTTGGTTGACGCGTAACTTGCCTAATACGCCTATTTAACTAGCATTAAATCATACACGGAATACGTTTTTATGCGCTTTCGAAAAATTGCGAAACATGACTGTTAGCTTCGTCATGTCTGCCCGTCTCTCCGTCCATCTGCATGGAACAGCTCGGCACTCACTGAGTGGAATTTAATGAAATTTGGTATTTGGATATTTTTCTAAAATCTGTCGAGCAAACTAAGGTACGTTAAAATCTGACAAGAATAACGGATACTGCACGTGAAACCCAATATAAAAATGTTAACCCCCCCTTCTCTCTCTCAAGAGTTGTTTAAAAAATAAAAATATATGTCGTGTTCAATATTTTTTTTCTCGAAAATTGTGCCGTTTTTGAGATAATGGGGAAAAACAGTGTACCGCCGGATAGGCCACAGATGACAATACGAGGCCTGCACATTGCATGCTGGACACCTAAGGCTAAACACACACACACACACACACTCATAATATATTATACTTATTGCTTTTCCACTGCAACAATTGTTACACAACTGCGCCTCCGCTGTAAGATTATTGCTTGTCTTGCTTTTCATTTAATTCATTATCCAAAACACGGGGTGTCTTACCCTAAAATGGCACTTGTTCGTAGTACTCATGTGTATGGTGTACTTGCTTGTACACATTTTCGCTTAAAGTTTCGCGTTTGCACTGCAGTTTACGGTAACATGCTCTGAGTAGTCGGCAATTGATCAGTTTACTCATGGCTGGAGTAAGTGGGCTTGTGGATTGTACCGGTTCGCCAGTCACTGACGGAGGATACAGTTCTCCTACTTGGAGACAGAAAAGACACAAGTATGTGCAACTATTTGTCTTTTCGAACATTGAACATGGCTGTTACTAATGATATTTTCCGATGATACATTAAGTTCTTAGGTGTCGTCAGGAATAAACAGTATTCCAGAGATTATAAAGTGCGTTATCTTCATTATAGTTATGTCGAGACGTTCGTTATTTTTCAGGTGATACTTTTTACCTTATCATCGGCCACGTGATCTGCAATCGCGCCTCCAATGAGTGAGATACAGTAATTCGTGTTGTCCGCTGTCTTCTGGTGCAGTCAGCTTAAGTTTTTCGAGACGTAATCAATTCCTAAACAACAACCGTCGTCTGTATTCGAGGGTAAGTCGAAAGGAGGGTGTGTCTCCCCTGTTTGTATACACTGCCATTCATGCACAGGGGTGTTTCCATAGCAACTAGGGCTCTTTGACGGCGAGCGGTATTGGATTGCCACAAAAAATCTATGTATTACGTAAACTTGAAGCACATTTCACATTAATTAGTTGTGTTTGCTGGTTTGATAAGTTTCATATGGTTGTACTTCTTTATTTTCCCCCTTCTATCCGTGTGTTTGTTCCTCGTCTTTACCGGAATACGGCTGTACCAGGATTGATGCAAAGCTGAAACAGTGGGCAGCAACTGAATGTTGCCGTTAAACGGTCTGATGTACCTTCTTCTTTACTTACAGAACTTTGAATCGAAGCTACTACTTTTGTCTCGAATGCTTCATTTTCTCGCCCTTCTTAATTATTTTTTGCCTTAACGCGCACGAAATTTTTGCGGCAGGTATTTTTTTTGAGACTGGTTTCCTTTGCATTGAGATTCTCAAGTCTCAAAACCATACAGCTAGCATCATAGGCGTAACTTGGGGGATGCAAATGTCTTTCCAATATTTGTTCTAAACATAAAACCAAAACTATTTTCCCCTTCTTTCTAAATTGACTCCTAAATTAAAGTTCCCAACACCAATGATTGATCCCCCCCCCCGGCAGTATTATTAGCCAAGGTACTCTCGTGGCTAACATTGTGAAGTCCGCAGGGAGACAGACGGACCCCTTTCATCAATTCTGTTTTTAGAGGTAGTTGTGAATTGCATTTTTAAGATTTGTACACTAGAATCCGCGTATATTTACGAACTTGTAGAAACAACAGCCCAATATACCTAACTTTTGAAAAGGCTGCTTGAATAATTGAGATTTTGTTGTAGAATACCGGAGCGTATATACGCCTACATGTATATGATACCGTTTGTGTTCAAATCCAGTATTTTGCAGAAGAACTAAAAATTCCGTACATCAATTGCACTTTTTCGTTAAAGTATACTTATAGCCTACAGATCTTTGTAGACTAACTAGGTGGTCTATTAAAGGATGTATTGAATCTCAGTGTAAGAAACAGCATAAGTTTCTTTTGAATAAATGACCAGTAATGTCGTTGCTTTCTTATGGTATGTTAGTATTACTATTATTAATTTTTTGCTTCACCTTTGATTGTTAAATGAGTAATTACATGTATTTGTGACCAGCATTATTTTGTTACTCTGCAGCTTTTCTGCATTATTTCGTGATATTCTGTACGACAATCAGCTACTGCGGTAACGTTTGATTTAATTTCGTACTTCAACTGGACTCTTCTTTGGTGTAATGAATGCACGGGTGTTCTGTCTAAAGGCGAAATTACACTGTTTTAACGCAACGGGCCTACCATGTTACTGCTGGCGACAACCTCTGAAATTCGCAAACTCATGCCAGTATAGTTCCGTTACGATAAGCAAGGATTCACATATTTTCCAGAAGTCTAGGAGCCACCTCAAAATTCCAGGCTCCAGAAGGGTGACATCCAGTAAGCTTCACATGAGGACACACAGGTATGAGGTGCTACCGTACAAATTTAGTCGTCCGTTCGATCTGGCGCAGAGATTTGTGCACCCCTGGCGATAACTACAGTATGCTTCGGTTACCACCATCACCATCACCACCACCATAACCACCACACCACCATAAACACCACCACCACAACCATCACCCCAACCACCACCACCACCACCACCACCATAACCACCAAAGCCACCACCACTACGGTACCCGGAGGCTCATTACCGCCTTCGCAAGAGCGAAGGCGATAATGAGCTCACCCATAGCCATTTTAATCCATTTGGTAATCATATGCTGCAGCTTTAACGTAAGCTCAATCTTATTGTTCTCCCATGTAGAATACGACTGTTATCAGGGCAGATGTCTGGTCACAGTATTTTATCGGTAGTTGTCTTCTGGCAGAGAGTGACCTGATCAGATAAACTACAGTATAGATAGCTAGCTGTTCGTCAGAGAGCAGAAACGTGTTTCACCCAGGAAAAACGTGGCAGCAGAATTGCAGCTATTAACAGTCAACAATTTTGCGTTTAGGTACCGGAACATGGGACTGCGATTCACTTTTGGGGAACATTGCCTGGCAATTTATTTTGCTGTCAAGTATACTTAATGTGTTTTTGTTCGTGAGGTATTTTTATGTGGAATTACCTGCATTACAGAACACTCCCCAGCATTTCTATCTTAACCTGACAAAATTGCGTGAGTAGTGTTCTACAAAAGGATAAAACTACGCCCTGTAATTACATACCACATACCGTAGTTTATTTTTGCAGTACACTTCTTTGTTTTAACTCTTTTCCCAGAGACAATGCCACTTTTTTCCAGGAAAATGTAATTAATTAATTAATAAAATAATTTCATTGTAACAGCCGTCTTTGCGCTTCTTAATTGGCTGTTCTGTGCGCATTTCACAGACAGACGCTGCTTTCTTACTTACTCTAAAGTATCTGCTTTTATTACGTGTTTCTAGTACACAATGTTATAGGGCGAGATAAGAAATTCAAAAGAGAAGTTGTGGCGGCTGTCCTGCCGACAATTTTATTCGCGTGCTGTTAGATACTTTTTCTAGGTATTAAGTCCCGAACACGAGCGATTGAATACATAGTATTTTACAACGACTGATTTGGAATGTTAAAATTTTGATAAAGAGGTTTATTTTCACTTATTACGTATAAAATGTAACTGCAGCAGAAGAGTTCTTGGTTCAATTCCAGGACATATCTTTATAATTTGAAATTTTAATTAAGCATTTTATATTATTTAGTTCATTAGTTTCCTGCTTATAATTTATGGGAGAAATGTTTTGTACTCCTCACCCAATATTTTGCGGGTGATAAAATCGAGAAGAATGAGATGGGCTGGGCATGTGGCGCGTGTGGGTGAGGAGAGGGGGGTGTATAGGGTATTGGTGGGGAAACCGGAGGGAAGGAGACCACTGGGAAGACCTAGGCGTAGATGGGTGGATAATATTAGGATGGATCTTCAGGAAGTGGAATGTGGGTATATGGACTGGATTGGAATGGCCCAGGATAGGGACAGGTGGCGGACGCTTGTGGGTGCGGTAATGAACCTTCGGGTTCCGTGAAATGTGGGGAATTTCTTGACTAGCTGCAAACCATTTAGCTTCTCAAGAAGGACTCTGCACCATGGAGTGAGTAAGTAAGTAAGTATGTAAGTAAGTAAGTTTCCTGCTTATTATTTGAGGGAGAAATGTTAATTGTATCGAAGGGGAAAATGTAATAGAAATTTTAGCGCAGTGACTCGACACACAAGGCGGAGGGAGGCGTTTGTTGTTATATGTCAGATAGAAGAATTGTTTGTTATGTTATAGGAAGTCAAGAATTTTGATATTTGACAGCCGTAAGCAGTTGTGAAAAATAAGTCTGTGCGAGTTGACCAGCGGCGAATCTTCAGAAACGTCATTTTCAAAACAGGATTTAGAGACCAGGTAGCATGGAGTATAGTGCCAGTCAGACGAGACCAATGGGAATTGTTAGATTCAGTCTAAAGGTAATACTGGTAACTACAGTGGTGAAGAGTTTTTTCGTTTCGAAAGGAATGTCTTTTAAAATTAACAAAATACACTGTGCCAATAGGCCCTCAGTTTGACAGAACTTCTGCATTTAAACTAAAGTATTTTACTCTGCTACGAACCTGTCACACTTTTTGCACCGGTAAGCGATACTCAACTCTGTGAATGGATATGCATCCCATCGAAAGCTATTGCAATAAATTTACAGAAATTTGAAAGCCTTTTGCAGCGACACGCATCTGCGCACGTTCTTTGACCCGTGGAAGTTTACTTCGGCGTGCCTAAACACCTCCGTAAGAGAAATACGCCTTGACGTGCCTTATGTTTCTCTCTAAACTTTGGCCATAGGAATGAAAATGGCCGAGAATTGTGTATGAAACCTCAAGCGGTTCGATTGGCGACCTTTACGACACGTCTACAGAAGAAGCATAAATTAGAACTGGGTCTCGACAAATTTTCAGCTCAAACATGTGTTGCTTCCATGCACTGCAATTATTGTGTTGTTCACACATATATCCTCTATTGACCCTTTAAGGACGAAACGTAATCTGTTTTATATAAAGAACCAATAAGTACCGCGCAGTAATCACTTTCCATCTCGGCTATAGAAAAATTAATACTATATAGGCTAAAGTCGCTGTTTGTTTTGAGATCACGTGCAAAACACACAGTTAGACTTTGTGGGCAGCATATAAATGTAAAGGTAAAGGTCAGGTTCACCCTAGATCTGGCCACGAAGGCCTATTGGGGAGTAGAGGTATAGCTCTACTTTTTCTTTAACCTCGGCGCTTGATGGGGGTGGGTGGTCAACGCCACGCCCCGGCCGCTTTACCCCCGGGAAAGAGACCCGGTACACATTTTATAGGGGTTGGTGCGGAAAATTTCGCCCCCACCGGGTTTCGATCCCCGGACCGTCCAGCCCGTAGCGAGTCGCTGTACCGGCAGCGTTATCCTGGCCCACGTGGGTAGAATGTAGAATTTAATTTGTTGAAGGTTAAACCTGATGATACATAAAATAACCACTAGGATATAAAGAAATTGGTGTTTTATCTCATATATAGGTCAGGAATGCCGCCCTCAGATAAGAGTCTGTTTGCTTTTGATTTTTTTGTTACTGAAAACAATCCCGCTCCTCATATTAACGGTCCTTAGCTGTGACGAAGCCATTTCTGCTCCTTCTGTGCGAAGACCACAATGGATCTGTGAACTGTTAATTGTGTGAAAAAGATTCTCAGATGAGGCATCACTGTTGTTTTCAATAATCAATAGAACGTATATAATTTTGTAGTCTTTATGAAAAAGGCCGAAACATGTCGCTGTTATGATGTTTTAATTATCCTTTAATTGTATTTACATAATACAGGTTGTGTTAGACTGTAAAATTATATATATTCTATTAACTACGTGAAAAAGCAGATACAAGGCAGCTGGTAGTTGCAGATGTAGATGTAGATGTTATTCAACAACACAATTAGAATTTTATGATTTCGTTCAGCCGTAGGCCTATGCGAGTTCCTTCGGTGCTTCATTAATGTTGCAGATGCGGGGTTGTGCTTTTGATGCTACGATTCTGTGTGTCTGGAAAACACATCTTGTCGAGAATGTCTTAGTGGTACTGCTTTAAGTTTTCTTCGCACGCCTGTCTTAATGGGAACTGCTTGCTTTGTTGTCCCCTGACAAAATTGTTTTATCGGTTTTAGCAAATTATTTTTCAGAAGTTCCTGGAAAAGGAGTTGTTCTGAATTTGGTGTTCTGTAGCAGCCGATCGTTCGAGTTATGTGTTATCGAGTTAGGTGTGTTAAAGAACACGGTAGGCGCCGGTTGTTGGAATGATCCTGGAAGGCTGAATATACGACGAGGCCACGCTCAATGTTCGCAGTATGGTTTTCGAGTAACCGCCTCATACCGTGGTTTACGTTATAAACCAACTGCCCTTAAACTTATGTTTTCATCTTTTCCTGGACTTTCCCTTGCTTACTTACTTACTCCATGGTGCAGAGTCCTTCTTGAGAATCTAACTGGTTTGCAGCTAGTCAAGAAATTCCCCGCATTTTACGGAACCTGAAGGTTCATTACCGCGCTCACAAGCGTCCGCCACCTGTCTCTATCCTGGGCCAGCCCAATCCAGTCCATATACCCACATCCCATCTCCTGGAGATCGATCTTAATATTATCCACCCATCTACGCCTAGATCTCCCCCTGGACTTTCCCTAGTACGAAGAAATGAGAGCAGTAGCAACCATTAAGCGCAGACCATTTCGACACACTAGTAGAAATAACTTTAAAACGTCAGTCGAACTCTTTACACTACCACTTCCGGGTTTGGTGCAGAATAAGAATCATCTCTCTTCATCTGACAGAAAACTATTAGCTTGCAAGTTTAAGGCATTCATCTACTGTTTAGATTGAACCAGCTGTGTCTAACCCGTAAACCATGTTTGCTGCATTGTGAGTCACGCAGCTTTGCAGAGTGAATGGTTAGAGGTGGAAATACCTTAGCTTATCTGCTGCAGTTTCTCAGGAAGTTTGTGATATATAACCTGTTTGTTCATACAGTAAAAAAAAAGAGAATATTTATACAGTATAAACCAGTCGGATTTTTAGGTCGAAAAAATCCTCAGCAAGCCTTCCTTCGGAGGGGAAATAAAGCCGTCGGTCCCATGTCATAGATTTGCGTCATGTAAAAGATCCCTAAATTTACGTGGAAGTCGGAATTTAGGCAAAATTACTACCGGACATCTTTCTCGTCCACAGTTCCACCTTTCGCTGCTAGGATCTCTCGCGTCGTTGCGGACGGAGG
>Ga0123355_10020270_pt1 | contig 10612 bp, 11 predicted proteins | sample TergutEmb28metaG_3_FD_89872 | JGI IMG/M metagenome (GOLD analysis project Ga0123355, IMG submission 89872) | Embiratermes neotenicus P1 segment gut microbial communities from Petit-Saut dam, French Guiana - Emb289 P1 | ecosystem: Host-associated > Arthropoda: Insects > Digestive system > Gut ... | reverse complement strand
GAGTGCGGTAATGAACCTTCGGGTTCCGTGAAATGCGGGGAATTTCTTGACTAGCTGCAAACCAGTTAGCTTCTCAAGAAGGACTCTGCACCATGGAGTAAGTAAGTGAGTAAGTAAGTAAGTTATGAATATATAAGAGTAAATTTTAATTTCAGTGAACAATCTTACTCTTTTCGTTCTTGGGATTTATATATATTTTTTTAGACATTATAAATGTGATAAATTTTCAGAGAAATTAATTTCACTGCCCGAGATTTCTGTGCTTATGTTGGTTAAAATTGTAACTTGCGACATGCTGTGGCCATTATGTAGTCAAATAACTGTGTGAATCTTGGAGGTACATGGCAAAGGCATATGCGTAAGTCTCAAATTGAACAAGGCTGAAGTTGTGAAACGTTTTAGATTATCTTCCGAGTTTGACTTGATTGCGTCTCAGTTGCAAGGGATGAAGAGAGCGAACCGTAAACCTCACAAGTCATATACGTTCCCTACACTGAAATACGAGTTACCGGAACGGGTTAACAAGTGGCGCAACTCCATGACATGTATTATTATGATGATGATGACACTGAAATACACTGAAATGTGTCGGGAGACAGCCACATAAGGGGCTTATTTTGAGACAATTCTATGTATTTTAGTGTGGGTCGGGTAGCTCAGTCGGTGTAGTGACTGACTACGGGCTGGACGGTCCGGTATCAAATCCCGGTGGGGACGAGATTTTTTGCCCATCCAGACCAATCCTGGAGCCCAACCAGCCTTCTGTAACATTGGTACTGGGTCTTTCCAGGGGGTAAAGTGCGGCCGGGGTGTGCTGCTGACCACTCACCCCTTGTAGTGCCGCGGTGATGGAAGAGTAGAGTTATACCGCTACCCGCCCTCTGGGACACACCGGGCCTGTAACAGGATCACTTTACCCTTTTTTAATAATTTATTTTAGTAGCACTATACATAATTTTGTTTAAACTGTAGATACCTGTTTTTAAATTGCATTAAGATGTTAGCATAAAATTTCGCAAAATGAACCTACGAACTTAATCACTCCATGGAGTAGAGTTGTTCTTGAGAAGCTATCCAGTTCTCAGTTTGTTAAGAAATTGCCCGTATTTTATGGAAACAGAATGTTCAGTACCGCATTCACAAGTGCACGCCACCTTTCCCCAACCTGAACTTTTGTGTATGGTTCATAAAATGATACTTTTTAAGGAGAAGAGTTGTTAGCACCTTGTCCAACCCCCTAACTGGAGGACAACCCCTTGTCGGCTGTCCGCGACTTCTTATTCAATATATTCGCAGCTTCACTCCATACTGGAGACGGTTCTCCAACCGCAAACTGAGGATGTGCCATGCCGTGGTGACAGGAACCCACTTATCATCGACGAAATACCTGGAGATGGATAAAATTAATAACCTAAACCTTCATAATTTATATTTTGTGGCGAATTTGAGCAGTGAAACCAAGGCGAAAGAGATGGACGGTATTAGAGGGCGTATACTAGGGATAGGAATGTGTATATCATTTTACTTGGAGATTCTGAAGGTAAGAAAACGCTTGAGAGACCTAGAAGTGGATAGGAAGTTAATTTTGAAACGGCTCGAAGTAATAGTGTATGAGGATGTCAGCTAGGTTCACTTAGTTTGCGATTATTTTGTTGGATGACTCCTACGCAGATGACAAGAAAACCTTGTTTTATATTGCAGGAGGGTAATACCGCCTTTAGTTGGGCGAATAGCACATTCTGCAGGAAGAAAGTGCGCTGTGAATTTGCAAACATACAGTGGCGTTTATTGTTTCTTCTGTAACAATTTTATGGTAGACCTTTAACCTATTAAAGCCTATTGGTTATGTCATGCACGAACGGTTTAACATTCAACAACTGTACGCTCTGCACACACTATATTTATGTGTTTTGTATTTATCTGAGAACAAACAGCGACTTGTGTCACTTACAGCATAAACTGATTGGTTTTTATAACCTAGATGAAAAGTGTTTACAGCGCGGTACGGACTGGGTCTTTAAATAAAGCGGCCTGCGCTTCGTCTTTGAATGGTCAATTTTACTTTATGTATAATGGAATATAAATTTAAACATTTGTTGTACATCTTCCATACTGGAGCCTGATAACATAGATTTACCACCAAATATATGCACAGTGTCTTACGTTTATTATGCAAAACTCCTACATGTTTCTGCCATATATCATTGCCTTCTTCAGGGAGCTACAATTTTGGAAGACGTGTACAGCTTCTCGTAGGTAATTTGCAGAATATATATATATATAGGATGATTAAAAAAAATGGACTCAATTTCGTACGCCTGTTACTGTTCAATTGAGGCCATCTTTTTGAACCATCGTGTATATATATATATATATATATATATAAACGTAATAAGACCACCATGATGCTTGTCACTATCACTTAACGTCAGTATATAAATAGGAAGTTGTAATGTTAAAAGTGTTTTTTACGATGTAATTGATCTTATAATTTGTACGTATTAACAATGTTAAAAGCAATAACTTTTATCCAAATATTTGTGGTGAAGGCGATTTTCTTCGATTAAACTCTATCAGGTAATCGGTAATTATTTATGTTGAATTTAAAACTTAGAACATTTTAAAAATGTATCAAAAATAAAAACATTTAATTTTGATACATTGTGCAACTAGTTGGTAATAAACTTGTGTGTAAAAAATATAAAGATTTTGTGTATTTAAATGAAGTATTAGGTTGAAATACTTAATATGCATAAAAGAAGATATTCCTCTATAAATTTATAGAAATTATGATAAACTTTCCATATTTCGTAATACAAAGTGAAAGCTATAAGAGGCAGTAATAGGAACAATGTGAGTAGGAAGCCACGATTCTTCATAGTTATCTGCAGAATCATATTGCTTTTCATTGCGTTGTGTCACTTTGTTTGACTTTATTCATAAGACAGTGTGGTGTGAAGTGAAAACCCTCAAACAATTATATCAAACCTCAGAGACGACTTGTGAGAATAACTGTCAGCCTCTTTGGTCTGTCCTGACAACTAAATAAGGCAATGTTTTACTAGAGCCCTTACAAAGGTAAATATTTTATCTTGTTCGGATGGATTTGGCTACAATTACTATCTCTGGCAAGCAAAGCAAATGTTGAAACAAAGGACTCGAATACAAGTTTGAAAAATGACACTAGAGGGTAAGATAAAACAGCTGCTGCTTATGAATCCACGAAGGCTTATAGTCAAGTGGATGTAAAATACGCACGCACTCTTATTTAATGGGGCTGTAGATGGTTGCCTGTCGTATATTATACAAGCCAGACCTTCTGGCCGTCATTAACCCTTTGACGCCTAACGACCACTATATTGGTCGTACCGCACCGCTAACCTCTAAATGTTGCATTTTATATATTTATTCAACAAATATAAGTACTGAATATTTTAAACATGGTTTATACTCTCCGTTTCTTTCTCTTCAAAATGCAGTTTATTTCATAATTCTAACGTATTTGGTTCCTGTTTTGTTCACATTTTATATACAGGGTGTGCTAAAATTTTAAAAAAAATTCCGGCGCCAAACGGTTAAATACTCGCTGGATGGGCTGTAGAACTGCTCTGAATGAGTCTACGGGCAATTCATGGCTGCAGCTCTAGGGTAAAAAGTAGCGGAGCAGGCAGAAAATATCGTTATAAAATTTCGGAAGGATATGTTTCCAGATCTACTAGAAGATACTTGTCATATCTTGCTTTTTTCGAGTTTTGAATTTCACACGGAGGTGATCAAGCAGGTTGTCTTCTCCTGGGATGAGCTTTCGGGCTGTGTTGCAGCTCAATACCAGCAGTTTAGGGGAACCTCACACATCAGTCTGTGTAACTAAAGCATGTTCTTCACCCTAAAGGCGAAGACATAGTTTACGGCGAAAATTGTGTAAGGTGCCGTCAAAGTAATCAGCGTCGCTTCCACGAAGATACAAAAACCTTATTAAAAGTATTTCTTTTTGAGTTATCCGATTCATTTTTAAGTGACTAAGTATATAAAATTGTATTCGATTTTCGTGAGACCGTGCAGCATTAGAACAACGATGTAAGCGACTAACAAGATGCAACAGTTTTCGTTTATTGATCTTTTTATTGACCTATTTGAATCTGCTGTACATGTTTCGGGCGACAAACTCAACCATTTTCATGAGCACTTTTTGACTGTGTATACAGTCAAAAAGTGCTCCTGAAAATGGTCGAGTTTGTCGCCCGAAACATGTACAGCAGATTCAAATAGGTCAATAAAAAGATCAATAAACGAAAATTGTTGCATCTTGTTAGTTGCTTACATCATTGACCTAAAATTGTGTTAATCCTCACGTATCAATTATCTGAAATGTCCAACATCTACTAGCAAGTTTTAGAAGAATTTTTTCAGGCATATTGAATAAATGTATTTTATTTCTGACTCTGTAATTTTTCTCAGGGGCATGTACAGGAGTGCTGATAAGTCCTGAGCCCGACCAGGAAGGAAACAAGCTAATGTTTCCGTCAGAATGGCGTGAATTTCCTTTGGCGCTTTGCCGTGCAGGAAAAAAAAACTCGATGACAGCTCGCGTCTCGATGTTGTTGAAACCGCGCGCGTCCCTGAAATGTTTCCGAGCTTCTTTCCTTCCTGGTCGGCCTAAGGACTTCTCAGCACCCCGGTATTTTAGGTATGAATAAAGAGAAACAGAGTGTTGGAATGCATAAGAATACATTAGCGCTCGGTTCAACACGAATAAAATCCATTTAAATACAAACGGCTGTTTATCTCGATGCCATAGAATTCTATAAATACTCCCATTATTACAACATTCTAAATGAGCCCTCCTCCTGACTTGAGCTCGTTAATATGTTCCGACAAGTAGAGGGAAGATATTCCTGGCTGTTGCGATGTAGCCTCATTTTCATAGAAACAGCGGAAACAGAGGTTCCTGATGTTTCTTGATAATGTTCCCTTACTTTACGAGACGAGTTATTTTATTTGCTGCTCGCAACCGAAGATAACTCTCCCTACGTCAGACTGTATATTTATCTTTAGCAAGGCATGTGTAGCTCATGATAATTTAGCTGTGCGGCAATTGATAGATTAACGTTTCTTCAGTCGGAGATGTTGTACTGCGAGCAGCGAGATTAATATAAGTACTGAGTGATAGTTTTAAAGCAGGGGACGTGATCTGTTTACAGTTGGGTCTCGTACTGGGGCTTTGCCTTGCAGACTAAGAAAAAGCCGTGTACCGACGGAGCCCAAGGATAGAAGGCCACAGCTGTACTGATCAGTTGAATGCGTTAGGAGTGGTTTTCAGATTTGGTTAGTGGAAATTACAAAATTGAGTGACATATTTTCTTGGTCATTTGTATGTATAGATTTAGCGTTTTAGTCAGAAGGTCTGACCTAATATTGCCTTAAAAAAGGTAAATTGCACCCTTGTACAGGCACTGAGGTTCTGTACAGGCCGTACGGCCATAGGAGGAGTAGAGGTATAGCTCTATTCTTCCTTAACCACGGCACTAGAAGGGGGTGAGAGGTCAGCGTCACGCCCCGGGCGCTCTTTACCACCGGAAAAGATCCGGTACCCATTGTACAGGAGGCTGGTTGGGCCCCAGGGCCGGTCTGGACAGGTGCGGAAAATCTCGCCCCCACCGGAATTCGATCCCCGGACCGTCCAGCTACCGGGCCCACATTTGTATGTATAGATTTTACATTTTTGTCAGAAGGTCTGACCAAATATTGCCTTACTGAATGGCAAATTACGCGAGTAAACATCAGGGGAATGGGCATTTGTTGTTCTGTACTCCATTGCAGTTATACAGCAAAGTTTGAGAAGCCAGACTTCAACAACTTACTATGATTTTGGCCAGGGAATTGTGAAACGTCTTCAGCATCATCAATTTCATATTTAAGTCTTTTTATCGCTGTATTTCAAATAAGTTAAACGTGAATAATATTTAGTGCCTTTAGCTATAGAATTTATTATTCTTTACTATGCATTAGTTAAATCAGATCCTGAAAAAAAAACCCGCGGATTTTACATAATCACTTGCATGTCCATTGTTACGTGTTTACAAAATTTTGATCTCCAATTCTATTCCTTTGATGAATTCCTCAGCAAGTTTCGATGCCGAATCGCTGCAATAAATCAATGGAGGATATAATCGTGTTAGAAAAACAGTCGTGTGTATTAGGACCATCGTGCCATAAACTTCTTATGCGTTTCTTGTAAGATTTTTTTAATTAGATGCACCCAGTTCGAAAACCCATTTCATACTGCACAAAATAAATTTCTTTTCAGTTCCGGTTATGAACATAGAGACTTCAGATGCCAAAGCTGAGAAATATCCGAGCCTACTATAAAGAAGGGAGCTTTGTGAGCCATTTAAATTTACTAAAAACGTTTTTGAGAAATAGAACCCGAAAATTGGTTATATGTTTCACAGATTAATTCATCCATCGCCTTCACCCCATACTTCTGAAGATTAATGGTAATAACAACCCACCATCTATACCTACATCTCTCACGTGATTCGTTCGTGTATTTTGCTTACTGAAATTTATAAAATATTTTACCTTACACCTATACGTTCTACATGCCTCGCCCATCACACCCTTCTTGATTTCATGACCTATTATAGTAATATTTGGCCTATAGTAAAAGTTACGAAATTTCTCTTTGTACAATTCCCTGTTTCCTCTTTTCCGTCCGTCTTCTTAAGCCCAAGTATTCTTCTCAGGATCTCTTCGTCACACTCAAACCATTTCCTGGCCATAATGTGACACAAGACCGGCGTTGTGCACCTTTGGGCCCGGTGATTGCAAAAGAAATCAAAAGGGGAACACACACCACAGAACGTGAAGCTGTATCCAGTCACTCATATCACAGCCGGACGTCTTCAGGAGTACCCAGTACTGCTGCATGTACAAGTAGAATATTTAATCTTATGTGTATTGGACCGTGCATCATTGTGATAATTGAAGAATAAGAGACCAACTTGATGTCACAATTTATTAAGTTTTATTTCACTTCTTCCGTGCTCAACATGTTTCGAACATTAATACATCCATCATCAAGAGCCTGCGACTTTTCTATTGTATCACCACATTGGTTGTGTGTTCTTGTTTCGATGTGTGTTGGAGTGGTACCCGTTGTATCCGTGTGGCAGGCTGAAGCCGACACAGCACCACAGGCTGAAGCCTGCCACACGGATACCACGGGTACCACCCAAACACACATCGAAACAAAAAACACAACCAATGTGGTGATACAATAGAAAAGTCGCAGGCTCCTGATGATGGATGTATTAATGTCCGAAACATGTTGAGCACGGAAGAAGTGAAATAAAACTTAATAAATTGTGACATCAAGTTGGTCTCTTATTCTTCAATTATCAAGAATATTTAATGTCTCGAACTTTGTTTCACAGTCGGGAATTATTTTTAACTTCTCTTGGTTAACTGTAGAAGAAAGCAAATCTATGTGCTTCACATTCTTTCCTTGCTACGTTTTCATGGGGTCGCTGAGCAGAAAACCATAGAAATTAATTTAATTTTAATAATTGAATGAGCTGAATAATTTTAATTAGTTTCTGCTCTCTGGCAAGCATGCGAGTGGAATTATTATAATTTTTTTTAATTTTTATATTTTTTGTTACCACTAACCCAGAATGCGGTTAGTGGGAATAACATCATAAACCATATAAAATAAATGCCTGCATTAATAATTAAAACTAAGGTTTACAGTTTAGAATATTTGTGCAGCTATTTCCCACGCCTGTGTTACCTTGCTGTGAAATTACATGAAAATTTGAAAATATTGTATCATTTTAGAATAAATATATTTATGGCATACTGTGTTCTTACCTGTGTATATTGTAACCGACATAGCACCACAGTTGACTATTTTATGTATCATGATAATCATGAAATATCTTATGTGCGATTTCTGGCTTCCGTTGTCAAGTAGATTAGAACTGTATTCTACTGAAAAGTCAGTAAGGATGTACCACTACTTGCTGCGTAATAACACAGAAGACTGCAGGTCTCAAGAAAGATTTATATTTGAAGTGTTGGAATGATTCTGTCTGCGTTTAAAAATTTGTTACTTAGTGACATTTATTGCCCCTATGTGTAATAGCGCGTTTGTAAATTCAGTAAATCACAAACAGGACAGCAAGCGAACAAATTTTAAGGCTTATGACGTCGAATGTGTTGACGGAGTCTACACGATTACCCTTTGTAACTTTGTTGTTCCGACGTTTAGTCTGGTAGGATATCTCTTTCGGGAAACGGGTGTGGTTCACCGAATCACGTATAGTTCTAATTATTTTTACTGTTGTTATATTTACTCAATTTATTGTTGATAGAATGAAGAAAGTCGTTCTGTATCAAGTTAAATAACTAAACATTATTTTATTAAAATAACACAGTCACTTGCACTCCCTCATTCACACCTCTCGTACGCGACTGACTTCCTTACTGGACTGCTAGCGTCCGTTATCAGCTCCTAACCGTTTCGCCGTTTAAACCTCTCCCCTCCTACCGATCACCAACGGTCCTGAATATACGTTTACAGATTAACCTACAACGCATGGCCATGAACCGTCCGTAACTGACGCCAGAAATCCTAAGAAACAAATATATCAATAATATTAGGCTACAGGAGGAAAGAACAACTGTATTTGTAGTGGCATATTTAGCTTCAAATAATTTGTGAGAATGTTGGTAACGAACGAATAATTTGTGAGAATGTTGGTAACGAACAAATAATTTGTGAGAGTGATGGTAACGAACAAAGTCCTTGGACAGTCTCCTGACTGAAGGAACTCGCTGTCCTTCAGATAACCAAGAAATGTACTGATTTTTGTTTCCTTATATTTTGTACTATGACCAACAGATGCTGAATTATTTCACAAATTATCACACTCCTCCTACATGTTTCGACACTATTGTGTCATCCTCAGGGAGCTCATAGTCAGTACCTTGCCAAGTTACACAACTATGTCAAATGCAGCTGTTGGTAATGCAATTTACAATTAAGATATTTCCCATAGGTTTTATGCTGTTGAAGTCTCAGTGTTTAAAGTATTTAAAATATTAAAATTGTCCTGTTTATTAAAAAATGGGCTAAAATCAGTTTGATGTTATAATTGTCATGAAGTCCGTCTGTGTGGTGGCTGTAAATACAATATGTGTGTTGATGCTGTCGTCTTGCTGGTCCGGTACGTACATAGTAACAAAATAATGTACAAAATGATAAAACATTTACAGTACTGGGTATTAAAATAAAAAAAAATTGACCGCTGATTGCTAAACCCGGAAACTAATTGCGTTATTAAAAGATCTGCCGACTGATTTTTTTCCAAAGCCAGAGGAATCTAGTGACACATTGTCAAATTCTGTTCCTGCTTATTAAATTTTAGACTTATTCTCCCACGCACCTCCAAGATTCCAAATTTTACCCTTCCTTGGAAGTTTTCCGAATCAAATTTTGTTGAAATTTCTAATATATTCGTGAGTTTCCCTAACTTAACTGTTGTCTGCAGTTCAAACCTATTGACGATTCCTGATGAGGAGGTGATGATTGTAATTTTAAAAGCAGTTATTACTAATATGTGATATTCTGATATTTGCAGGTTAATTATTGTCATTTAAATTTTCGTAAGCCATTACACGTAAACATATCACGGTAAATGTAGCCCAACTAGTTTTTGTAGCAAAATTATTAATCTCCATGCAAAAAGAACTAATTTCTCCGCCATGTCCGAGTTGTTTTAGATATTTCTAAATCGTCCTGTCCATTTCAAGAAATTAATGTTGGAGCAATGGTTAAGAAATTCTGAAGCAATTTTCATTTGTATGTTTGGGAAAAAAATGTAACTTAGCTGTGAAAACATTAAAAGCGAATGTTCAGTTCACTCTGTTCGTAAATTGCTGCTGAATGTGTCTGGCGGAATTAAAAGCACATTTATAGATCAGTGGGACGACAGTAGTGGTAGTGGTGGTAGTAGTACGAGTGGTATCCGTATGCCACCGGATACCACCCCAACCAGCCACACCGGAACTCCAACACACATCGAAACAAGAACACACAACCAATGTGGTGATACAATAAAAAAGTCGCAGGCTCCAATCCATGGATGTATTAATGTCCGAAACATGTTGAGTATTCAGGAAGTGAAATAAAACTTAATAAATTGTGACCTCAAGTTGGTCTCTTATTCTTCAAATATCACAATGCTGCACGGTCCAATATACATAAAATGTAGAGGATAGTTTAATTGGAATAAATTAATGGAAAAAGTGTGCATCTTGTTGGTCTTTCTCACGTATATGAAGGAACATTAATTAATAACTACGTAATTCGAAGCAGCGATAAATAACTAATAATCTGTGGCTGATACCCAAGTACATACGCAATGTAAGCTCGGAATTACAACACATACAGTACACTTTTCGAAATTCCAGCGCTGTTTTTCCTTCTTCATCGACTGATTAAACCGTCACTTGTTTAACGACGCTTTTCAGCTAAACGTATTATTCCGCGTGGCATATTTGCTTAACCGCCAAGACTGAGTGGGAAAAGCCCGGGTTAAAATTATAG
>Ga0123355_10020269_pt1 | contig 10612 bp, 7 predicted proteins | sample TergutEmb28metaG_3_FD_89872 | JGI IMG/M metagenome (GOLD analysis project Ga0123355, IMG submission 89872) | Embiratermes neotenicus P1 segment gut microbial communities from Petit-Saut dam, French Guiana - Emb289 P1 | ecosystem: Host-associated > Arthropoda: Insects > Digestive system > Gut ... | reverse complement strand
GGGGGGGGGGGGGGGGGGGGGGGGGGAGAGTACTCGGATAGCAGCCTGTCTCAGTGCTACTGTCTACCACATATCTCGCGCGGACTGACGCGGGACGCCGCGGTAGGAGGCCGGAGAAATCGCCTGAGTCATGGCAGACCTTTGGTACAGTTGCTGTACCTGCAGTATATAATCCACTGGGGGGTGGAACACGTGAGAAGTGATGTACACCTTGACTACACCACGTGGATTCTTTGTAAAGCTACGCCCGAACTCTATACGTAATGTCAAACCGGCCCAAAGCGTAACCTGAATTAAAATAAGCCCGCCTTCATCGTGCGCTTTTTGCGGTTCCCAAAACACGGACAAAACACAAAACATAAAACCACCCCCGATAAATGGAAAATATTAACGCGAAAAGAGCAAGAAAGAAAGAAGAATTTAAGGGGGAAAGTCTGCTGGGGTTATTACTGGTTTCAGTCCCGTTACAGGCCTGGAGTGGCCCAGAGGGTTCCAGGAAGTTACGGTTCCCAGATTACGTGACAATGCTCCAGGATGGTGGTAAGGTTGTCAGCCTTACGCACCGGCCGCTTTTTACCCCCAGGAAATACTCCTGTTACTCATTTATGTTAGAGGCTGAGTCGATCCCCAGGGCCATAGTGCGATCGGAAGGATTATGTCAATGAAAAATTCCAGTGACACCATCTGGGATCGAACCAGCGACCTTCCGATTTGTAGCACAGCACCTTAACCACTGTGCTACAGCGGTCCCCGATTACTGGTTTCCGTTCATGTATTTTCTTCAGGAGATTCTATTGTGTTGCGTATGGAGGAAACAGTCTTCAGACGTGGAAGGTACCGCGCAAATACCAAACAAGCAATTGTGGACAGCCGACAAGGGTTGGTCCTTCAACTTGATGGCTGTGGTGGAAAATAAAAACTCTCGTCTTAATAATTCCGCTCAATAAATAAAATACGTGGAAGCAGTAACACACACATTTCTATTGGGTTTGTTAAAATGGTGGGCGAGAGATTTTCCCCTGCTCCAGAACACCAAGACCGTCTCTGAGACCCATCCAGCGTTCCACTGAATGGGTACCGTGGGTAAAGCGGCCGGGGCATGAAGCTGACCACTCACCTCCATCTCGTTCCGATGTTATGTATGAGTGGATTTATACATTCACTCCTACATAAGCCTTCATGACGTGCACACAGACCTTACCAAAAGGCAGACGTACATTACCGAATGTTCTGAACATTTAGTTCCCATTTCTGCTGTAAGAGTTCAGCACATGAGACAAGAAATACATGTACAATATCTACCTGCAACTGATCAACATAAATTCCGACACCATTTCTTTCAATTTTGCGGCCCCAAGTGATAAAGTAAAGGTAAAGGTAAAGTTCACCCTATAACAGGCCACGAAGGCCCAGAAGGGGAGTAGAGGTATAGCTCTAATCTTTCTTTAACTCGCGCTAGATGGGGGTGGATGGTCAACGACACGCCTCGGCCGCTTTACCCCCGGGAAGGAGACCCATTGCATAGGAGGCTAGGTGGGCCCCAGGGCCGGTCTGGACGGGCGAGGAAAATCTCGCCCCCATCGGGATTCGATCCCCGGACCGTCCAGCCCGTAGCCAGTCGCTAATACCGACTGAGCTATCCCGACCCATACGGTCCAAAATGGTACAAATTATATTTGTTGCTTCCACGCTGATGGCGTCTCACGGCGACCTACCCCAAGGACAAGACCAGCTCGATTATGCTCTCAGGAAGTAGCGACGCTGAATCAATACCGTCGGGCCAAGTCGCAGCGGCCGGCCGCTCTGCTTATGCGCTGTCCGCAAACTTCTATTGCTGCGAGGTTTAGGGCAGAGTGACGCGCGCGACAACGCGCCTAACCAGAACACACCAGTTACTTCACAGAGCTGATAAATGCTAGCTGCGTGATTAGTGCAGGACTCATCGCTTCCCGCATTCAGTCTACCGGCTTATCGCAACTGCAGTGCATCCTGTCAGAGCCACAAAACTCAGCTAATTAGGCCTAATCCAATTACGCAATGTTAACCAACAAAATGCACTTTTTAAAAGTAATGTTTCAATTCAGTTTTTGTCTTCTTGTCCAGCACATCCTTCAAAATGACAGACTGCTTGCATACATGCATGGAAAACATGAAGATGACCATAAGATGTTCGAAACATGTAGCAGACAAGAGGAATTTAATTAAAATATGCATTTTGTTGGTTAACATGTATCACAACGCACGGTACAAAAAACGTAAAGTAGAATCTTATAATAAAACCAACTACATGCACTAATTTATCAAATTTATTTTTGGAATAAAACTCTACATGTTTCGGACAGTTCCTCTGTCCATCATCAGGAGTTTTTCACTGTACACACAGCAATGGTATATGTCATACGGGTTTGCTGACAGCCTCCTCGCAAGATGTCAGCAAACCTGTATGTATTGCTGTGTGTACAATGAAAAACTCTTGATGATGGACAGAGGAACTGTCCGAAACATGTAGAGTTTTATTCCAAAAATAAATTTGAAAAATTACTGCATCTAATTTTTTATTATAAGAATTTATCGCGATGCACGGTCACCTGAACGTCAAATACATAAAGTAGGCCTAATCCAGTGCAAGTTTGCAGTCTCCATACCTTGGTGATCCTCTTCAATATTACGCTCCGGTCTACGACTAACTACCCTAAGGTGTTCCGACCACAATGCATGCACATCTCACATCAACCTAGTTTCGTCACCCTGCAACATTCGATGCACCGTGCAGTGTACGAAATTTCAATACATAATTTATGTTTCCGTTGTAAGATGCAGTTTTCAGAACTGGGGGGGTGATTTGCGTTGTAGCAAGTATCCTAAGGAATACCGTAAGACTGCACATGGTGCACGCCGCGACGCAAGACACAGACATTAAACAGGGCGTTCTTTACTGTCAGGCTGTCATACGGTCGTAAATGTAAAGTAAATTGTATAGCAAGGCCTTCCCTGCGCCTATCTTCACGATAACTTGGAAAAGCTCCAACCGTTTTACGTGCTAACCTGTCACACTAATGACACACACATCGAAAAGCAAGTGTGGAAAGAAGCACAGACAAAAATTCGTTCACGTCCGTACGGAAAGAAGGGCTTTAAGTGTACCGATTTTTTTTTTTTTTGAAGAATTCAAAATCAATAAATTTCTGTGGGCATTTCCTGCCGACGTTGGTCTAAACAGGAATGGGAAAATGTAGACAATTGGGAAAAATTGTACTTTCGTCCTTACGTAAAGTAAGACTGAAACTATTTCCGGTTTTCCCGAAATTCTGGCTCGACAGCTTTTTTAAAGCAAATCATACACCGAGTTTCATGAAAATCGTAGGCTTTAGTAGCTGATTAATAGGTTACAGAGGAACGGACAGACGGAAGGACGTGGTTCCCCCGTAAATCGTTCTTTTACACGTAACAAAACGCTTGAATCCCACTGAATTCCTAATGAATATCATTTGAATTTGTCAGTGTCATTCAAAAAATATCCGAACTTCGCGAAATTTCGAAGCCAGGATCTTTCACGATTTAATTCAGCCGCGGAAATTTTTCGTATTGTAAAAGTTGTTCAGTAGCCCATAAAATTCAAGCCTAAAAAAAACAGGCCACAAACTAACAGCGACATCATCACCGCAAAACAGCGGAAGGATACGAGATATTAGTGAAATGCGGACGTTTAGGAAGAAAGTCACATTTCATGTACTGGAAAAACTAAATGTTAACCGAAATTTGTAATGTATGAATTAATGTCTTAACGGAACGCAGGACGAATTCACAGTATGAAGATTGACAATAGGTCCATTGAGAGGGTGGAAGAGTTCAAATATTTGGGAACAACGTTAACAAATCAAAATTATATTCGGGAAGAAATTAAGTGCAGGCTGAATTTAGAGAATGCTTGCTATTATTCGGTGCAGAATCTTCTGTCATCCAGGTTGCTGTCCAAAAACTTAAAGATCAAGATATACAGAACTATAATTCTGGCCGTTGTCCTGTATGGGTGTGAAACTTGGTCGCTGACATTGAGGGAGGAACGTAGGCTGAGGGTGTTGAGGAGAGTATTTGGGCCTAAGAGGGACGAGGTTACAGAGGAATGAAGAAAATTACATAATGAGGAGCTTAGGGATCTTTACTCCTTATCCAATATTGTGCGGGTGGTAAAATCGAGAAGAATGAGATGGGCGGGTCATGTGGCGCGTATTTGGGAGGGGAGAGGTGTGCACAGGGTTCTGGTGGGGAAACCTGAGGGAGAGAGACCATTGGGGAGACCCAGACGTAGATGGGAGGATAATATTAAGATGGATCTTCGGGAAGTGGGAGGGGGTGGAGACTGGATGGAGTTGGCTCAGGATAGGGACAGATGCGGGCACTTGTGAACACGGTGATGAACTTTCGGGTTCCATAAAGTGTGGGAAATTTCTTGACTAGCTGCAGAACCAGTTAGCTTCTCAAAAAGGACTCTACTCCATGGAGTAAGTAAGTAAGTAACGGACCCCAAACTTCGCGAAACCCCGGTGTTCTGAGGAACAACGTGACAGTACTGGGCTCTATGCCACACTTTAGAGCTGCAATACGAAGACACATTAACGTCCATCCACGACAGATTATCTTCACCTAACAGGCTCGATTTTAGACGAAAGCCCGATAAACAAGGCCGAGAAAACGCCACATTTCCATGAATTGCCCACGTATGAACGCCTTCCTCGAAGCACTGCCTACAATTTTCACCACAGATTCCGATTACCACAATCGGCTGTTAGACACAACACCTACTGATCTGTGTGGCCCATTGTAGCACACTGTCATGACCCACATGAGCCGATTTACTGCGGCCTTAGCTGCAGGTCATATGCTCAAAAAGCGTGGCTCTCTGTTCCACAACGCGCAGCGCGTGAGGATTTTGTGCCGGCTGTCCAGTTTTTCGTCCAAACGAATTCCCCAGGGAATGTTAACAGAACTTGTTTCGTGGGTCTCGTTACTGCAAAGACGGTATCGCTACATGAAAATGGGATGCTTTAATATAATTTTCAACCCACTTATAGGCACAATGCAGGCCCGGTAGCTCAGTCGGTATAGCGACTGACTACGGGTTAGACGGTCCGGGATCGAATACCGGTGGGGACGAGATTTTCCGCCCGTCCAGACCGGCCCTGGTGCCCACCCAGCCTCCTGTAAAATGGGTACCGGGTCTTTCCCGGGGCTAAAGTGCGGCCGGGGCGTGCTGCTGACCACTCACCCCCTTCCAGTGCCGCGGTCATGGAAGTGTAGAGCTATACCTCTACCCACCCTCTGGGCCACACCGGGCCTGTAACGGGATCATTTTAACTTTACCTTTTTTTGTGTATAATAACATTTAATTTCCACTAATTTATTTTAATACTGTTACTCAGGGTAACAATTTTACTTCAAATTTTTTAATGTATGTTATATGAGATCTCGTAGGTAACAATAACAATACTTACTCCATGGTGCAGCGTCCTTCTTGAGAAGCTAACTGGTTTGCAGCTAGTCAAGAAATTCCCCGCACTTCACGGAACCCGAAGGTTCATTACCGCACTCACAAGCGTCTGCCACCTGTCTCTATCCTGGGCCAGCCCAATCCAGTCCATATACCCACAAACAATAACAATAGCATTGCTAATTGTATACTTTCCTTACTAAGAAAAAGTAATCAACCTGAAGATGGCTCATAACTACGGCCGAAACATGTCGCTGAAAGGAACAATGTAAGAATACACCTGAATAAAATCAACTGAGTTGTGTTTGACTGTATTCTGTTTATAATTTATAATTCTATACAACACAACAACATAATTGTATCACAACGCACGGTATAAAAAGCATACAGCCAAAAGACAATATTTCGGTTTTTTAAAACAACAAAGGGAAAACGACAGCAGCACACCGCCGTGCGGATTTACCGAACCGCACCGCCGTGCGGATTTACCGAACCGCACCGCCGTGCGGATTTACCGATCCGCACCGCTGTGCGGATTTATCGCACCGCACCGCTGTGCGGATTTACCGAACCCACCTAAAGGTCTGTTCCGCAAACCTGATGAATCTGCTCTCTGAGACGCTGCTGACAGCTTCACGTCACATTGACGCTGACACTGTGCCATAGGGCAGCTTAATGCCAAGATCGGGAAGGTATTGAATGACGCCCTGTCATGCCGAGTTCCAAGAACCCACCCAGATCAATTAGTTTACATTACGGTGAAGTAGCGCAATTAACCAGAGGGATGCGTATGTGGTAAATACAATTAGGATTTGAAGTCTAGCGACCTAGCTAACCAACCAACCGCATGACCGACCGTCCAACCAACCGAATAACAGAACTCCATTAAAAAGGCATTCGTGAGAAACTGACAGTTCCTCAGCCAGTCAATAAATTTCCCGCACTTTATGGAAGCACGAAGTTCATTACCGTGTTCACAAGAGCCCGCAAATTTTCCCTACCCAGCGCCAGACCAATTCATGTCCACAACCTATTTCTTGTAGATACATTTTAGTATTATCCTCCCATCTATGGGTATGTCTTCCAAGCGCACTCTTTCCTTCAGATATACGCACGAAAACAATGTACGCACCTCTCCTGTCCCTCATACTGGTGGCGGTATTATTATTATTATTATTATTACTACTACTACTACTACTAGTAGCAGTAGTAGTAGTAGTAGTAGTAGTAGTAGTAGTGGGGGACCGCGGTAGCACGGTGGTTAAGGTGCTGTGCTACAAATCGAAAGGTCGCTGGTTCGATTCCAGATGGTATCATTGGAATTTTTCATTAACATAATCCCTCCGATCGCACTATGGCCCTGAGGTCGACTCAGCCTCTAACAGAAATGAATACCAGGATTATTTCCTGGGGGTACAAAGCGGCCGGTATGTAAGGCTGACAACCTTACCACGATCCTGAGCCATTGTCACGTAATCTGGGAACCTTAACTTCCTGGAACCCTCTGGGCACCTCGGGCCTCTAATGGGACTGATTTTTTAGTAGTAGTAGTAATAGTAGTAGTAGTAGTAGTAGTAGTAGTTGTTGTTGTTGTATAAATTGTAGTAGCAATACTTGCTTTGACCCCATAAAGAACACCATACCGTGACACGCAGTTCGAATGGCAGCATTAGCCGAAACAAAAGGTCACCTCATGCTCGGTCACAAATTGACCATAAATAATAATAATAATAAGACATGGCCAAGGATCGCGATTGCCAACGATCATTAACTAAAATCATCACTAAAGCTAATCCCAAAGGTCTGAAGAAGAGCTAACATGACCGCCCAGTACACCTAAACACTACGGTTCACAACTGCTAAGCACACACGAACGTCAGCCAGAGACGTCTACCCATGCCTGCCGAACATAAAAGACTGTGGTTAGACACGCTCACAATTGCTGGACATGAACACGTGTGCAGTGGGAATGCTCAGCACAAAATATTGTCCACCAGACACGATCGGATATGCTGAGCAGGCAAGAATATCGATCAGACCCCACATAAGGTCACAAACGATGAGAAATGCGACCTGCGCCATAATAAATTGCCACTTCTTTCAGTTCAAAAGACTAACCGGCATTTTACTCACAGAGATGGAGGAACTAATCAACCAAATCGCGTTAGTTCCACGTAAAGATTCCTTCCTTGTACTTTACAAAGCGAATGAAAAACGACGCTCAATGGACAGGAGCTGCTTGTCCTATTCGGCAAACGCACACGAAATCTACAACAGAAGATCCACTAATATTTTAGTGCTGTTTGATCAAAATCTTGTAAGCATTTCTCATCTCATCATAACACGTTCCTTCGACCCCATTTTTCTCGCCTTAAATCGCTGAGACAAAATTTTGGGAAAATTTCAAATTGTTTCACATTACGCGCCTTCAGACCTCCCACTATATCATCCGTTTTAGGCCCAAATATTCTCCCCTGTACTTTGCTTCTCAGGCACTCTCCACCGGTTCTTTAAACACCGTTTAGAAGAGCCAGGGAGCCGAGTCAAAAGTGACGAGTGTGTGTGTGTGTGTGTGTGTGTCCTCCATGTAGTTGAAGAGACATTCGTCTCCGCGTATATTACTGTATTATACCTGCCAATATCCTGGTACGGTGACGTCACCAGTTATGCTGATTGTATACAGCAGGACCCACTGCCAAGATACTGAACTAGAATACAAATCGGCAGAACACACACTGGTTTAAGGCCACTGAGTTGCTACGGAGTGGTGCTTGTCTGTGAACAGATGGCTTGGCTGTAAATATACAAACTGTTTATGGAAGTAATTTAGAACACAAGATCACAAATAAGAGCCTGTACAGTGCTGAATAATACGTCACAAGCACAAGCCGGTACTATAAAATGCCAGGAATCCTAAGACAAAATCCGAACATAAGAAACGTTACCAATAAAGGCGTCTGTACGACACAAACAATACGACGCTCTGCAACAAGGCAAAATGCAACTTTAAGTGTTAAAGTTGAATCACATTTAGATCGGAATACCGGACAGGAGAAAGACAATAAAGAAGCAGACATCCCCCAGGTACAGACGAACCGACGACGTCAGTACACATGTATACGCTTGGCGTGCGTGAGTGAGTCATACCTTGGTCTATAACAATCGACAGTAATAGATAACAATCGATGATGATAATGACTAATAAATGACAATAATCCACCACGCTCGATGACTAAGATTGGGATGACACTGTGTCCTCTGTGAGGCACAAGACGAGGCTGAAGAAACCGTTGAGCATTACGTACATAAGAAAGCACACACCAGGTGACAGGAATCCGACGGTTGAGATTATGGCTTGGTTTAATTTAACAAACGTTAGATGAAAGAGGCCGTGGAGAAGCGCGGGAATATTGAGTTGCGCCGTCATATGCCGGGGACGAGGTTAGTTAAATGTATTTCACTTCCCGTCCATGTACAAAGTGCCTCACGAAGCGGCTGCCAATCTTCAGACGGCTGTTCACCCATTTATTTTGAATGCAGAGCACCATTTTAAAAATTGGTCGGAATCACGGAATGTCCACTTGGATATTAAACTCTAACCTATAAGTAGGACTTACAACTTACTTACTCACTCACTCACTCCATGGAGAAGAGTCCTTCTTGAAAAGCTAACCGGTTTGCAGCTAGTCAAGAAATTCCCCTCATTTTATGGAACCCGAAGGTTCATTACCGCATTCACAAGTGCCCGCCACCTGTCCCTATCCTGAGCCAGCTCGATCCAGTCCATGCCCCCACATCCTACTTCCTGAAGATCCATCTTAATATTATCCTCCCATCTACGCCTGGGGCTTCGAACTGGTCTCTCTCCTTCAGGTTTCCCCACCAAAATTCCGTACACGCCTCTCCTCTCCCTCCATACGCGCTACATGCCCCGCCCATCCCGTTCTTTTCGATTCGACCACAAGCACACTAAATCTGTACATGTATATCTCACTTGCCTCCCGAGCACAACGTCTCCAGTCCAAGCAATTCCCGGATTCCACTGTCCTAACGACATTACAAACTGTCACATCACTCATCATGCAGCTTCATCTACGTAGCAGTACTTCCCACCCATTTCAGAACCAATATTCTCATTTGCGTTTTGTTTCGCACACCCTCAATCAATGCTCATACCTCAGAATGAGATCAAGCTTAGCCACCACGTAAAAAAATTATGTAATGCAGCTGGCACTAGAGGGCGGTGGAAAGAGATACGAAATGCGTACACAAATTAAGCTAAAACCTAAAAAAAAAAAGAAATTATGAAGCATGTATGGATAATATTAAAGCGGATTTAAAAACAACGTTTGGGGCTGTGGATTGGAGCCATCTGGCCTTGAGCAAGGCCCCCATGGCCGGATCTTACGAACACGCTAACGGCATACGTTTTTCAAGAAGTGCGGCGAACGGGGGGTATTACGACAGGGTAAGCGACAATCAGGTTCTCAAGAGAAATTCTGTTCCATAGAGTCGGTTTACTTTTGGCTTCTGAGACAGAATACAGGGAGGTAAATCGCGGAGGCACAGCGTCACGGATACAAAAATCGAATCTTCGTCGCTAATAACCCATTCAGCAGGCGACGAAAATAATTAAGATTGAAAATTGAGCGCGGTAAAGTGTGGGCGGTGTGAGACGGTATTGCAGTAATAACACGGCCTGCCACCTGCTGCACAGGGGATAAGGTATATCGATGTCTGCAAGAGTGGTACGAAGATCTCGGTACCCCAGTATCAAACTTGGCTTGAGATAACAGAAGAGACGCTGTTACAGGCAATCTTGTAATTAGTTCAACCTTAGTAACTCTCCGAACCAACGAGTGCAAGTGAGAAACTGAAACTGGCTTCTTATAAGTTTCAAGTTAATTTTTGTAGGACGCAAAGTCGGCTACCGAACTTAACCCTTATCCTGCTAACGTAGAGAATAGGGTGAACTCCTAATGTCAGCAGATGGCAGATGGAATTTAATTCGGCGTTTAAATGGCTATAGAAGTATAATCATTAAACAAAATGCTGTTAAAACAAGCCGAAATATTCAGTGCCTGGTATTAACCCTTATCCTGCTAACGTGGAGAATATGGTGAG